>ERZ761602.3297-NODE-3297-length-23079-cov-338.486492_pt1 | contig 23079 bp, 18 predicted proteins | sample MGYA00512165_ERZ761602 | MGnify/ENA primary metagenome ERZ761602 (study PRJEB28899, sample SAMN02445085) | bioreactor sludge metagenome | biome: EBPR sludge; isolation source: Thorneside wastewater treatment plant | place: Australia: Brisbane, Thorneside...
GCCTTCTTGAGCGTCTGCGCGACATGATCGGACGCGCTGAGGCGCGGCACTTTCTGGGCAGCGACCAACTCGAGGGCTGAAGGCGTCGGCAACGGGCTGAGCTCCGAATATCGTATACGATATAAACTGCAGGGCGTGACGATACAGGCGGATTTCGCGTCTGGCAAGCTGCGCTGCAGCATTTTCTGCCGCCGGCGGCAGGGCTCTGTGGCAGCCACGCGGCAGCGGCGGTATGCGCGTCGCTTGCGTCGGCAACGCCGTGCCGGCAGGCGCCGGCGACTGGCGCCGTCCGCCTGCCGGTGCGTGCCTGCCGCCGGGTGATCAGTCGGCTGGCTGTTCGACCGCCCTGCCGCGGTCGGCGCCGGCGGCGTCCGTCAGCTTCGTGCCGCTGGCGAGATGGGCGAGGCCGCCGATGGCACCGACCACGACGCGATTGAGGAAGACCGTCAGCGCGAGAAGGGCGGCGGCCGACGAACTCACTCCGGCGTGCGCGAGGGCGAGTGCCATCGTTCCCTCGCGCACGCCGAGGCCGCCAGGCGAGATCGGCAGGACCGTCGCCAGGTAGACCAGGGGCATCGTGACGAGCAGGATTGGCAGACTGAGGTCGATCGCCAGCGCGCGGCCGACGGCAGCGACGGCAACGATGTCGACCAGTTGGAAGGCGATCGACAGGACGAACGCGAGCAGCAGGTCGGCAGCACCGATCTCGCGCAGCGCGCCGAGGGTGGCGCGCAGGCGGGCGACGGCAGCGGCTGGCAGCCAACGGCGACCCGCTGCCGGCGTCGTCCACCGGGCGTCGAGCCAGCGCAGGCAGAGAGGCAGTGCGACGAGCCCGGCAGCGAGCAGCAGGGCGATGCCGAACAGCCAGCCGGGCATGCCGGCAACCGCGCCGCTGCTGCCGATGGCGATGCCCAGGCTGAGGATCGACAGCAGCGCGGCGACGCCGAGGGCGCGTTCGGCGATGACCGTCGTCGTCGCCAGCGCCAGCGGTGCGCGCGCTTCGCGCGTACACAGCCAGATGCGCGCCGCATCGCCGGCGATGACTCCCGGCATCGCCAGACCAAAGAAGACACCCGTCAGGTAGGCGCGATAGGCGGCGAGGAAGGGATAGTGCAGCCGCACTGCCGCCAGCAGCCTGCTCCAGCGCAGCGCCGCCGGAACGAATCCGGCGAGCGACACGAGGCAGGCCGCGGCGAGCCAGCGCAGGTCGGCAGCAGCCCAGACGCGGGCCGCTGCCGACCAGTCGACAAACGCGCCGACGCTCGCCAGCGCGGCGCCGGCGACGGCGAACTGCAGGCACAGCAGCAGGCGACGACGGCGCGTCATGTGGCGGCGCCACCGCGGCCGCTGCCGGCGTTCGGCCGCTGGCCGGCAACTGCCGCGCCGGCCATCAGACCCCGCGCCGCCGCAGTTCGTCGAGCGCAGCCCGCAGGCTCCACTGCCGCTGCCAGCCGAGTTGTCGCTGCGCCAGCTCGCAGTTCATGAACTGGCAGCTCGCTTCGTCGGGGTGCGCCGGGTCGACGGACAGCCCGCCCGGGTTGAGGAACACCTCGTTGATCGTCTCCGCCACCTCGAGGTTGGAGAAGGCGCGTCCGCCACCGATGTTGTAGGTCCCACCCGGGCGGTCGTCGTCGAGCGCCAGCAGAATGGCGCCGACGACGTCCTCGACGTAGACGAGATCGCGTGCGGCCGCGCCGCTGCCCCACAGCGACAGACTCTGCTGGCGCCGAGCGAGGGCGATGAAGCGCAGCAGCATGCCGTGCTGCCGGCTGCGGTCGTCACCGATGATCTGCGCGATGCGCAAGGCGACGACGCGCATGCCGCCCTGCTCGCCGTAGAGCGCCGCCAGGTGCTCGCAGGCGAGCTTGCTGATGCCGTAATGACTCATTGGCGCCGGCGGATCACTTTCCCGCCAGGGCTGCGCGTTGTGGCGCGCGTAGACGGCGATCGACGACGCCAGACAGAAGGTCCTGATGCCGTTTGCCAGCGCGGCGATCAGGAGATTCCCGGTACTCCCGACATTGGCCTCGAGGTACGGTCGGCAGCCGCTGCGGTCGGCCTCGGCATTGGCGCGCAGCGCCGCCAGGTGGACCACGGCGTCGACGTCGCGCAGGGCCAGCCGCAGATCGTCGACGCTGTAGTCGGTGCGGCGGTGGGCGATGCCGGGCAGCGTCGGCACGAGTGGCGCCGCGCTGCCGCGGCCGAGGGCGACGACCTGGTCGCCGCGGGCAGCGAGCTGGCGCAGGCAGGCGCCGCCAAGCATGCCGCTGGCGCCGGTCAGCGCGATGCGCATGCCGGCTCCCGCAGCAGGTAGTAGCCGACCTTCTCGCGGTAGCCGTTGACCGGCGCGACGACATGGCCGTCCGGCAGGTAGAACTCGCTGTAGAGGGCACCCCGGGGGCGGTGGTGATTGGCGCGCGAGAACAGCTCGCCGGGTGCCTGCAGGAAGAACTGCAGGCTGACATCGACGGCCGGCGGCGCGCCGTCAAGCGCGCGCGGCGGCTCTCCGGCAAGCAGCTGGAAGCTGGCCGCCAGCAGGTCGATGCCACGCGCCTCGCGGATCAGGCGCCAGATGTGGCAGCCGTCGAGGCGCGGCGTGATCTCGATGATGCGGGGCCCGCTGGGGGTGAGCTTCATCTGCAGATAGACCGGGCCATCGTCGATTGCGAGTGCACGCACGCATTGCGCGGCGAGCGCCCGAGCCTGTACGGCGTCTGCCGCAGTGACGCTTTTCGCCGGCAGCACGTGCCCGCGCGGGATTCCTCCCGGGAAGTCGGCGACCACCAGCCGGTCCGACAGCTCATTGACGACGATCTCGCCGCCGACGACGAAGACGTTGGCGGACAGCTCGGGACCCTCGAGCAGTTCCTCGACGATGGCGGTCGCGCTGCGCGACGCGGTGAGCGCCAGATCGAGGCCAGCCAGGAGGTCCGGCAGCGAGTCGGCGCGAAAGACACCGCGCTGCCCCTGGCTGTCGGCGGGCTTGACGATCGCCGGGAAGCGGTTCCAGCCGGCAGCATCCGCGTGTCGTTGCAACTGCCGGTAGCTGACCGGGCTGATGTCGCGGTGCTGCAGGTAGTCGCGCAGGCGGACCTTGTTCTGCGTCAGGTCGGCGATGGCGGGTGAGATGAAGCTGCGCAGTCCGAGCGCCGCAGCAACCCTGGCGACCGATGGCATCGCGAGGTCGGAACCCACCGAATAGACGAGTTCGATGCCTTCGGCTCGCCCCAGGTCCTCGAGTGCCGGGACATCGGTGATGTTGATCTGCCGGAACTGGTGTACGAGGGGCAGTCCCGGGCCTTCGCGCAGGTAGCTGCAACCGATCACCCACCAGCCGGCGTCCCTGAGATGGCGAATGGCATCGACCTGCGCGGCGCCAGTGCCGAGGATGAGTGCCTTCCTCATCAAGTGTGGTTCTCCTGGTTGTCCTTGCTGCCTGTCTCCGAGCGGATGACGAAGGCGGGCTTGCCCAGCGTCCGGAAGTGGATGCGGGCGAGGTACTCCCCGATGACGCCGATGGCGAACAACTGCAGCCCGGCGAACACGGCAATCATCGCAGCCAGCAGCGTCAGGCCGGAGGCGTGGCCCTCGTGCATCAGCGTCTGCAGCAGCAGCCAGGCGAGCAGAGCGAGGCCGAGCGTCGCCGACAGCAGCCCGAGTCCGCCGGCCAGCCGCAGCGGCAGCGTCGAATAGCCGGTGATCATGCCGAGGGTGACCGCCAGCAGCTTGCTCAGGTTGTACCCCGAGCGTCCCTGCCGCCGCGGATGATGATCGACGGTGACGCAGGCGACGCGATCGGCGCTCCACGACAGGAGGACGTCGATCGACACCTGCGCGTCGCGAAAGCCGGCGAATCCTTCCTTCAGTTCGGCGCGGAACATGCGGAAGGCGCTGCTCTTCTCCGCCATCTCGGCTCCGAGGGCGGCCCGCACGCCGCGCTTGATGACCCGCGACGCGAGGTTTCGCCACGGCGAGTGTTCTCGCCGCTGCGGCTTGCCGTAGGCGACATCGTTGCCTTCGCAGATCGCCGCCAGCAGTTTCGGCAGATCCTCGGGCGGGTGCTGCAGGTCGTCGTCCATGGTGACGATGATCGAATTGCGTGCCCGCGCGATGCCGGCGAGCAGCGCGTTGTGCTGCCCGTAGTTGTGCATCAGGTCGAGCCCGCGCACCTGTGGCTCGCGTCTCGCCAGATCCTCGATCACCTGCCAGCTGCCGCGCCCGCTGCCGTCGTTCACCAGGATCAGCTCGAGCGTCGATACCAGTGGCGACAGGGCGGCCTGCACCCGACTGACGAGTTCCGGCAGGCTCTCGCCACTGCCGAAAACGGGGACGACGACCGACACCGAAGGCGCCGGCGTGGCGGGGATGCCTGGCCGACTCGTGTCGGCAGTGGTGAGCGCGCTCATCTCAGTCGCAGCCATGCTCGGGAATTCGATAGACGTACGCCGGCCGCGGGTGTGTCAGGGGATGCACCGCCTGCCGGACGCGCTGCCCGAGTGTCTCGGGTAGCAGCGCGGCGAAGGCAGCGAGCTGCCGCATGAGCCGCGGACCGAGGCCATCGGCCGAGGGCTGCAGGACGCCCTCCCGGATCCAGCATGCCGGCACCTCGCCGATGTCGCGCAGCGGCTCGTCGCCGGCCCAGTTCAGCGTCTCGGTGTCGATCACCGCGTAGCGTGTCGCAGCAGGCGTTGCCGCTGCGTTGCCGGGCGGCTCGTGGGCCGCTGCGAGGACTTCGCCGACGGGGCGGATTTCGCCGGCCGCTGCGTGCGGCTGCAGCAGGCGGCTGAAGTGCGACGCACGCACGGCGTTGGTGTTGCCGTAGACCTCGGCGTCGGGGTGCTGTCTGGCGAACTCGACGGCCGCCTTGCTGTTCGCCGTGAACACGTGGATCAGACTCTGCTGCATCGCGGTCAGCAGCAGCGACGGACCGGCGACGACGAGCAGCAGGATGCACAGCGGTGCGCCGCGGGCGTGGGCGATCGCGCAGCCGGCGAGGAGCGCCAGCGGGGCGACGAAGATCAGCATGTAGTTCGGCTGTTTCGGGATCAGCACGAGCGGATTCCAGGAAGCGACGAAGAGCGAGAAAACGATCATCAGTCCTGCCGCCCACCAGAGGAGGAAGCGCATGGCTGCGTCGTAGCCAGTGGCGAGCTGGCGCCGGCGCAGCCACCAGAGGAACAGCGCCGCCAGCGCCAGGTGGAAAGCGATCCAGGTGTGGTAGACCCTGGCCAGCAGATAGACCGGATAGTACCCGGCGGAGACGTGGAACGGATCGGTGGCTGCCGCCGCAGCCCGGTCGAAGCCGGTGTGCCGGGCACGCATCGCTTCGACGAGGAAGAGGAAGTCGCCGCTGAGGAAGCGGAAGAGGAGGCAGTTGGCAGCGATCATCAGGCCGCAGGCACCGATCATCGCCAGCCAGCGCCGGTCCCAGCGGCGGTAGAGAAGGGGATAGGCGGCAAAGACCGCGAGGTAGATGATGGCATGCGGCTTGATCCAGAAACTGAATCCGGCCGCCAGACCGGCAATGGCGAAACTCGGGCTGTCCTTTTCCCGTTCGCCGCTCCAGAAGAACAGGAAGCTGGCACTGATCATCAGCGCCAGCGGTGCGTCGGCCATCAGGCGGCCGGCGTAGTGCGCGTGCAGCGGCAGCAGCGCGAGAACCAGTGTGCCGAGAACCGCTGTCCGCAGGCCGAGCAGCTTGCGGCCGAAATGAAATACCAGGGCGATCTCGGCCAGCGAGCAGAGCAGCGAATAGGCGTTGGCGACCAGTTCGTGGCGGCCGAAGAGGAAGGCGAGAGCGGCCAGAGGCAGGTTCACGCCGTAGCGGTTGCTGCCGACGTAGCTCGATACTTCCCCGTCGCCATCGAGGAGCTTGAACGCGCTGGCGACGTAGGTCAGCTCGTCCGACCCGAAGAAGCCGGTGTAGAAGGCCAGCCGGAGCGACAGGGCGATCGCCATCAGGGCGGCAAGCGCGAGCCAGTCGCCTCGCGCCGGTGCCCGCTGGCTGGCCAGGGCGAGGTCCGTGGCGGCGTCAGCGGCCGGCATCTTCATCGGCGCCCAGCGGTGGCTTGCGGTTCGTTCATCGGCGGTCCGGCGGTCGTCAAGGATGGTTGGGATGGCCGCTCGCCGCGGCTTCGGGTGGCGCCGCCTGCGGCCGGCCGCTGTCGGCGGTCCGGCGAGCGAGCGGAGTATAAGGGAGCGCCTTTCGCCAGAGAGGCACTATTTCTCGTTGGCGTCGTTTCTGCGCCCGGCCACTGCCGGCCGTGGGCCAAGCGCGCACGCGCCTCGATTTGCAGCATAATCGCTACCGCCGGCTGCCGCTGCCGCGGGTCAGGCCAGTCTCCGGGCAGTGGCAGGCAGGAGCGAGGTGGCTGCTGCAGCCGCCGCCACTTGGCGCTGACGAAGGGATGGCCGGGAGGGAACGATGAGCCGATCGCTGTTCGGGGTATGGGGGGCCCACCTGCCACAGGAGTCGTTCGCCAGGGCAGTCGCCGCCGTCGCGCTGCTCGGTGTCGGGCGCGACGGGCCGCCGCCGGTCGCCGCCGCGGCAGACCTTGGCGCGGCTGGCGGCGAACTCGCCGTGTTGCGCCTCGAGCACCTCGCCGGTCTGCAATCGGCGATCGCCCGCGGTGGCGCCGATCTGCCGCCGGCGGAGGACTTCGTCGCTGCCTGGGAGTGCTTCAGCGCGTCCCGGCTGCGTCCTCGGGATGGCGAGCGGTCGCTGCTGCGGCTCGAGATCGAGCCGCAGCTCGGCGCCGACCTGCTGCCGGCGCGACCGGATCTGTTCTGGTTGTTGGGGTTGCTGCTCGGCAGTGGCGCCGACCTCGCGAGCTCGGCCTATCTGCGCCTGGACCGGCCGCAACGGCCGCTTGTCTGGCGCTCGCCGCTGCGTGTCGCCGTCCTCGGCGATACGCACGCCGGCGGCCTCGCCGCCGCGCTGGCAGCGAGCCGCTGGCCGGATCTGCTGCGCGTCGTCGGGCCGGCGGACGAGTGCGAGCTGCTGCTGTTGGCGGAGGACCTGCGGCATGGTCTGGCGCGCGTGCTGCAGTCGCCGCGTCGTCTGCGTGCTGCCTGTGTGCTGGTGCTCGGCGGCGCCGGCGTCGCCGGCGAGCGAATCCTGCCGCTCGTCGCTGCGTTGCGTGTCGAGGTGCTTGGCGGCGGCGTTGGCATTGTCGCCGTCGAGCGCGAGCGGCAGGGCGAGTACGTCGATTCGCTGCTGGCACAACTCGCCAGCGAGATGCCGCTCGATGTTGCTCTGCAGCGGGCTCTGCCGACCGTGCAGGATGGTGCCGACGGCGAGCCGGTGCTGCTCATCGCCTCGCGCCGGCTCGTCGTCGATGCCCGCCTGGCGGTTACCGCGGAGCGGCTGGGGCGGCAGGTGGATCACCTGCCGTCGCTTGCCGGCTCGCCGGCGACCGGGTCAGCGGCGAGCCGCGGTGGCGGGCCGGCCGTCGCCGGCGACGCCGGGGAGAAGCCGGGCGAGCAGCGGCGGCTCAACTGCAGTGTCATCGACGTCAGCGACGCGGCGGCGCCGCTGCGCGTCGCCGGCCGTCTGGCGAGTGAGCGGGCCTACCTGATCGACCTCGACATCGGCCTGCCGCGGGCGACGGCGGCAAGCGCCCCGGAGGTTTTTCCGAGCGGGCGTCTGCCGGCGTCGGACACCGGTCACTGGCTCGACCTCTTCTTCGTTCCGCTGGTGCGCGCCGCCAGCGGTCGCCTGCACACGCCGCAGCAGGGGCGCCTGTTCCTGCCGCCGGCGGGCGACAGCCAGCCCTGTCGCTTCAGCTTCCGCACGCATGGTGTGCGTGACGAATACCGGGCGCGCATCCTGATCGTCCATGAAACGCGGGTGCTGCAGACGCTGATCTTCTCCTCGCCGCTGGCCGGTGCGGGCGGACGCTTCGCGCTGACGGTCGAGAACCGCGTCGCCGCGTCCCTCGAGCCGCTGCCGACGGCGCAGCCGTTCGATGCGGCGATCGTCGTCAATCACGCGGCGAGTGGCCAGGCCGGTTTCACGACCGTCGTCGGCAGCGAGGTCAGTTTCCGCGAACCGCTCGGCATCGACCGGCTGGTCAGCGAGGTCAAGACGCTGCTGTCGGCCGAGGCGAGCTTCAGCGCGGCGCGCCCGTCGCTCGATGATGCGGCGCTGCTGCAGCTCTTCGACGACCTCGCGCGCTACGGCCGTTCGCTGCTCAAGGCGATGCCGGCGTCGCTGCAGGGCCGGGTGCCCGAGGGCGCGCGCATCCAGATCGTCGAGGCGCGCGCCGGCGCCTGGCTGCCGGTCGAGATTCTCTACGCCGCGCCGCTGCCGCAGGCCGGTGCGCAGCTCTGTCCGAACGCCCGCGCCGCGTTGCTCGGTGAAGGCAGTCACGAGCAGTGCGCGCAGCGCGACGATCGCAACTTCCATTGTCCGCTGCGTTTCTGGGGTCTCAACTGCGTCATCGAGAGGCAGCCGGAAATGGCTGCACCGAGCGGCGCGGACTATACGATCAGTCTGCCGCAACCCGGCGCCGATCGCCTCGACGCCTTGCGCTCGGTGCTCGTCGGCGCCAGCAAGCGGGTGCGGGCGCAGGATCTCGGCGACCCCGGTGGCATCCTCGACGCGGTTCGCCAGGTCGCCACGCGCGCGCGCACGGTGCGCGACTGGGCTGAGTGGGAGCAGGCCGTCGCCGCGGATTCGCCGTCGCTGCTCCTGCTGCTGCCGCATTCGCAGGAGGATCCGGCGCATCCGGGGATCAGCGGGCTGGAGATCGGCGGCGTCCTGCTGACTCGTCCCGAACTCGAGAGTTCCTACGTTGCCGGACCGGCTGCTGCCGCGCCGGTGGTGCTGCTGCTCGGTTGCAGCACGCAACTGAGCGATGTGCCGTTCCTCAACTTCGTCGAGGCGTTCAAGCGCGAACGGGCGGCTCTGGTGATCGGCACGCTGGCGACGATCCGTGGCCGGCGTGCCGTCGCCTTCGTCGCCGAACTGCTGGCCGAGCTGAAAGCGGCGGCGGGCAGCGAGCGCAGCTTCGGCGAGGTGTTTCTCGCCACCCGACGCCGCCTGCTCGCCGCTGGTGACGGTTTTGCCCTGAGCCTGACCGCCTACGGCGACGTCGGCTGGCGGCTGTGAACGGGCGCCACGGGCGCCAGGAAGAAGCGACGACATGTTTCGAATCGACCTCTTGCCGGCCGAGTACGGCGATGCCATCTGGCTCGAGTACGGGCAACGGCGGCGCATCCATCGCCTGCTGATCGACTGCGGTACGGCCGCCGTCTACCCGCGAATCCGCGAGCGAATCCTGGCGCTGCCGGAGGGCCAGCGCCATTTCGAACTGCTGGTCGTGACGCATGTCGACCTCGACCACATCGGCGGCGCGCTCGCCCTCCTGCGCGACAGCGCCAGCCTCGGCGTCAGCTTCGGCGAGATCTGGTTCAACGGCTACATGCACCTGAGTGCGGGCGGTACCGTTCCGCCGGCCGCGGCCGACGACACGCTCGGGCCGCTGCAGGGCGAGGAGCTGAGCGACCTCATCGTCGCCAACGGTCGCCAGCGCTGGAATGCGGTGGTGCAGGGGGGGGCGCTGGTCGTGCCCGCCGACGGGCCGCTGCCGCTGCTGGCCTCGCTGCCGGGCGGCATGCGACTGACGCTGCTGTCGCCGCGCCAGGAGCAGCTGACGGCGCTCAGACCGGTCTGGGACGCAGCCTGTCGCAAGGCGGGAATCGTTCCCGGAATCGTCGCTGCCGACGACAGCAGGCGTCTCGAGGAGGGCGATGCGGAGCCGGAGAGCGACGATCTGCTCGGTGACCCCGATCCGGAGCAGCTCGCGGCACGGCCCTACAGGCCCGATCGCGCGCGCCCGAACGGGTCGAGCATTGCTCTGCTGGCCGAGTACGGCGGACGGCGGGCGCTGCTCACCGGCGATGCCTACGCCGAGGTGCTGCTTGCTTCACTCGCGCGTCTGCCCGGCAACGCCGGCGGCCGCTTCGCCGTCGATGCCTGCAAGCTGTCGCATCATGGCAGCCGCGGCAACACCAGCAGCGAGCTGGTGCGGGCGCTGCAGTGCCGCAACTGGCTGGTGTCGAGCAACGGCAAGCAGTTCCGTCATCCCGACGGTGAGGCCATCGCGCGCGTGCTGCGCGACAGCGGCGGCAATGCCCGCCTGCACTTCAACTATCGCAGCGAGTTCAACGAAATGTGGTCGTCGACCGCCCTGCAGCGCCGCTATCGCTACTCGACCAGCTACCCGGCAGGCGATGCTGCCGGCGTGCAGCTCGAGCTGTCGCAGCGAAGCAGCCGTTGAGCCGCGGCCCGACGGTGCCGATGCCGCCGGCGAACGCCCCGCTCCGCCACAGCCGGTTCGAGGACGCACAGGCGCTGGTCGCCGCTGCACTCGTCGGCTCGCTCGGTCTCGGCCTGCTCAAGGAGGCCGGACTGATCACCGGTGGCACGGTCGGACTCGCCTTTCTCGCACACTACGCCAGCGGCGTCAGCCTGGGCAGCCTGTTCTTCGCCATCAACGTGCCGTTCATGGCTTTCGCCTGGTTCAGGGTCGGACACGCCTTTGCCGTCAAGACGCTGTGCGCGATCGCGCTGCTGTCGCTGGCCACCGATCTGCTGCCCCGCGTCCTCAGCTTCGGCGGCATCGATCCGCTCTACGCTGCCGTCATGGGCGGCGTGCTGGCGGGCATTGCGATGATCATCCTGTTTCGCCACCAGGCCAGCCTCGGCGGGCTGAACATCGTCGTGCACTGGCTGCAGGAGCGCTTCGGCTGGCGCGCCGGCTACGTCCAGCTGGCAATCGACGCGGCGATCATCGGCACGTCGCTCGCCCTGCTGCCGCTCGAGCGGATTCTCGTCTCGCTGCTCGGCGCGGCGGCGCTGAACCTGACGCTGGCGATCAACCATCGGCCGGGCAGGTACATGGCGGTGTAAGCGCCGCCGACGGTGGCGGTCGATCGCCCGCTGTCAGCGAGGGTCCGCCTCACGGTGGTGGTGCGCCTGTCGACAGGCGCGCGAGTTCCGCCTGCAACTCGGGAATCCCCTGCGCACACTCGGTCTGCAGGCCGGGCAGTTCGTCGGCGACGGCGGCGGCGTCGTGCTCGCGCGCCAGTGACTCGATGCGCGCGGCGACGGCCGCCACCCGGTGCAGCCCGATCGTCGCGCTCGACGATTTCAGGCTGTGCGCTGCGCGTGTCACCTCCGGCCAGGTTTGCGCCGGCAGGCCGTCGCTGATCGCTGCGAGAAGCCTTGGCGTGTTCTCGAGGTAGATGCCGATGACACGTTCGATCAGGTTGCCGCTCGTCGAGTGGCCGAAGTTGGGGTTGTCGAGGAGCGCACTGCGGTCGAGCACCGGCGCCGGCGCGGCGTCTGCCGTGGCGGGTGGTGCGGCAGACGCCGAGGCTGGCGGCGCTGCTTCCGCTGCCGGGGGCAACTCGCCGGCGGCGCTGGCGGCAGCCGTTCCCGGCCCGGTGACGCTGCCCGGCGGCAGCCAGCGGCGGAGGGCTGTCGCCAGGGTCTCGAGGCGAACCGGTTTGCTGAGGTAGTCGTTCATCCCCGCTGTCAGGCAGTGCTGGCGATCCTCGGGCAGCGTGTTGGCGGTCAGCGCAATGATTGGCACCCGTGCCAGTGGCCCCGGCTCGGCGCGTATCGCTGCCGTCGCCGCGTAGCCGTCCATGACCGGCATCTGACAGTCCATCAGCACGAGGTCGTACGCCGTGCTGCGCAAGGCGGCGACGGCCAGCGCGCCGTTGCCGACGACGCAGGCGTCGACGCCAAGTTCGCGCAGCATCGCTTCGATGACCGACTGATTGACCGGGTTGTCCTCGGCAACCAAGACTCGGCCACCGATCTTCTGCGTCGCTGGCGCGGCGTCGCGTGCTGCTGCCAGCGGCGCCCGTGCCTCGCCGAACGGAAGTTCGACGATGAAGGTGCTTCCGCGCCCGACCTGGCTGTCCGCCGTGATCGTTCCTCCGAGCAGGCTGGCGAGGTGGCGGCAGATCACCAGCCCGAGCCCGCTGCCGCCAAAACGTCGCGTCGTCGTCTGGTCAGCCTGCACGAAGGGCTGGAACAACCTGGCCAGCGCCTTGGGAGCGATGCCAATGCCGGTGTCGCGGACGGTGAAGCGCAGCCAGATGCGCCGATCGGGCGCTGGCGCCTCGGTGATCAGTGCACCCAGCGTCAGTGTTCCTCCCTTGGTGAACTTGTTCGCGTTGCCGAGCAGATTGGCGAGTATCTGGCGCACGCGCGTCGGATCGCCACGCAGTTCCACTCTGGCGGGAAGACGGAAATCGGTGGTCATCAGGTTGCCGTTGGTCGAGGCGAGCTCGCGAAAACTGTCGGCAAGTCCGGACAGCAACGGCTGCAGGTCGAAATCGATCTCCTCGGTGACCACCTTCCCGGCTTCGATCTTCGCCAGATCGAGGATGTCGCCGAGCAGCGCATGCAGCGACTGACCGGAACCGCTGATCGCCTGCAGGTAGCGCGCCTGCGTCGGACTGAGCGGTGTTCGGGCGAGCATTTCGGCCATCCCCAGGATGCCGTTGAGCGGCGTACGGATTTCGTGGCTCATGTTGGAGAGGAACTGCGACTTCGCGTCGCTGGCCTGGTCGGCGGCCCGCTTCGCCTCGACGAGTTCCTCGTTGCGCTGCACCAAACGTTCGGTGAGTGTGTCCAGCACGGTGACTACCGCCGACACTTCGTCGGTTGCAGGGGTCTCGATCTCCTTGCCGGTCAGCGTCAGCGCCAGTGATGCCGATCGCTGCCGCAGTTGTCGCAACGGACGCAGGATCCAGCGAACGAGGACGAGGCCGAGCAGAGTGCTGACCGCGAGGATCAGCAGCAGGTAGGCGAGCGAACGCCCGCGGGCCTCGTCGAGCATCTGGTAGGGCATGCTGCTGTCGAGCGCCGCGACGACGATATAGGCATCGTCGACGATCGTCAGCGGCAGGTAGCCAAGCGTCCGGGCGTCGGCCGGGTGGTGCCGATAGACCGGGATCTTCTGCAGCAAAGCCGCATCGATCGCCGTCTGGTCGAGGGCGTACGGAGTTTCCGCCGAGCCGGCCAGCAGCACGCCCGATCTGGCGACGAGCGAAATCTCCGTTCCGAGATCGCGCGCCAGGCGGCGCAGCAGTTCCGCATCGATGCGAACGCCGGCGGCGAGCGTGCCGACGGTCTTCGCGTGCCAGCGTACCGGCTCTATCGCGTGCAGTACGAGAACGCCGTCAGCGCGTGATGTGGCGAGCTGGCTGGCGCCGGCCAGGGCTTCGAAGACGCCCCACAAGGCGGAGTGGTCACCGTGGCGCTGCGGGTCGTGTGCACGATGGACGACGATTTCCTGGCTGTTGGTGACCTGCATCTCGGCCAGCCCGCTGATCGTCATGGACTGCGTCAGCAGCTCCCGGATGGCAGCCGTTGACGCCACCCCCGGGTTGTGCAGGCTCGCTCCCAGCTTGTCGATGCTGGCAGTCAGACGGGCGGCCAAGCGCGCCCGCCGTGATTGCTCGGCGATCAGTTCCTCGATCACACGGCCGATCGTCCGCATTCTGTCGACCTCGCCCGACCGTACCGTGGCCGACAGGGCGTCCTCGGACACCAGGAACGCCGACCAGTGAGAGGCAGCCGCGAGGACGGCGAAGAGAATGACCAGCGAAAAGCTGATCGAGGGGCGAAAGGACATTCGTTCAGGCGAGGAAAGGGCGAGTCTCAGCGGCCTGTTGCCGGCGGCAGGATGCCGTGCCGGCGCAGGATGCCTTGCCCTTCAGCGGCGCGGACGAAATCGAGGAAAGCCCGGGCCGCTGGTGGCAGCCCGCCCGACTTGTGGATCAGCCCAAGCTCGACCCAGGCCTGGTAATGGCCCTTCTCGACATTCTCCGGCGTCGGCTCGACGCCATCGAGTGCCAGCAGGACGATCCGGCTGCTGCAGGCGGCAAGTGCCGAGCGGTTGAGAAAACCGAGACTGCTCGGATAGCGGTCGAGCAGTTCGATGAGTCGGGGATCAAGGTGAACGATCTTCACCTCGGGTCCGAAGACGACGTCCCTGAACGGCTTGATCACCTTCGTCAGCGCCTGCCGGCTGGCGTCCGAGTTCTCTCTTCCGACGGCGCGGATCGGCGCCGGCTTGCCGCCGAGTTCGCGCCAGTTCGTGATCCGGCCGCTGTAGACGTCGAGCAACTGGGTCGCGCTGAGCGTCCGCACGGTGACGCCGGCGCCGCCGACGACGGCCACCGGGTCGCGGCCGAGGGGCACGAAGATGAAGCCCTGCCGGCTCTCCTCGTCCTTCAGCAGACGTCCGACCCGTCCGAGGGGGGAAGTTCCCTCGCCAACGTCGCGCAGGGCGCCGGCCGTACCCGTCGACGGCGGGATGATCACCCGGTGCTGCGCCTGTCGCTGGTTGAACGCGCTGGCCAGTTGTCCGAGGATGTACTCGGGGTTGCCGCTGCCCGGGATGACGAGGTCGTCGGCGAGAACCTCTAGCGAGCCGATCAGGACGAGCAGGAAGAGGACGAACTGGCGCCAGGGCGCCATGCTGATGGTCATGCTGCAATCTCCCGCATCAAGCTGCATTCACTCACGGTCGTTGGCTGTCCGGCGACCGTGCCGGCCACACCGGCTGCAATTCGCTTATCGGCAGCGGCAGCCATCTTCTTTAATCTGCAGGATGTGAGGGTCGCGTCTGCGACCCACGCATCGCCGTTTCCCGGGGCGCGGCCGAAGCGTCGGGGCTGAGCAGCCGGTCATGACTTCGCTCATCTGCGGCGTCGCGACGGCTCATCATCGTCAGGCTGCCATCGCCGGCAGGCGGGAGGCGAATTCCGGGCATGGCGCCCGACGCCGCCCGCGAGTCGCCGGAAACGGCCGTCCGGATCTTGCCGGCAGGGCCGAACAGTGCCAGCGCTTCGTTGCTTACCAGGGCCGCGAGGACGAGGGCGCCGCCGGTCAACGTGCTGCCGGCTGGCTGCTCACCGGCGCCAAGCCAGGCCCAGGTGACGCCGAAGACGACCTCGAGCAGGCCGAGCAGCGCAATCTCGGGGGCTGCCAGTTCGCGCGACAGGCGGACCACCAACAGGCACGGGACCGCCAGCTGGACGACGCCGAGCAGTGCGAGAAGCCCCAGATCATGCGGCGTTGCCTGCAGCGGCCAGGCAAGCGGCAGCGTGCAGGCGGCCGAGAGCACGGCGCCGATGAGGACGGCCGGCAGCATGTCCTGCGGCGTCGCGTCGCGCTCGTGGTTGCGGCGATGCCCGACATGTTGCAGCGTCGTGAAGTTGAGCGCCGCCGCCAGAGGTACCGCCAGGGCGACGACGGTGCCGGTCAGCGATAGGCCGGCGCGCGCTTCCTGGCCGAACATCCAGGCGATGCCGGCGCCGGCAACGGCGATTGCCAGCCAGGTGCGCGCCGGCAGCTGGTGCTGCAGGAAGAGGCGGGCGAAGAGGGCGGTGATCAGCGGACCGATCGCCATCGTCACCAGCACATTGGCGACGCTGGTCAGGGTGATTGCCAGCATGAAGGCGGTGAACATCACCGCCCAGCAGAAGCCGGAAAACCAGAGCGGCCAAGCGGCGTGCAGCAGGCTGCGCCAGAGCTGCGGTCCGCGCATGGCGCGCAGCGCGCAGCCGAGAGCCAGGGCGTTGAACAGGCTGCGCCAGAAGGTGACTTCGAAGCTGCTGGCGCTGTCGAGGTGTCGTGCGATGACCCCGGCGATGCTCCAGAGGAGGGTGACCAGTACCATCAGGCTGACCGCACGGCGGTGCGACATCGGTGCTCCTTCGGCCGCCTGCGTCCTGACGCGACGGCGAAAGTCCGTCATTGTGCCGGATTTCGCTGTCGCGGGAAGCATCGTCTGCGCCCGACGGCTTCAGTCGTAGCGCTGCCGGACGAGGTAGCCGCCAGTGCCGCCGGCAAGCGATTCGACCAGAGTGTAGCTGCCGACCTGCCAGCGCAGGTCGGCAGCGGCGAGCGGTGGGATGCTGGCGGTGGCGCGGCGGGCCAGCGTCACGTGCGGCCGGAAGCGGCGCCTTTCGGGCGCCAGCCGCAGCGCCTGCAGCGCCTCACCGAGACGGTCGTGCAGCCGCTGCAGCGCTGCGGGCGGCGATGCCGCGCGCAGTACGACGAGACCGTGCGGCCAGGCTTCGGCCCGGTTCAGCGCGAGTTCAAAGGGCTCCACGGCGACCCGCAGTCCGCTGCGCAACTCGTCGAGACGCTGCCGCGGCAGCGAGCCGATGAAGTGCAGCGTGAGGTGCAGGCGCTCGGCCGCCACCGGCGTCGTGCCTGGCGACCACGACCATTGGCGCAGGTAGTGCAGGAGTTCCTGGTTCTCGGCAGGCGTTGGCCAGAGCGCCAGGAAGAGCCGGCACCGCGTCGCCGCCGCATCGTCGGCGGTCGCCAGCCGGCCCGGGCGGGCTGCCTGGCGACCGCTCATGCCGTCGTTGGCATCCTCTGGCATGGCTCATCGCCTTGCCATCGAGGGTGCCGCCGGCAGACCGGCAAGCGGCGCGCAGCCACTTCCGCCGGCACGACCGGCGCCGCCGCGCACGGCGTCGCCGAAGGGCAGGGCGGGCGCTTGTCGAGGCGCAGAACTGCCGTGTTCACCAGGCCATCCGCCGGCAGAGCGCGCTCGGTGTCGCCGGCAGTACGGCCGGCTGCCGCGGCTCGTCGCTACTTCTTCCGCTTGCCGGCCGCGCCCTGCGCTTCCGCGGCGCCCTGGACACCCAGGTTGCCGCCGGTACCGAGGCCGCCCTTGACCTCCTGCGCCTTGTAGTTGCGAACCGCGCGCACGAGATTGTTGTACGAATCCGTGAACGCGGCGACGATCACCTTGCCTTCGGCGGTATTGGTGTAGCCACCACCGCCGGCACCAAAGCCACCGCCAAAGAGCGCCCCCATGGCGCCGAAGTCCATGTTTCTCGCGCTGCCCTCGGCGGCTGCGAGCTGCACGCCGGAGCGGTTGTCGACCAGGGTCAGCAGTGTGCTTGCCTCCTTGACGTTCACCGCGCCGGCAACGGCGCCGAGCAGACCGAGGCGGCCGCTCATGCCCCCCAGGCCACCGCCCATGCCGCCGGCGTTGTTGTTGCTGAAGGTGATGGTCGGGCTCATCGTATAGTCTGCCGAGACCATCTGCCCCTTGCCGAACTTCGATCCCCGGCGCAATTCGCCGGTCTGCTCGAGGGCACGTTCCTGCATCATGTTGTTCATCGCACGGCCGCGGTCGACGACGACGAAGCAGTTCGACTGCTGGATCAGGAGCTTGAGCACCGGGCTGGTCGAGCCGAGCTTCATCTGTCCGGTGAGGATTCCGTACCAGGGCGCGTTCGTGTCCTCGTAAACGGCAATCGTACCCAGCGAACTGCTGCATTTCTCGAGCTGGCTGCTGGCGTTTTCGGTGGTCGAGCCGGCGGCGGAGCCGGTCGCTGTCGTCTTCGCGTCGGGCGAGCCCATCTGCATCTGGGCGCAAGCGGTGAGCAGCAGGCTGGCCGTGGTGACAAGAGCGACCCGTGCAGCACGCTGCGGACTTGGCAAGGACATCGGTGGTTCTCCTTTCGATTCGCTGATGGTGGCGTCAAGGGCTGCCGACGACTGCCAGCTTTCCCCCTGGGACGGCATTATGCCCAAACGCCCGCGTTCGCGCATCAGGCAGACGTGCCTGCGCTGTCGGGCTGACGCACGCCGGCCGGCGGCGGCGCCCGTCGTGGCGCCGCGTGCTCCTGTCTGTCCCCCTGCTGCTGCGGGTGCCGGGCGGCCGGCACGAGCCCGGCCAGCCGCCGTTCGGGGCCGGCTGGCCGAGGGGTTGACAGCCCGGGCCCGCCTGCGGATAATCCGTGCCGCTCCTGCCGGACGGCGACGGCGTGCCGGTTCGGCGGCAGGAGACCAGGTGTCGTACGCGGGAATAGCTCAGTTGGTAGAGCGATACCTTGCCAAGGTATAGGTCGAGAGTTCGAGACTCTTTTCCCGCTCCAGATCGCGAAGGGAAAGTGCCGCAGGCGCTTTCCCTTCTTCCATTTTCGGGCAGGTATAATGGCTTGCGTCGCCCGGATGGTGGAATTGGTAGACACAAGGGACTTAAAATCCCTCGGCCCTGCGGCCGTGCCGGTTCGACCCCGGCTCCGGGTACCACCTCCACGTCTCTTGTTGCGAGCTTCGTGCTCCGGGCCCCGATGATCATCTTTGACCTTGCATGCCAGCACGACCATCAGTTTGAAGGCTGGTTCCAGTCGCGCGAGGATTTCGAAAGCCAGCTGGCATCCGGTCTCGTCAGTTGCCCGCACTGTGGATCGCTCGAGATTCGGCGGGTGCCGTCAACGGTGCACGTCGGCCGCTCGGGCTCGCCGGCCGATCCGCCTCGCCGTGAGCTGCCCGTGCCCGCGCCGGCAGCCGATGGGCGTGCAGGCGCGCTGCAGGCGTTCCGCCATCTGACCGAGATGTTGCTCGCGAACTGCGAGGATGTTGGTGCCGACTTCGCCGAGGAGGCGCGGCGGATTCACTATGTCGAGGCGCCCGAGCGTTCGATTCGTGGCGTTGCGACGGCCGAGGAGTACGAGGAACTCCTCGACGAGGGGATTGAGGTCTTCCGCCTGCAGCGGGTGAAGCCGGGTGACCTGCACTGAGCGTTGCGTCGTGGCTGCTCGTGCTGGCGGGCGGCGGGGCTGGTGCCCCGGTGGCCGCTGCGGACGGTCTTTGTCGCCTGCCGGCGGCGAAAAGTGGAGGGAGGATCGCTGATGATCAAGTCACGCGCTGCGGTTGCCTGGGCTGCCGGGCAGCCCCTGGAGATCACCGAGGTGGATGTCGAGGAGCCGCGGCAGGGGGAGGTGCTGGTGCGCATCGTCGCCTCCGGCGTCTGCCACACCGATGCCTTCACGCTTTCCGGTGCCGACCCGGAAGGCATCTTCCCGAGCATCCTCGGTCATGAGGGCGGCGGCATCGTCGAGGCGGTCGGGCCGGGCGTCAGCTCGGTTGCCGTCGGCGACCACGTCATCCCCTTGTACACCCCGGAGTGCGGTCAGTGCAAGTTCTGCCGCTCGGGCAAGACGAACCTCTGTCAGGCGATTCGTGCGACGCAGGGCAGGGGGCTGATGCCGGATGGCAGCAGCCGCTTCTCGTGCAACGGCAGGCCGATCCATCACTACATGGGGACCTCGACCTTCTCCGAGTACACCGTCCTGCCCGAGATCTCGCTGGCGAAAATTGCCCGTGACGCCCCGCTGGAGAAGGTCTGCCTGCTCGGTTGCGGCGTCACCACCGGCATCGGTGCGGTACGCAACACCGCCAAGGTCGAGCCGGGGGCGACGGTAGCCGTTTTCGGGCTCGGCGGCATCGGTCTCGCGGTGGTCATCGGCGCGGTGATGGCCGGGGCGGCGCGCATCATCGCGATCGACACCAATCCGGCCAAGTTCGCGATCGCCAGGCAACTGGGCGCCACCGACTGCGTCAATCCGGCCGATCACGCGCGGCCGATTCAGGAAGTGATCGTCGATCTGACTGATGGCGGCGTCGATTACTCCTTTGAATGCATCGGCAACGTCTCGGTGATGCGAGCGGCGCTCGAATGCTGTCACAAGGGGTGGGGCGAGTCGGTGATCATCGGCGTCGCCGGCGCCGGCGAGGAAATCGCGACGCGGCCGTTCCAGCTGGTGACCGGACGCGTCTGGCGCGGCTCCGCCTTCGGCGGCGTGCGCGGCCGCTCCGAGCTGCCCGGCTACGTCGAGCGCGCGCAGCGGGGCGAGATTCCACTCGACACCTTCATCACCCATACCATGGGGCTGCCAGACATCAACCGGGCCTTCGATCTGATGGCTGCCGGCCAGAGCATCCGCTCGGTGATCCTCTTCTGAGCGGCGTGGCTGCTGCCATGCCGTTGCTCGAGGAGCTTGCCGCCAATCGCTGTTGCGGCGGCTGGCACCGGCGCTACCGGCATCATTCGACCACCCTTGGTTGCGACATGGTGTTCGCCGTGTATCTGCCGCCGCAGGCCGAGGACCGCGCGGTGCCGGCGCTCTACTGGCTTTCCGGGCTGACCTGCAGCGACGAGAACTTCATGCAGAAGGCCGGAGCGATGCGCGTCGCCGCCGAGCTCGGCCTCGCCCTCGTCGCTGCCGACACCAGTCCGCGCGGCGACGACGTGCCGGGCGACCCGCAAGGCTGCTGGGATTTCGGTCACGCTGCCGGTTTCTACCTGAACGCGACCCAGTCGCCGTGGCGGCGACACTACCGCATGCATGACTATGTCGTGCACGAGCTGCCGCAATTGGTCGAGGCGAGCCTGCCGATCGACGAACGGCGCGGCATCAGTGGCCACTCGATGGGTGGCCATGGTGCGCTGGTCTGTGCGCTGCGCAACCCTGGCCGCTATCGCTCACTCTCGGCACTGGCGCCGATCTGTCATCCGCTCGCCAGTCCGTGGGGTGAAAAGGCTTTCCGCAACTATCTTGGCGCCGATCGCGAGAGCTGGAAGCAGTGGGACGCCTGCGAGCTGATCGCCGTCGCCGGCGAACGCCTGCCGCTGCTCGTCGACCAGGGGCTGGCGGACCCCTTCCTCGCCACGCAACTGCTGCCGGAGCTTCTGCAGCAGGCCTGTGCAGCCGCCGCTCATCCGCTGACGCTGCGCCTGCAGCCGGGTTACGATCACAGCTACTATTTCATCGCCAGCTTCATCGACGACCATCTGCGGCATCACGCGGCGGCGCTGCGGTCCTGAAGGGGCGGCCGGGCAGCGCCGCGACACGGCGTTCGCGGCCTGGCAGCGGACGGCGATCGCGGTTCGCGGTCGCCGCGTTGGCCGCCTTCAGGCAGCGATGACGACGCGGTTGCGACCGCTGCGCTTGGCCTCGTAGAGCGCGGCGTCGGCTGCCTCGATCAGCGCCTGGCTGTCCTTGATTTTGCTCGAGAGATTGGCGACGCCGATGCTCAGGGTAAGCGGAATCGGCTGCTGCTCCCAGAGGAAGCTGTACTTTTCGACCAGCGCGCGGATGCGGTCGGCGATCTGGGCAGCGGCGCGGGCGCTGGCATTCGGCAGAACGGCAGCGAACTCCTCGCCGCCATAGCGAAACACCAGATCCTCGACGCGTGAGGCGCGCTTCAGCAGGTCGGCGAGCTGGCGCAGCACGGCATCACCGGCGGCGTGGCCGTAGGTGTCGTTGATGCGCTTGAAGTGATCGATGTCGAGCAGCAGGCACGCCATCGGCAGACCGTTGGACTGGGCGAATGCCCACTCGGAGGCGAGATAGTCGAGGCCGTGGCGGCGATTCGGCAGTTGCGTCAGGGCGTCGGTCAGTGCCTGTTGCAGCAGGCGTCGGTGGGTGACGGCGAATTCGTCGGTCGAACGCATGATGCCGCGCCGCTCGCGCTGGATCTCTTCGCGCAGCAGCAGCATCCGCGTCGCCGTGTTGAGGCGCACGCGCAGCGTCTGGATGCCCACCGGTTTGACGAGGACGTCGTCGGCGCCGGCGTCGATGGCTTCGAGGATGTGCGCTTCACTGCCCGGCGAGGCCAGCAGCAGCGCGTAGCTTTCCTTGCCCGCCGGTGTCTGGCGCAGGATGCGGCAGAAGACGGCCGGTTTCAGTCCGGGCATGGCCATGTCGGCAATGACGATCTGGGCTGGCTGGCGGAGCACCTGCTTGAGGTCGTCGATGCTGCTGTCGACGAGTACCGGCAGGTGACCGAGGCTTTCGATCTGCTGCATCAGCGTCGGCAGTTCAGCGACCGGAATGCCGACCAGCTGCACGTGCAGGCGCGGCGAAGTCAGCTTGCCGTCCGGTTCCTGGTTGGCCGGGCTGACCCGTCGCGTCGGCGGGCTGGCAGCAAGGATCTCGGCGAAGGGTGGCATCTCCTGCGTGCGCACCTGCAGCATCGCACCCCACTCGCGCCAGCGCCGGACCATCCGGTCGGCCATGTCGTTGAGCGCGTCGCCGCTGATTCCGAGTCGCGCGGCGCGCGTCAGGAGTCCCGGCAGCAGGCTCCAGCGCGCCTCTTCATCGGCCATGCAGACCTCGGCCAGCGCCCGCGCGAAGTGCAGCGAGTGGGTCAACGTCTGCACCCGCGAGCCGTCGCGGAAACCGGCGAGATCCGGCTGCTCGTGATGGTACGCGGCCTGGATCAGCAGGTCCGGCAGCCCCCATTCGGCGAGCATCGTCGCTCCAAGCTGCTGGTGGTCCATGTCCAGGCATTCGCGTTCGAGGGTCGCCAGACTCGCGTTACCCTCCTTAGCCTTGAGCAGGACGACGGCGTATTCGTCCGGATAGAGCGAAGCCATCGCCAGCTCGCCGACACGCGCCAGCAAGCCGACGGTGAACAGTTCCTCGCTCGAGATCTGGGCGAAATGGGCGAGTTCCTGACAGGCGATGCCGGTTGCCAGCGAGTGTCCCCAGAAGGCGCCGTAGTCGAAAGCCGAACACTGACCGCTGGTATGGCTGTGCATCACCGACAGGCCGATCACCAGGTCACGCACGCGAAACGAACCCAGGGCAACGATCGCCCGCTGCAGCGAAACGATCGGCCGCGTGCGGCCGAAGGCGGCGGCGTTGGCGAACTTGAGCAGGCGGCCGGCAATCGCCGGGTCCGACTGCACCAGTTGCACCAGATCGGAGACGCGGAAGTCGTCGCGCTGCAGCAGCTTGATGATCGAGAAGGCGACACCCTTTGGCGACGGCAACTTGCCGGTTGCCTTCATCGAGTCATAGCGCTGGGGGGGGACGAAGTGGATCAAGCAGGCCTCAGGTGCGGAGTGTGCGCGCGATTATGCTACAAAACCGGGGCCATCGCCGGACCGCGCTCCGCTGTCCGCGTCGGCGGCTGCCGCCGCAGCCGGCTGAGGCGGCGCTTCCTGCGCGGCGTCGTCACCGCTGCCGCGGCCAGGTGCGATGAGGTCGGCCCCTGCCGCTGTCGCCCGGCCGACGCGCCGGCTTCACCGGCCACGCCCGCAGTTCGGCGGCCGGCTACGCAATGATTCGCCGCGGGCGTTGATCAGTCGGGCGCCGCTTGCCGCTTCGCTCGCCCAGTGTGGCAGCAGACCCCAGCGCAGCAAGTGCAGGACGCGCTGGCCGCTTGGCGACAGCCGGACGACAGCGATGTCGGTTCCCGGGGCGATGTTGTAGCGCACCGCATGGTCG
>ERZ761602.3298-NODE-3298-length-23078-cov-4.784824_pt1 | contig 23078 bp, 26 predicted proteins | sample MGYA00512165_ERZ761602 | MGnify/ENA primary metagenome ERZ761602 (study PRJEB28899, sample SAMN02445085) | bioreactor sludge metagenome | biome: EBPR sludge; isolation source: Thorneside wastewater treatment plant | place: Australia: Brisbane, Thorneside...
GGCGGGGTCTCGATGGCCGGGGGCGGCGGAGGGGCTTCCTCCTCATCGACGATCTCTTCCAGGATCTCCGCGATGATGGGCGGGGGTGGGCGGTCGACCTGGATGATGCCGAGGCTGGTCACCAGGCCCCACACGAGCAGCGCATGGAACGCGATGATGATCGCGAAGATCATCGCCTTGCGGCCGCTGTTGTTCAGGCCGGTGTCGAAAGTGCTATCCATGTCTGCTCTTCAAAGGGCGCTGTTCGTGCTCGACCAAATGCGTTACGCCATATGCCGTGCGGGTAGGCTCTTGCGCAAGTCCAGTGCTGCTCTGTCGCTACCAGACGTGCCGGGACCCGCGGATATTACTTGGGCGCCGCCCCGATTGAGCAGTGCTGGCTTCTTCGTGCCGCTGGCCGGTTTCTTGCCCGGCTGCGGGGCCAGCTGCAGTTGGACCGGGTTCCCCCCTCGGCCCAAGGCCGCCAAATTTACCCGATCTTCATGGTGATTGCACATGGGTCCCGGCCGCCGTTGCCTGCCCCTGTTTGGATCGACCGGGCACCCGGTTGGTTCCGGCGGCTGGTCCTGTCGCGGCAGCGCTGCAACAATGCGGGCCGGCGCGGCCCGGGGGCTGCGGAAGGGCGGAGGTAGCCATGCGACAGGTCATTCCCGGTTTGCTCCTGCCGGTGCTGCTCGCGGGCTGTGCGGCCGATGCGATCAACAAGAGTGCTGACTTCGACCGGCACCGCTACAGCCGGCTGGTCCAGCCCTTCGACCGGCCTGACCAGATCTATTTCGACGTGACCTTCGCACCGGATTACCCCGCCGCGGATCCGGCGGCCGATCAGGCCAGGATCCGATGGCTCGAGGCCTGGCTGGAGCAGCGCCGGCTCTGCGGCGCGGGCTACGACGTTGCCGCCCGGCGGCCGTTCGATTACCTCGAGGACAATCCGGCGGGTTACCAGGAGCGGTGGGAGATCCGCTGCCGGGCACCGGCGGGAAGCTAGCCCCCGAAGACCTGCAGGCGGGTGCCTGGCGCGACCCGCCAGCGACTGGCGAAGCCCGCGTTGAGCTCGAGTACGCCAACCACCGGCCCCCCGGAACTGATCCGGCGCATGGAATAGGGCTCCGTGTTCCGCTCGATGGTCGTGATGGCCCCGTCGGCACGGACGAAGAGCATGTCCAGGGACAGCCGGGTGTTCTTCATCCACATCACGAGTTCCGCGGGTTCCCCATGGGCGAAGTACATGCCCTCGAACTCGTCCATGGCCTCGACGAACATGAGGCCCTGGGCCCGCTGGGAAGGGGATGCCGGCAGGTAGACGTGGATCAGCAGGCAGCGGGGTCCCGCGGTCTCCAGGATGACCTGGCCCCGCGGGAAGCCGGCGACCAGATGGGCGGGGACCAGGGCAGCCGCCGGCCCCGCCAGGACGGCGGCGATCAGGGCGGCCGCGAGGCCGCCCACCCTAGTCGCCATGGCCGATCCAGCCGGAGAACCGCAGGTCCCCCAGGGTCAGCGAGCCCCGGTCGCCGACCGAGGGCAAGGCTCCCACGCAGTAAAGGACCCCGTCGACCCGCTGGCCGCGGGGCAGCCCGGGCCCGGTGGGTGCGGGGGTGACCGCGGCGACATCGGCAAAGCACCGGCCGGGACCGCCTGAATTGAAGAAGCGGGCCTCCTGCTCGTCGATGACGGTCACGCTGGCGGGCTGTTCCCCGGTGGCCGGGCCCGTGTCGCCGCCCGGGAGGCCGACCAGCACCGTCACCTGGCCCGAACCCCGGCCCGGACCCGAGAAGTAGAGCCGGAAACCGCCCTCGTCCGGCCGCGCCCTGCCATCGCAGGCGAGTTCACTGCCGGACCAGTCCGCCATGAAGTCGAGCCCCCCGTAGAACCGTCCCCGGAAGGTGCCGGCACCGCCGAGGGGGCAGGGCCGCGCGACGCTGGCGGCCGGCCCGGCTGGCGGGTCGCCCGGCCGCTGCAGCAGCGCCAGCGTCGTGACGGTGATTGCTGCCGTGGCACCCAGCAGGCCCGCCAGGGCGCCGGTCGGGCGAACCGGGTCCGATCGGCGGACCGGGCCGGAGCGGGTGGCTGGCGGCGGCGCTGGCATGGCGCCGTATCCTACCGGCAGTGCCTGCCGGGGGGTGAACTGTGACCCACCGCGCAGCCCGTGCGGGGGGCAGCCAGTAACGTCGTGCAGGCGTGGCAGGCCGGGTACCGGGCGGTACTCCGGCCACCGGTGCTTTGGGCGGACTCGAGGGGCGGGGCCGGGTTTTGAGTCTCGACGTGCAACATCACTTCAGCTCGCTCGTGACCGAGCGGCGCACGGGTCTCTTCGGCCTGCATTTCGGGAGCCACGTCGAGGCCGAATTCCGCCGAGTCTATGCCGAGTCCAATTACCCGAAGACCCGACCCATCCTGATGACGGCGGCGGCGGCGATCTTCCTCGCCCTGATCTTCGCCGTCATGCACGAGAACCTGTCCTGGCAGATGGCCGCCTTCATGCTGGGCGTCCTGCTGCCAGCCCTGATGGCCACGCTGGTGACGTCCTACAAGGACGGCTCCCACGGCGCCTACCAGTGGCTGCTGGCCCTGACCGCCGTCTGTGTCGGCCTGGTCACCACCTCGATCACCCTGCGGGCCAGCCTGCATGGCGCGCCTTACTACTTCGCCGCCGAGGTGGCCTGGATCTTCGTGGTCTGGCTGGTGCTCGGGCTGCATTTCGGCATCGCCGCCCTGGTTGGGGTGACGATCTCGGTGACCTACGCCTGGGGCATGCTGACCTGGCAGTTTCCGCTCGAGGAGCTGGTCTTCTCCCTGCTCACCCTGCTGGTGGTCAACCTCATCGGTGCCTACTGCTGCTTCCAGCTCGAGACGGCGATCCGCCAGTCGTTTACCGAGTCCCGCATGCTGAACGACCTCGCCGAGCGCGACGGGCTGACCGGCCTGTACAACCGGCGGCGCTTCGACAAGGACATCGACAAGCTCTGGCGCCAGTCCCGGCGGGACCAGGGCCAGCTGACGCTGCTCCTGGCCGACATCGACCACTTCAAGAACTTCAATGACCTCTATGGCCACCAGGCCGGCGACGACGCCCTGAAGCGCGTGGCGGAGGTGATCGACATGTGTGCCCAGCGGCCGCTGGATTTCGCCGCCCGCCTCGGTGGCGAGGAGTTTGCCCTGGTGCTCTACGGCCCCGCCCAGGACTACGGTCGCGAGATCCCCGAGATGCTGCGCCGGAGCATCGAGGACCTGCACATTCCCCACGCCGAGTCCACCACGAGTCCGTGGCTGACCGTCAGTGTCGGCGTGGCCATCGTCAGCCCGGGCAACGAGCGGAGCCTCGCGGGGGCCATCCAGCTGGCCGACGAGGCCCTGTACCAGGCCAAGGAAGAGGGCCGCAACCGCGTCCTCGTGAAGGAATCCAAGAGCGCCCACATCCAGACCGGCCGGTTCCGGGCGGCGCGCATCACGGCCGCTACCTGAGCCGTGGACTCCGCGCGCCGTTACCAGGTGCCGGCGTTGGGTGCGGATCGCCACGGCTCCTGCACCGGGAGCGGGCCGCCCGCCTGAAGCAGTTCGATGGAGATCCCGTCCGGCGAGCGGACGAAGGCCATGTATCCGTCCCGGGGCGGGCGGTTGATCGTCACGCCGCCAGCCTGCAGCCGCTCGCAGGTCGCGTAGATGTCCTCGACCTGGTAGGCGAGGTGGCCGAAGTTCCTGCCGCCGGAGTAGGGTTCCGGGTCCCAGTTCCAGGTGAGTTCGAGGCAGGGGGCGCCAGTCCCGCCACCTGCGTCGGCGGGGGCCGCGAGGAAGACCAGCGTGAACCGGCCCCGCTCGTTCTCGGTACGCTTGAGTTCCACGAGACCGAGCAGCCCGCAGTAGAAGGCGAGCGACGCGTCGAGGTCCGAGACCCGGACCATGGTGTGCAGGTACTTCATTAGAATGCCGCCAATGTCGACCAGCGAGGCAGATGTATCCCCGGCCAGCCTGCCGGGCGTGCGCCGTATCTTGTACGTCCCGGGCATCCGCGCCAAGCCGCCGCCCGATGCGCACCGGACCCTCGTGCGGCGTTGCCTCATCGAGGGCGTGCGGCGTGCCGACCCCCGTGTGGCCGGCGACCTGGCGGCGGCGGCGGACTGCCTGCGCCTGGTGCTGTGGGGTCATGAGTTCTACCCCGACTACCGGGACCCGGATGCGGACGCAGCTGCCATCGAGGCACTGGTGGCGGATGAACATCCTGCCCGGCGCAGCATCCGTGAGGTGCGGGCGGTTCGTGGCCGGCTGCGCTACCTCACGCACCGGCTCGGTGACCGGTTTCCGGGCCTCATCGGCCTGCTCGCCGGCGAGGCGACCCGCGCCAACCTGGCCGATTCGGCGCGCTACTTTGCCAACGCCGACGGGGTTGCCGATCGCATCCGTGGACTGCTGCGCGACGAGCTCGAGCGCTGCTGGCAGGCTGGCGACCGGGTCCTCCTCATGGCCCACAGCTTCGGCTCCGTCATCGCCTGGGACACCCTCTGGGAACTCCGCGGCCAGGCCGGGCCCGTCGAATTGTTCCTCACCCTGGGAAGCCCGCTCGGCACCCGCTACATCCGCCGCCAGCTCAGGGGTGCCGGGCTGCCCGGCGCGGCCGCGTACCCGCGCGGCATCCAGCGCTGGGAGAACCTGGCGGCGACCGGCGGCCTGACGGCGCTCGGGCACCGCTTCGCCAAGGACTTCGCCGGCATGCGCGAGCTCGGCCTGGTCGGGTCGATCACCGACCGGACGGACCTCATCAATCCGTTCCGGGGGCCGGACGGGCTGAATGTCCACCGCTGCTACGGCTATTTCGTGAATGCCTGCACCGGCGCGGCCATCGCCCGCTGGTGGCGGTCACCGCCGCCCGCCGGCCCGCTGTAGGAGCGCCTTCAGGCGCGACCCGCCCGGGGGACCACCCGCCGGAACTGTGCGCCTGCTCACAGTACGGCCCGGCGGATTTCCATAACGTTCCACCCATGCGCGCGAAGTACTACACCCGCTTCCTGCTGCGCTCGGAGGAACCGGGTTTCGCGGACGAATACAGCGGCGTGGTGGAGCTGAACCACGCCGTGGACCAGGTGCTGGAACCCCGGGAGATCGAGGCACTGCTCGCCCGGAACTTCCAGCGCGACGAGCACGAAGTGGAGCTGCTCAACTGGTCACGGGTTCACTAGGTGTCTGACGCTGACGTGGTGGATTGAATTTCAGGTTCCCCCTGTATTGGCCCGGCCTTGCGCCGGGCCTTTTTTTTGGGGGTGGGCCGCCCGGTGCCGGGACCCCGTGCCAGAATGGTCGCATGGCCACCTTCAAGGGCATACCCATCGAGAGCGGCGCGAAGTACACCACCGCCGCCGGCTTCACCGCGATCCGCAATGGCATCAAGCAGCGCGGCGGTCCCGTCGATCCCGATGCGGGCCGGAAGCCCGACTGGCTGCGGGTCCGCCTCGCCGCCGGGGGCCGCTTTGCCGACGTCCAGCGCACCGTCCACGAGCACCGGCTGGCGACCGTCTGCGAGGAATCCATGTGCCCCAACATCGGGGAGTGCTGGAACGCCGGCACGGCGACCATCATGCTCATGGGGCACGTGTGCACCCGGGCCTGCCGCTTCTGCGCGGTGGACACCGGCAATCCGCGCGGCTGGCTGGATCCCGCCGAGCCCGCCAATGCCGCGCGCACCGTGGCACTCATGGGCCTCGGCTACGTGGTGCTGACCTCCGTCGACCGGGATGACCTGCCCGATGGCGGCGCGGCGCACTACGCCGCCTGCGTCCGCGCCATCCGCGAGTCCAATCCCCGCACCACGGTCGAGGCACTGACCCCGGATTTCGCCGGCGACCTCGCGGCCGTTGCCACGGTGGTGGAGTCCGGTGTCGGCGTCTTCGCCCACAACCTGGAGACGGTGCGCCGGCTGACGCCGGAGGTGCGGGATGCCCGGGCGGGCTACGACCAGTCCCTTGCCGTCCTCGCCCATGCCGGCATGGTGGCCGCGGCCGGCGGCCGGGACGTGCTGGTGAAGAGCAGCCTCATGCTCGGCCTCGGCGAGACCCCGGCCGAGGTGGCGTCGGCCATGGCCGACCTGCGCGCCGCCGGGGTGGCGCTGCTCACGCTCGGCCAGTACCTGCGTCCGACCCCGAACCACCTGCCGGTGCGCGAGTTCGTCCACCCGGACCAGTTCGCCGCCTATCGGGAACTGGGGCTGGCCCAGGGTTTCGTCGAAGTCGTGGCAGGGCCGCTCGTGCGTTCCAGCTACCGGGCCGAGCGTGCCCTCGAGCGCAACAACGCGGGCCTGCCCATGGGCCGGGCGATCGGGCGGCCGCCCGGCTGAGCCGCGGGGATGGCGGAATTCCTGCTCGAGTACGGGCTGTTCCTCGCCAAGGCGCTGACCCTCGTCGCCGCGGTGGCCGCCGTCGTCGCGCTCAGCGTTGGCATGAGCCGCCGGGAGGCACAACCGGGCAGCCTGACCGTCGAAAAGCTCAACGACCGCTTCCGCCACCTGCGGCTGCAGCTCGGCCATGCCCTCCTGTCCCGGGCGGACCGCCGGCGCGAGCAGCGCGAGGAGAAGAAGCGCCAGAAGGCCGCGGCGCAGGACGGCGGGGAGCGCCGCCGGGTCTTCGTCGTCGACTTCAAGGGTGACATCCGGGCCACGGCCGTGGCGGCCCTGCGGGAGGAGATCAGCGCAATCCTGGGGGTGGCGCGGCCGACCGACGAGGTCGTGCTCCGCCTCGAGAACTTCGGCGGGGCGGTCCACGAGCACGGCCTCGCCGCGTCCCAGCTCATGCGGCTGCGGGCAAAGGGCATCCCGCTCACTGCCATCGTCGACAAGGGCGCCGCGAGCGGCGGCTACCTGATGGCCTGCGTCGCCAACCACATCGTCGCCGCACCCTTCGCGGTCATCGGCTCCATCGGCGTGATCGCCCAGCTGCCCAACTTCCACCGGGCCCTGGAGGCCCGGGGCGTGGACTTCGAACAGGTCACGGCCGGCCGCTACAAGCGCACCGTCACGATGTTCGGGAGGACCACCGATGCCGACCGGGCCAAGCTCCGGGAGGAACTGGAGGACGTGCACGCCCTCTTCAAGCAGGTGGTCGCAACCCACCGCCCGGGGCTGGACGTGGAGGCGGTGGCCACCGGGGAGCACTGGTATGGCACGCGGGCCCTGGACCTCCGGCTGGTGGATGCGCTGGAGACCAGCGACGACTACCTGCACCGGGTGGCGGAAACGTCCGACCTGTACCGGGTCCACTACCGGGCGCGTCCCACGCTGCAGCAACGGGTGCTGACAGCCGTCCGGGCGGGCGCCGACGAGGCGGCGGCCTGGCTGGCCCAGCGGGACCGGGACGGCCGCCTGCCCTGAGACTACAATGCCTCCGGGTCCAGGCTGGAGGCCGGGCCTCGCCAACGAACGGAGGGATCCGCTGCATGCACCCGACCCTGCGCCTGACCATCCTGCTCGCTGCCCTTCAGGTCGGCGGCTGTGCGCTGTTCAAGACCCCGGACTGGGCCCGCCAGGCCCCGACGCCCGTCGCCCCGGTGGAGCAGGCCCCCATCGCCAGCGATGAATTCGTGCTCGTGCCCGGCAGCGACGTGGTGGGCGAACTGCAGGTGATTCGCGCCCGCTACGAGGACACGTTCGTCGATATCGCCAGGGCCTACGGCATCGGCTTCGACGAGCTGGTGGATGCCAACCCGGCGGTGGATCCCTGGTTGCCGGGGGCGGGCACGCCCGTCGTCCTGCCCACGCGCTTCGTGCTGCCGGATGCGCCGCGGGACGGCATCGTGCTCAACATCGCCGCCAAGCGCCTGTTCTACTTCCCGAAGCCTGCGGCCGGCGAGCCCGCGCGGGTGATCACCCACCCGATCGGCATCGGCCGCGAGGGCTGGTCCACGCCCCTCGGCACCACCAAGGTCGTGAGCAAGGTCAAGGACCCGGTCTGGACCGTGCCGGCGTCCATCCGGCGCGAGCACGCGGAAGCCGGCGATCCGCTGCCGGCCCGGGTGAAGGCCGGCCCCGACAATCCCCTCGGTGCCTATGCGCTGCGGCTCGGCTTCCCGTCCTACCTCATCCACGGCACCAACAAGCCCTCGGGCATCGGCATGCGGGTGAGCCACGGCTGCATCCAGCTGTTCCCCGAGAACATCGAGTCCCTGTTCGGACAGGTCGCCGTCGGCACCCCGGTGCGCATCGTCAACCAGCCGCGACTCTTCGGCTGGCAGGACGGCAACCTCTGGTTCGAGGCCCACCCCGCCCTGGAGGACGACAAGCGCAACCTGGATGCCCTGCTGGACCAGCAGCTTGCTGCGGCGCTGCGCCGGCGGCCGGCGCCGGTCCCGGCCGCGACGCCCCCCGGCCTGGACAAGTCCCTGGTGTCAGCCACCGCCCGGGAGGGCAGGGGCTTCCCCGTGCGCCTGCTGGAATCTGCCGCCGATGCGGCCACCGTCGCCGCGCGGGCCCGGCCCACAATCAACATCGTCACCTACCCGGTGGAGCGGGACCCGCCCCTCGACGCCGCGAACCGGTGACCCGCGGACTGCCCATCGCGTCGCTGACCTTTGCCGGCCTGCTCGTCCTCGGCGCCGTCGGCCAGGTGCTGGCAGGCGGGGTGCTGGCCTTCGCCATTCCCCCGGGCCTCGCCTTCGTGCCGGGCCATCTCTTCGGCGGTGCCGACCCGGGCGGCGCGCTGCAGCTGGTGGCACCCCCGGCCACCCTCGTGACCTACCAGTTCCTCCACGTGGGCTGGCTGCACCTCATCGGCAACCTCGGGTTCCTCGGTATCTTCGGGCCGAACCTCGAGGCCACCACCGGCCCGGGACGCTGGACGGCGTTGCTGGTGATCACCGGCGTTGCGGCGGGCTTTGCGCAGGCCTGGCCCGACCCGTCGTCCGCAGCACCGGTCGTCGGTGCGAGCGGCGGCATCTCGGGCCTCGCTGGCGCCTATCTCTACTTCCATCCCCGCGACGAGTTCCACCCGCCCTGGCCCGGGAGGCGGGCGCTGCGCGTGCCGGTCTGGGCGGTGCTCGCGGCCTGGCTCGTCCTGCAGCTCGTCGCTGTCGGCTGGTTCGAGGGCGTGGCCGGCGCCGCCGCGTTCCGCGCCCACGTCGGCGGCTTCGCCTGCGGCCTGCTGCTGGCGCCGGTGCTACACTTCATCGCGTTGTCGTCGCAGGATGCGCCCCCCGTTGCCCGAACTCGGACGAGCCGGGATTCGAGTCATTGAATCGCCGCCCGGCGAGGAGCTCATTCCTCTCCGGCGCGAAGCGGTCACTGCCTTCGTCGGCCCGGCGCCCCGCGGTCCCGCCCACATCCCGGTCATCGTCGAGAGCGTCGACCAGTTCCGCCAGCGCTTCGGTTCCCCCGCTGAGCGCAGCCGGATGGAGTGGATCCTCGGCCAGTTCTTCGACAACGGCGGCCGCCAGGCCGTCGTGGTCCGCGTGCCGCGCACCGGCGGTTCGGGCCGGCTCGCACTCCCGGGGCCGGGTGGCACCCTCGATCTCATTGCCGTGAACCCGGGGCCCCTCGAGTACCTTCGCGCCGCCGTCGATTACGACGGCATTCCGGCATCGGACCTGTGGCGCTTCAACCTCAACGTGCAGCGCATCCGTTCCCCGGCCAACCCCCTGGTCGAGGAGCAGGAACTCTGGCGGGGCCTCAGCGTGGCTCCCGATGACGAGGGCTTCGTCGGTGACGTCCTGGCCGGCTCGGCGCTGGTCCGCCTGCATGGCGAACCGCCCCGCGCGCGACCCCACGTCACCCCGGGCGCCAGCGGCATCGGTCCCGTCGGCTACGTGCTGGGCCGTGGCGACTGGCGGCTGGCGGCCCCGCCCAGCGACTACGACCTGATCGGGTCGCCGGAGGACGGCACCGGGATCCATGCCCTCGACCAGGTCCCCCGGGTCGACCTGGTCTGCCTGCTCTCCGGCGCGCCCAAGTCCGACGTCGGGCCCGTGGGGATCGTCGCCGCCGAGCGCTATTGCGCCCGGCGTGATGCGTTGCTGCTGCTGGACCCGCCGGCCCACTGGAGCCGGGTCGAGGACGTGGCGCGCAGCCAGCGGGAGTCCGCCATCGCCAGCCCGAATGTGATCACCTACTTCCCGCCCCTGTCGGCGCCGTCGGGCGACGGCCGGCGGATCCGTTCGCTGAGTGCCCTCGGGGCCATCGCCGGCATGCTGGCGACCGGCCGCAATCCCGACGAAGTGCTGCTCCGGTCGAAGGCCCGGGTGGCCGTCGAACCGGACGAGGAGGAGGCGGCGTTGCTGGCGCGTCGTGGCGTGAACGTGCTGCGCGGCGTGTCGCCGGGTTTCCTGTCCTTCAGCGGCGATGTCACGCTGGCGCGGTCCCACGGCGCGCGCCGCGAGTGGCAGCAGCTCAGCGTCCGCCGCCGGGCCATGCTGATCACCGGCACGATCCGCGCCAGCACGCGGTGGGCTGCGGTGCAGTCGCCCGGGCCGGACACCTGGCGCGCCGTCGCCAGCCAGGTGAGCCGTTACCTGGACTCCTGTGCGGAGGCGGGTCTGCTCGCACCCGGCGGCGCCGGGCAGGCGTTTTACGTCAAGTGCGACCAGGACACGAACCGGGGCCGCGACCGCCTCTCGCTGGTCGTGGGGCTGGCCCTCACCCATCCCGGGCAGTTCGTCGGGTTCCGCTTCGATCATGAAGCCGACGAGAGCCGGGTCACCGAACTCGCCTGGCAGCCGGGAGCGGCGTTGGCTAACGGCTGATTGCGGCACCGTGGCGTGATGGCCATCACGCTGGGAGGTTGCCAGTGGCGGTATAAACTCGGGTCATGCCGATCTCCGCTGCTGATGCCGGAGTGATTCCGGTGCCGAGCCTCAGGGAGTTCTTCCGCGAGTCCGTGGACGCCGCCATGGCGTCGAACAAGGTCGCGGTCGAGGACCACACCGCCCATTACGTCGTCAACCTGCTCACGCTCTTCGCCCGGGCAGAGGCCCTGCACGAGCAGGCCGGCGAGGGGCCCGGCACCCGCCCGCTCGCGCTCATGCTGGCCGATGCCGCCGATGCGGTGCCAGGCGACAGCCGGAACCAGGCGCTCCAGCGCCTGGGTGACGTGGCGCTCTTCCTCGCCGGCTTCATGGCGGACGGCTTCGATCGCAAGGCCGTCGGCGTCGGCTACTACGTGCGCATGGGCGGCGGCGCCTACCGGGCCCTGTCCATGGCGCTGCCGGCCAGTCCGCGCGGCCGGGCCATTGCCCCGGTCTTCGCCGAGCTGGCGGCCAAGTTCGCCGATGTCGTCGACGTGCTGAACGACGTGCGCGGCGCCGGTGCATCCAACCGCGACCAGGAGGTGCTGCGCCTCTACGAGTCCTGGCTCACCACCGGCAGCCGGCGGGCGGCCCGCCTGCTGCGGCAGCAGGGCATCCAGCCCCTGCAGCAACCGGGCAGCGCGCGCCAGCACTAGCGATGGCGCCGGCCATCCCCGAGCTCCTGGGTGCCCTGCAGGATGACCTCGGGCGGCTCTATGACACCGTCGTCGCGGAGGATGTCCGGGACTACCTGGTGACCGACCGGTGCATGCTTTCGGCCCTCGTCCCTGGCCACACCCCCCGGACAACCGATGAGCAGCTGATCCTGGTCGAGGCCGGCAACGCGCTGGACGTGGCGCTCTACCTCGATCCGGCCGTCCTCGGGCGGCTGGCCGCCGCCGATCCCCGCGAACGCCTGACGCGGGCGAACCTGGCTGACTTCTGGACCGTGCTCGAGGGGGTCAGCCACTTTCACTACCTCGCCTGGAATGCCGCGCTCGACAAGCCCGTGACCCTGCTCGAGCTCGAGATGCAGGCCGAGGTGGACAAGTACGTGAGCACGCGGCTCCTGCTCGAGGCGCAGCCCCGGTCAACCCTGGGCGCGCCGTTGCTGGCGCGGCTCTTCGACGAGCCGGCGCTCGACCCCGCGCTCGATCCGGAGGAGGCCGACCGCTACCAGGCCGCCAGCGCGTTGGCCGGTCGCTACTGCGCGGACCTCGAGACCCGTTTCCCCGATGCGCTGTCGTCCGGCGGCGGGCTCCGCGAACTGCGGGCATTCTTCCGGCTGCCCCAGGGCGCCAAGATCGGGCACATCCGCGCGCGCAGTTTCGCCTGACTGTCCCGATCCGCTACGCTGCGATCCCATGCCCCAGGCCCGCCAGACCGACGAGCAACTGCCCGACGCGCCCTGGTACGTGTACATCGTGCGGTGCGCGGACGAGACCCTGTACACTGGCATCGCCCGCAACCCGGCCGAGCGCGTGGCCAGCCACAACAGGGGCACCGGGGCCGCCTATACCCGGGGGCGCAGGCCCGTGGTGCTGGTCCACCAGGAGCCGGCCACCGACCGGGGCGCCGCGCTCCGGCGCGAGGCGGCGATCAAGCGGCTGCCGGTCGCCGCCAAACGGGTACTCGCAGGAGGTTGAATGTTCGGTAGTTCCGTCGTCGGCAGGACAGGCCAGTCCTGGAAACTGGTCATCGCCATCATTTTGATGGTCGTGGGGAGCTTTGCCCCGCTGTGGGAGCAGTCCGGCATCGACTGGACCCTCGGCACCATCCTCGTCTTCGTCGGCTACGGGTTCGGCCTGTGGTTTGTCGTCTGCCCGGCCTGCGGCAACCGCTGGTTCTGGTCGGCGGCCCTCGACGCCACCCTCTACAAGCCGCTGTTCAAGGCAACCGCCTGCCCGGCCTGCAAGCACGACTTCGGCGCCCACAACTGACCGGTCCCCTTTCCGGGAACTACCAGGGCAGGGTGGCGCCGTCGTAGTTCAGGAAGACGCCGGATTGGGCCGGCGTCAGGCCGTCGATGAGCCTGAGCATCGCGGACACCGACTCGGCGGGGGTAATGAGCGTGATCTTCCCCGCCCGGATCAGCGGCATCAGGGCGGCGAATTCCTCGGGCGGCGTTTCGCCGGGCTTCAGCGCCATGACGCCCCGGGTATCCACGAGGCCGGGATTCACCAGGCACACCAGGATGCCCCGCGGGGCGAGTTCCAGCGCCAGGTTGTGCATCAGCAGGTTCAGCGCCGCCTTGCTGGCCCGGTAGGGGTAATAGTTCACCGGCGGATTCAGCAGTCCGTGGGAGGCGGCAGCGCTGCCCAGCGTGACGATTTTCTTCTGGCGGCCCGCTGCCACGTTTGGCAGCAGTGCCGCCGTGACCCGCATGGGCCCCGTGGCGTTCACCGCGAACGAGCGCTCGAACAGGCCGAAGTCGAGCTGGCCGAGCAGCTGGCTGTCGGGTTTCTCGAGCAGTGCCGCGTTGTTCACCAGCACGTCGATCGGCCGGTCCGCATAGCGGGCGGCGAGGGCTGCCACGTCCGCGTCACTCGTGATGTCCAGCCGCTCGATCACGACGTTCGGCCGCTCCGCGGCGAGGGCGCGCAGGTCCGCCGCCTCGCCGGGGCGGCGGGTGGTTGCAATCACGGTCCAGCCCCGGGCGGCGTACTGCCGGACGAACTCGAGCCCGATCCCCCGGTTGGCACCGGTGATGAGCACGGTCGGGGCGCCGCCGCCGGATTCGGCGGCCGTCACCGCCGGGGTGGCCAACAGGGTGACGAGCAGGCAGAGGGCGTACGGCAGGCACTTCATGGACGGCTCCCGGGCACAGTGTCGGCCGGATTCTACGCCGGCGGCTTCACGCGCCGGCGACCCGGTGGAACGCCAGCAGTGCCGCGATCACCTGGTCCGGCGCCTCGAGCTGCGGGTAGTGGCCGACGCCCGGGAGTTCCACCACGTCGGCGCGGGGGACGAGCGTGCGGTAGCGGTCGGCCATGTCCTGGCCGGCGATCGGGTCGGCCGTCCCCACGACGAGGCGGAGCGGCACGTCCGCCGCTGCCAGGGCGCCGGCCCAGCGCCCGCGCATCGCCCGGCGCTCCCGGCGGTAGCGGCTGAGGGGCGCCAGCACGGCCCGGCCCCCGCCCGCCTCCAGCAGTGTCCAGAGGCCCTCGATTTCCGTGGGCGTCGGCGGCCGGCCCGGCCCGAAGATCTTTCGCAGGCTGGTGGCGAAGAGCCGGCGGCTGGCGAGCCGGGCCACCAGCGGACCTGCCGGCGACGCGAGCAGCCGCTGGATGGGCAGCGGGTGGTGGGCCTCCGGATAGATCCCCCCGTTCAGCAGGCAGGCGCTCCGCAGCCGGGGCCTGCCCGTGCGACGGGCGAGCAGTTCCTGCACCACCGTGTCGCCGTAGTCGTGGGCGAGCACATGGTAGTCGTCCACGGCTTCATGGCGCAGGAAGGCCTCGATCAGGTCCGCCTGGCCGCCGATCCTGTAAGCGTGTCCCCGGGGCTTGCCGGACAGGCCGAATCCGAGGAGGTCCAGGGTGAGGACCCGCCAGCTGGCGGCCAGGGCGGGCCAGACCGTCGCGAAGTCCCAGGATGAGGTGGGAAAGCCGTGCACCAGCAACAGGACGGGCGCGGTCGGGTTGCCCCCGCGCCTCACGAAGATGTCGTGCCCGTCCCACCGGAACCGGGCACCCGCCCGACGCCATTCCCCGGGTGACTCGGCCATGGCTCGATTATGCCGCGGGCGCGCTCGTATACTCGGCCCGTCATGGCGCCGCGCTGCAACCGGATCTTCAATATCGGCCTGAACCGGGCCGGTACCACGTCCCTCACCGAGGCCCTCAGCCTGCTCGGCCTCCGGGCGGTGCACCACAAGCACGCGGGCGTGCGGCTCTACGACCTCATGCGCGCCAATGTCGTGGCCCGCCGCCCGGTACTCGACGGGCTGGACCGGTACGACGCTTTCTCCGACTTCGGCGGGCAGGACTTCTACCGCCTGCTGGACCGCCAGTACCCCTACAGCAAGTTCATCCTCACCACCCGGGAGCTGCAGTCCTGGCTGGACAGCCGCGAGCGCAAGGTGGCGAAGAACCTCGCCAGCCCCAACTACCACTACTCGTTCCGCAATGTGGACCGGCCCGGGTGGGTGAAGCACCGGGAGCAGTACCTGGCCGACCTCGATCGCCACTTCGCGCGCCGCCCGGGCGACCTGCTGGTGATCAACATCCCGGCGGGCGAGGGCTGGGAGAAGCTCTGTCCCTTCCTCGGCCTGCCGGTGCCGGATGCGCCCTTTCCCTACCGCAATCGCCTGGCGCCGGATGCCACGGACACCGACACGGCCACCGTCACGACCACCGCCACGACCTGACCCGTCAGGCCCGCTCCCTGAGGATGTATTCCCGGTCCAGGTGCTTGCCCACCGGGAAGTCGTACTCGCCGACCTTCTCGAAGCCGCGACGCCCGTAGAGCCGCTGCGCCCCGTGGTTCCCGGACCAGACGCCGATGTACAGCGGCGCGTGGCCCTGTGCGCGCAGCCAGGCGAGCCCGGTCTCGAGCAGCGCGGAACCGAGGCCGCGCCCCTGGATGGCGCTTCGCAGGTAGAGCTGGCGGATCTCGCCCGCCGCCGGTTCACGCCCCGGGACCGGCAGCTTGCAGGGCCCCGCGGTGAGGAAGCCCACCAGGGTCGCGTCCGCCGCTTCGGCCAGCCACACGCCGACCTCCGGCTGGCCGATCAGCCGGCGGTAGTTGGCCGCGGTCTGCTCGGTGGCGAGGAAGGTCGCGAGATCTTCCGGCCGGTACAGGTGGCCGAAGGTTTCGGTGAAGGTCTCTGCAGCGAGCAGGGCGAGGGCCGGCGCGTCGGCGGCCGAGGCGCGGCGGATGGTGATGCCCGGCGGACCCTGCATGGGCAAAGCTTACCGAATCCCATCGGCTCAGTACCGGCCCGGGTACCAGCGGCAGTCCACCAGCGACTCCCGGTGGGGCGGTGCGCCGACGGGCGCCACGAAGACCCGGTACGCCGCCACGGCCCGCAGCAGGTCGCCACCCAGCAGCCGCAGGCACAGGTCCGTGGACAGCCACGTCGGGCCGCCCAGGCCCAGGTAGGCCCGGTGGCCCGACCAGGGGTAGTCCAGGGCGTCCCGGACCAGGCCTGCCCGGACCGGGTTCAGGTGCACGTAGCGCACCAGTTGCAGCAGGTAGCCGTCGGCGTCCACCCGGCAAGGCAGGTCCGGCGCGGCGAAGAGCGGGCCCTGGCCGTCGCCGGCGTGGGGGCAGGCCGCGGAGTAGCGGTCCGCCAGCTCGAGCGCCAGGCCGGGGGCATGGCGGGGGTGGACCTCCACCGCCAGGTGGAGGTGGTTGGTCATCCAGCAGAAGGCATGGCACCGGGCCTGGTAACCGGCGAGCACTTCCCCCACGAGGCCGTCCAGCACCCGCCGGTCGGCGGGGACGCGGAAGAGTGGCTGACGCTCCCGGCCCCGGAGCGCGACGTGGTGGATCGCGCCCCGGAGGCGCAGCCGGGAAACCGGTGTTGCGGGCATTGGCCAAGCCTTGCCCGGCCGGGGGGGAATTGCAGCCGGAGAAAGGACTGGCTTCGACCGGAATCGCCGCTCAGCCCGTCAGGAACATGCGGCAGGTGGAATTGCCGGTCTCGTCGTCGAAGTCGTAGCCCGTGGCTTCGAGGTGGGCCCGGAACGCCGGCAGGTCGGCGGCAGGGACCTGGATGCCGGCGAGCACCCGGGCATGGTCCGAGCCCGGGTTGGTGTAATGGAACAGGCTGATGTTCCACCGGCTCCCCAGCGCGCGCAGGAACTCGAGCAATGCGCCCGGCTGCTCCGGGAACTCGAAGCGGTACAGGCGCTCGTCCCCGAGGCCCGGGGCGAGGCCGCCCACCATGTGCCGGACGTGGAGCTTGGCGACCTCGTCGTCGCTCAGGTCCGCCACCGGGAAGCCGAGTTGCTGCAACTGGCCGATCAGCTGCTCCCGCTCGGCAAGGCCGCCGGTCAGGCCGACACCGACGAAGATCCGCGCGCTCCGGGGGTCGCTGAAACGGTAATTGAATTCGGTGATGTGCCGGTTGCCGATGGTCTCGCAGAAGTGCAGGAAGCTTCCTGCCCGTTCCGGGATCTGGACGGCGAGGAGCGCCTCCCGGTGCTCGCCGATACCCGCGCGTTCGGCGATGTAGCGCAGCCGGTCGAAGTTCATGTTGGCGCCGCTGTTCACCGCGACGAGCGTGCGGTCCCGGCAGCCACTGGCCTCGACGTGGCGCTTGATGCCCGCGATGGCCAGGGCACCGGCCGGCTCCATGATGGCGCGGGTGTCCTCGAAGACGTCCCTGATGGCCGCGCAGACCTCGTCGTTGGTGACGACGATGATCTCGTCCACCACCTCGCGGCAGATCCGGACCGTCTCGTCGCCGGCCTCCCGCACGGCCACGCCGTCACAGAAGATGCCGACCCGCGCGAGCCGGACGGGGCGGCCGGCGGCGAGGGCCGTGTGCATCGTGGGGGATTCCTCGGGCTCGACGCCGATGATCCGGATCTCCGGGTAGAGCGCCTTGATGTAGAGGCCGATGCCGCTGATCAGCCCGCCGCCGCCCACGGGCACGAACACGGCGTCGATCGGTCCCGGCCGCTGGCGCAGGATCTCGACGCCGATGGTGCCCTGGCCGGCGATGACGGCGGGATCGTTGAACGGGTGGATGAAGGTCAGCCCCTGGCCGGCCACCAGTTGCTGGGCCCGGCCATAGGCGTCGTCGTAGGTGATGCCGTGCAGTTCGATGTCGGCGCCCAGCGCCCGGACGGCGTCGACCTTGATGCTGGGGGTGGTCACGGGCATCACCACCACGGCCCGGATGCCGAGGGTCCGGGCGGCGAGGGCGACCCCCTGGCCATGGTTGCCGGCGGAGCTGCAGATCACGCCGGCGGCGCGCTCGGCGGGCGCGAGGTGGGCAAGGCGGTTGTAGGCGCCCCGCAGCTTGAAGGAAAACACCGGTTGCAGGTCCTCCCGCTTCAGGAGGACCCGGTTGCCGAGCCGGGCAGACAGGCGGGATGCCGGTTCCAGCGGGGTCTCGACGGCCACGTCGTAGACCCGTGCCTTCAGGATCCGCTCGAGGTAATCACCGATCACCCGCAGAGGGTAGCCCACGGCCGCCCGGCCGGCACGGCCGGACGGCGGCAGGCGACTGGCCACCGGGGGGGAGGTCGGCAGCCCTGGCGGTGCCTGACCGGGAACGCCGTTCCTCCAGGGGGACTGGTTCGTCGGCCCGACATCCCCGACCAGGTACCGTGGGCCGAGCTTAGGCCAGTCCGCCGGCGATCGCCCTAAGGGAATCTCCCTACTTGGGGGCCAGCAGCTCGGTGAGGCGGCGGGTCAGCTGCTCGGACTTGTAGCTCGGCAAGGTGTAGACCCAGCCGCCGAGGCGCTGGTTGAGGGTCTCGGCCTCGCTGGCTGCGCCGCCCGTGCCGGAGGCGCTGAAGGTCACCCGCGTCCCCGTGGGCAGGCGCCAGGAGCTGGCCTCGATGGTGAGGCCGTCCGTCGTGACGAACCGGGCCACCACCGGCTTGCCGGGTTCGGCACCGAGCGCCTCCCGGGTCTGGACATCCTCGAGGCGCAGGTCCGCGAGGGTGCCCGCGACGCCATTCGCAATGCCGGGATAGCTGAGTTCGCGCCCCGCCGGAATCCCGGCCACCCGGAACTCCACCAGGTCGTCCGCCGGTTCCCCTGCCTCGTCCGCGGCCCCTTCGTCCGGTGCCGCCGGCTCCGGCGCCCGCGTGATCCGCAAGGTCTCCACGCCCGGGTGGTCGATGGTCACGGAGGCGATGCGCCCCGCCGGGATGTCGGTGAGGGCCCGGTCCAGCCATTCGCCCGCGGTCTTGCCCAGGTCGAACTGGGCAGCGACCAGCCAGCTCTCCGCCTCGCCCGCGCGCCGCACGTAGGTTTGCCCCGCGGCGCCCGGCAGGGCATTGCCGACGATGACGTCCACCGGTCGTCCCGTACCCGTGATCGTGAGCCGGGTGCCGGCCCCATCGGTCGCGCCCGGGTCCGCCACGCCCAGTCGCGCGTAGAAATCCGGATTCGCGGTCTTCTGCTCGACGATGCGGGCATCGGCTAGGGCGAGCAGGTTCTTGCGGATGCGGGCCACGTCGGCCGCGTAGCCGTCCCGGCCGCCGACGGTCCAGCGGTCGGCCCCCCGCTCCAGGGTGGCAACCTCCGCGTTTCCGGGGCCGGTGACCACGATGCGCGACACCGCATTCAGTTCGTCCCGGAACCCCGGCAGAAACGGGCCGTCGGCCGGGTTCGCGGGACGCCTGGCCAGCAGGGCAAGCGCAGCGAGCACCGCCAGCACGCCCAGCGCCGCCACCAGGCCGAGCAGGGAACGCCGGTTCACGCGCCCGCACCGGCCTGGCGCCGCCGGCGCCGGGCTGCCACCAGCAGGATGCTGGCCACCGAGATCAGCACGGGCACCAGGGCGATGTTCAGCACCTTGAGCCGGGTGCCGAGCTGCTCGATGTCCCGGTCCAGTCCCCGCTGGACCTGCCGGAGCTCCTTGCGGAGCTCGATGCGGCGGGACTGGAAACGCTCGATCTCCGCCTCCTGCTGGGCCGACAGGATCTCCGTGCCCTGGTCGGGCCGGCTCGCCTGCAGCTCGTTCAGCCGGGCTTCGGTCTCCTGCAGCTCCGCCTGCAGCCGCTCCTCCGCCGACCGGAAGCGCAGCTCGGCTTCCCGGCGCAGCGCCTGAACGCGGGTGAACGGCCGCTGGAACGTCGCCCGGCTGCGGATGCTGATGAGGTCCCCGCTGCCCAGCAGGTTGTCGAGCGCGTTCACCGCGACGTCGCCGTTGTTAGCGAAGGCGGTGGTCAGCTGCTGGCCGAGGAATTCCTGGGTCTGCGCCCAGAGCCGGTCCGACAGCAGGTCCGTGTCGGCCACCAGCAGGACGTTGATGGGTCCGTTCGAGGTCGCGAGGTGCCCGGGGCGGCCGTCGCCCGGGAAGGCGCTCGGCACCGTGCCGGTGATGCGGGCCGCCAGCGTGTAGCGTTCGCCGGTGGGCTTGAAGTCCTGCCGCAGGAGGTCCGGATCCGACGCCAGCGCCAGCCGGGCCGTGGGCAGCAGGGCCGCCTGCTCGCTGGACTGGATGACCGGGGTGAGCTCGGCGGCGGCATCCGCGCTCCGGGCAAGGTGGCCGGCGAAGGCCAGGTTCACAATATCGAGCCCGCTCGTCACGACGTCGTCCTGGGACATGCCATCCGCCGTCACGCCGATGATGCCGAGGTGCCGGACGGGGCCCCCGTCCGGCCGGCCGACGGTGAGGGCGTAGCGGTCGTCGCCGACCACGTTCGCCATGTCGAGGTCCACGCCCCAGGCACGGAGCAGCGGCCCAAGGTCAGAGGACCGCCCGCCACCACCGCCGCCCATCGCGGCCGCCATGGGGTCCGCCCCGTCACCCGGGTCCTGCTCGGCCCAGGGGTCCGCGAAGACCAGCGCCCGACCGCCCCGCAGGATGAACTGGTCGATCGCGTACAGCGTCTCGTCCGGCAGGTTCTTCGGATGCACGAGCATCAGCACCTGGATCTCGTCCTCGATCCTCTCGAGGCCGGACTCCAGCACCCGCAGGTCGAACAGCTGCCGCAGCTGGCCCGTCACCACCCAGGCCTCCCGGATCTGCTGGGTCATGGGGTCGAAGCCCGCGGTCATCGGCAGGGTGGAGAGCAGTCCCACGACCGGCTTCTTCGGGTTGGCCAGCGAGTAGACCAGGCGGGCGAGGTCGTACTCGAGGAACGCCTCCTTGGTCGGATCCAGGAAGGGGATCGTCTCGTCGTCTCCCACGCTGTTGGTGGCGGCGATGCCGAAGTAGATCGGGTCCGCGTTGTTGCCGAGGTTGATGGGCCGGAGGCCGAAGGCCGTGGCCCGGTCCTCCTCCTCGGAGAACGGCAGGGGGTCGACCACCCGCAGCCGCAGCTGGCCGTTGGAGCGGTTGGCAAATTCCTCGAGCATCTCCCGGACCCGGCCCGCGTAGGTGCGCAGCTGCGGTACGTCGGCCGTCGCCTTGTCGGAGAAGTACAGGTAGACGTTGAGGGGCTCCGGGATGGAGCCGACGATCTTGCGCGTGCCCTCGGAGAGCGTGTAGAGCCGGTTCTCCGTGAGGTCCACCCGGGCGGCCGGCAGCAGGGTGATGACCGCGACGCCCGCCAGGAACACGCCGGCGAGCACCAGCAGGCCCATGCGGTCGAAGAACAGCCTGCCGCGCTTCTGCATGTCAGTCGGCCTTCCGGAGGTCCAGCACGATCGTCGTGGCGACCAGCCAGACCCCGATCACGAGCAGGAAGTAGAGCACGTCCCGCACGTCCAGCACGCCCTTGCTGATGGCGGTGAAGTGGGTGAGGAAGGACAGGCTCGCCACGGCATCCAGCAGCGCCCCGGGCAGCCAGGCGGAGAAGAGGTCCAGCACCAGGGGGAAGCCGGCCAGCATGAAGACGAAGCAGATGACCACGGTGATGATGAAGGCCACCACCTGGTTGCGGTTGGCTGCCGAGATGCAGGAGCCGATGGCCAGGAAGCCGCCCGCCATGAGCAGGCTGCCGATGTAGGCAGCGACGATCACCCCGTTGTCCGGGTCACCCAGGTAGTTGACGGTGATCCAGATGGGGAAGGTCAGCACGAGGGCGACCGCGATGAACAGCCAGGCCGCCAGGAACTTGGCCACGACCGCCTGCCAGAGGGTCACGGGCAGGGTCATCAGCAGCTCCACGCTGCCGCTCTTGCGCTCCTCCGCCCACAGCCGCATGGCGATGGCCGGCACCAGGAACAGGTACAGCCAGGGGTGGAAGTTGAAGAATGGCGAGAGGTCGGCCTGGCCGCGCTCGTAGAACCCACCGAGGTAGAAGGTGAACAGCCCGGTCAGGGCCAGGAAGATCACGATGAACACGTAGGCGAGGGGCGTCGCGAAGTAGCTCTGCAGTTCCCGGCCGGCGATCGTGCGGATCACGCCCATCACGCGCCTCCGGCCGGCGCGGGCCCGGTGGTGATCGCCCGGAACACCTCGTCGAGGCGACCAGCCTCGAGCCGCAGGTCCTCCACCGGCCAGCGACGCTCGGTGGCGAGGCTGCTCACCGTGGTGAGCAGGCGCTCACCCTCCCGGGGAAAGGCGGTAACGGCGAACTCGTGCGGGTCGGTCTCCACGGTGCGCACCCCGGCTAGGGCGGCGAGGTCCGCGGCGACCGCCGGCAGGTCGGCCGACCGGGTGAGGCGCACGGTGACAGCGCCGTGGAAGCGGGACCGGTGGATCAGCGTGGCGGGCTGCTCGTCGGCCACGATGCGCCCGTTGGCGATGATGATGGCCCGGGTGCACACCGCATCGACTTCCTCGAGGATGTGGGTGGAGATGACGATCACCTTGCCCGGTGCCATGGCCTGGATGAGCTCCCGCACCTCGTGCTTCTGGTTCGGATCGAGGCCGTCGGTGGGCTCGTCCAGGATGAGCACGGGCGGGTCGTGGAGAATCGCCTGGGCGAGGCCCACCCGGCGCCGGAAGCCCTTCGACAGGGTCTCGATGGGCTGGTGCAGGACATCTCCGAGCTGCAGCCGGCCGGTGACGTCGGCGAGCCGCCGGGAAAGGTTCGCGCCCGAGAGGCCCCGGATGCGGCCGATGAAGGCCAGGAAGTCGCCCGGGGTCATCTCGCCGTAGCTCGGCGCGCCCTCGGGCAGGTAGCCCAGCTTCTGCTTGGCCGCCACGGGGGCCTCGCCGATGTCGTGGCCGCAGATCTCCGCCCGCCCCGCGGTGGGGGGCACGAAACCCGCCAGCATGCGCATGGTGGTGGTCTTGCCGGCCCCGTTGGGCCCGAGGAAGCCCAGCACCTCGCCGGGCGCGACGGCGAAGGAAATGCCGTCGACCGCCGTGCGGCTGCCAAAGGTCTTCACCAGGCCGTCTGCCCTGATCATTCGGCGCAACTCATTCGGCGCAAGTTTCCGTTGGGGAGTGAATCCCCTCGTGCGCCGGTATTGTCCATGCGGCGCGCCGGCCCGCAAGCCGGATTAAGCGTTCGTAATCCGTGCCACCGGCCGGATCAGGAGGACGTTGCCGAGGGCCACCAGGGCCACCACGACCACCACCGTGAAGGTCACGAAGTAGTCCCCGGTGGCCGTGCGGAGCTGGCCCGCGAGCAGCGTGCCCGCCGCGCCGCCCATGGTGTCGACGAAGGTCACGATGCCCAGGATGCGGCCGAGCGCCAGCTGGCCGAAGCTCTCGACCGCCACGAGCTGGATCAGCGTGAAGCTGCCACCGAAGCCGAGGCCGAAGATCACCGCGAACGCCGTGAGCTGCACCGGATCCCGGG
>ERZ761602.3301-NODE-3301-length-23049-cov-6.719840_pt1 | contig 23049 bp, 20 predicted proteins | sample MGYA00512165_ERZ761602 | MGnify/ENA primary metagenome ERZ761602 (study PRJEB28899, sample SAMN02445085) | bioreactor sludge metagenome | biome: EBPR sludge; isolation source: Thorneside wastewater treatment plant | place: Australia: Brisbane, Thorneside...
ACCAGCACCCGCTTGCCTGCAAACCGCATCTGTCCGTTCTCCTCAGCCGAAAGTCTCGGGCGCATCGCCCATAACCGCCACGGTCGGCCGGCCATCCCCATCGACCGCATGGATCAAGCAGGACAGCCGCTTCGAGCGCGTTTCCGCGATCCACCAGCGTCCTTCCGCCTTCACATAGCTGTCTTCGTACTCGACCCCCATCTGGGTCAGGGTGCGGCTGGCCAGGTTGATGTTGTGGAACAGCAGCGACCAGCGGCCCCGGGCCCGATCGTTGCTGTCGAATTCGATCACCCCATTGGCGCCGTGGTGGATATCGAAAATCCCCGGCGCGCAGCCCATCTTGGCATAGACCGCAACAAAGGCATCGCGGCTGTCGAATGCCGGGAAGCCGTCATAGGCAATGACGGCCCCGTCCGGCAGCAGGCAATCGCGGACCGTTTCCGGTTCCTTCGCGTCGCAGGCCCGCAGGTAACGCGCCTTGAGGTCCCGGATCGCCCGGTCATCCTCAAGGCGCTGCAGTCGTTCCTCCAGACTGGCCATCCGGCTCAGAACTTCAGCCCGACCGAGACCCCGAAAGTGCGCGGTTCGGGGAAGTAGCCCAGCAGGATCCCGCCGAAGCCGGGGCCGAAGTCGATGAAGTTGGACGGGTTGTCCTCCTTCGTCAGGTTGCGGACGAAGACCGAGACTTCGGCCGTTGCCCCGCCGACCGGGATTTCGCTAATGCTGGCCCGCAGGTTGATGATCGTGCGGCCCTTGGACTTGCTGGAGTTGGCATTCTGGTCCGAAGCGGTCGGCGTCACCAGCGGATAGGGGAAGGTATAGTAGCTGGAGACATAGCTAAGATCGCCGTAGAGGTTCAGCTTGCCCCAGCTGCCGCCGATCGCTTCCCAGTCGAACCCGACCGAGGCCGTGGTCTTGGGTGCGTGCGGGAAGGCCCGGTTCGCGGAAACGTCCACCCCGCCATCGATGAAGCTCTTGTACTTGGGATCGAGGATCGCGAGCGAGCCGTTGATCGTCAGGGTGGGAAGCGGCTTGAGCACCGTTTCGAATTCAAGCCCCTGGATCCGCGCGCCGGCGGCGTTCTGGACGATCGAGGCCGCACCGGTCGAGGCGGTGAAGACCGACAGCTGCATGTCCTTGTGTTCGCTGCGGAAGGCGGCGACGTTGAAGATCACCTTGCCGTCGGCCAGCCGGGTCTTCATCCCGAGTTCGTAGCTGTCGACCTTTTCCGGGCGGTAGGGGTTGCAAAGCTCGGTCGCGCCGCTCGGGCAGGCCGGGGTCGGTGCGACGAAGACGTTGGACTCGCCGTTGAAGCCGCCGGATTTGAACCCCTGTGCGAAGCGGGCATAGAAGTTGACGTTGGGATTGGCTTCCCAGGCCACGGTCACGGCCGGGGAGAAGTTGTTGTACTTCGCATCCGGGATCACGCCATAGGGCAGGTTGGCGACGACCAGCGGCGAGAAGATGCCGCTTCCCGCATCGAAATTGACCCGGAAGAAGCGCCGGACGTCCTTCTTCTCATGGGTATAGCGTCCGCCGAGGCTGACCTTCAGGCTGTCAGTCAGCTTGTAATCGAGCTGGGCATAGACCGCGAAGGCTTCGGTGTTCGAGCCATAGTCCGATTGCAGATCGACCCCGCCGCCGAAATAGGTTTGCGGGTTGAGTGTCTCGGCCTTCTCGTCAAAGTAGAACGCGCCGAGCACGTAGTTGAGCCGCCCGCCCGCGCCTTCGCCGGTCAGCTGCAGTTCCTGGCTGAAGGCGTGGTAATCGGTGATGCGCTGGGTGAAAGCGACGGGCATCGGCGAGCCATCGAGGTCAAGCCCGTCGGCCCAGTCGAGATCGCGGTAGGCGGTGATCGACTTGACCGTGACCGCGCCCAGATCGGCGGTCAGCGTCAGGGCGTGGCCATAGGAGCGCGAGCGTTCATAGGCCGGAGCATCGATCGATGCGGTTTCAACGCGGTTGGGGTTGGCCACCGTGTGCAGCGGGAAGAACGCCCCGCCAAACGGGAAACCGGGTGAGGCCGGATCGAAGATGTCGCGCGGGTCGCCATTGCGGTTGACGCGCAGCAGCTGCGAGAACGGCGGGTCCTGGCTCGCCTTGGTATAGTCGAAGGTATAGTCGGCCGTGACATTGTCGGACAGTTCCGCCCGGACCTGGACCATGAAGCTGCCGCTGTCGATCGAGTCGGTACGGTCGCCGACCACCGGGTGATCGGGCACCAGATCGATCAGGCCATCGCGCTTGCGGTACTGGCCCGACAGCTTGACCGAGAACGGTCCCATCTGGGGCAGATCGAGCACGCCGCGCACGCGCAAGTCGTTGAAGCTGCCATAGGTCAGGTCGACCGAGCCACCGGCTTCGCCGCTGGGCTTCTTGGTCACGAGGTTGACTGCCCCGGCGAGGGCGTTGCGGCCATAAAGCGTGCCCTGCGGCCCACGCAGCAGTTCGACCCGCTCCAGATCGGCGACATCGAAGATCGAACCCTGGGCCTTGGCGATATAGACCCCGTCCAGATAGAGACCGACCGCCGGTTCCCAGGTGATTGCCGGGTTGATGGTAACCGAGCCGCGGATCGACACCTGCGAGATCGTCTTGGAGGCCGGGGCCCGCTCGATCTTCACGTTGGGGGCAATGGTGCCGAGCTTGTCGATCGAGTCGATCCCGCGGCTTTCGAGATACTGGCTGCCGACGGCGGAAATCGCGATCGGCACGTCCTGGATGTTCTCGGCCCGCTTCTGCGCGGTGACGACGATATCGCCGATGCCTTCACCCTCGCCATCCTGGGCGAAGGCAGGGTTGGCCGACAGGGTGGCCAGGGCGAACAGCGAAACGGTGGTAAACAGGCGCATCGGGTATCCCTCCCTTGGTTCGGAACAGCTGCTACGTGACAGCGGTTTTGCGTAACTCAAGTAAGGTTTGGTTACGCGAAAGATGATTGCATGGCAATACAAAACCAGATAGCGTTATTGAAAATGCCGTAAGGCTACGCGAGTGGAGGGGAAATGTTCGCTTTGGCAATGGCCCTTGCCGCTGCTGCTCTGCCCGATGAAGCACAGTGCCGGGCCGTGACCTTGCAGCCGGAGGCGGCCTGGGCCTATGGCGTCGGGCTGCAGGGTTTCATCTACGGCTACCCGATGGTCGATCTGCTGAAGCAGCAGCACAACGAAACCCACCGCACCGGGGGCAGTCAGCCGGCGCTTGCCCCGGTCAACGCCATTGCCATCTATCCGCACCTGCTGACCCCGGAGACGCAAGGGCAATTGCGCGCGGCCAACGCCGACACATTGTATCTCAACGCCTGGCTGGATCTGTCGCGCGGGCCGGTGCTGTTCGATGTCCCGGCCTTTGGTACGCGGTATTACACGCTGGCGTTCATGGACCTTTACGGCAAGCCGCACCATGTCGGCACGCGCACCAATGGCGGCGCGGCGGCGCGTTATGCGCTGGTCGGACCTTCTGGCGGCACGGTGCCGCAGGGCTATCTGCCGCTGGTGCTGCCGACCGACACGGTGTGGATGCTGGGCCGGGTGCTGGCCCGCGACGATGCCGACTTGCCGGCCGCGCGCCGGCTGAGCGAGGCGATCAAGGTGACCGGGCCGGCCGGCGCGCCGGTCACGGATGCCGCGCCGCTGCGCCCGTTCGACAGCCTGCTCTATTTCACCATGCTCAACCAGGCGCTGCGTCAGGTTCCCGCCCGTCCCGGGGAAGCGGCGCTGATGGCGACATTCGACCAGGCCGGGTTCGGCCCGGGCCGCCAGTTCGATCCGGCGTCATTGAAACCGGGCGAGGCGCTGGGGCTGGGCTGCGCGGTGCGGCTGGGGCCACAGGTGCTGGCCCAGCGCGGCTTCCGCCCGGCGCGGGTGCAGAACGGCTGGATGTGGTCGGGCGCGATGGCCGATCCCGGGAACGATTTCCTGCTCAGGGCCGAAGTGGCGCGCGGCGGTTATGTCAACGCGCCCGAGGAATCGATCTATCCCGCGGCAATTACCGACAACCGGGGCGAGCCGCTGCGCGGGGACCGGCGCTACCGGATCCGTTTCGGCAAAGGCTCTCTGCCGCCGGTCGATGCTTTCTGGTCACTGACCGCCTATGATCGGGCCACTTCGCAACTCGTGGCCAATCCGCTGAAGCGCTACAACATCGGGGACCGGACCCGGGGCCTCAGGTACGGCAAGGATGGCAGCCTGACGCTCTACCTTTCCACTGCCCGTCCGCCAGAGGGGGCCAGCAACTGGCTGCCGGTGCCGGCTTCATCCTATCACGTGGTCATGCGGCTCTACCTGCCGCGTGCCGCAGCGCTGGACGGCAGTTATGTCCTGCCGCCGATTGAAAGGATCGACCCATGATCAGCATGGCCCGTTCGCCCTGGTTCGCCGCCAGTCTGCTTGCGCTGGCTCTGGCCGGGTGCGGCAAGGCCCCCGGTGGCGGGGCGGAGCAGCAAGCCGAAGTGCCGCTGGCGCCCTATCCGCAGCAGGTGCTGTGGGGCGATACCCATCTCCACACTGCCAACTCGCCCGATGCTTTCGGCTTCGGCAACCGGCTCGGCCCGGAAGAGGCGCTGCGCTTTGCCCAAGGCGAGGAAGTGACTTCGACCATGGGGGTCAAGGCCAAACTGGCCCGCCCGCTCGACTTCCTGGTCATTGCCGACCATTCCGACGGCCTCGGCTTTGTCCAGAAGCTGGCCGATGCGCCGCGCTTTCTCCTCCCCAACGACACGCTGAAGCGATGGCACGACATGTTCAACGCCGGGCCGGAGGAATCGGCCAAGGCGATGAACGAGATGATCGACAGCGCCGGATCGCAGGCCGCCAAAGGGCTGGCCGATCCCAAGCAGATGGAGGAAGACACCCGCGACATGTGGACCGATCACGTCGCGCTGATCGATGACTACAACCAGCCGGGCAAGTTCACCGCCTTCATCGGTTACGAGTACACCTCGATGCCCGGCGGCAACAACCTGCACCGCGTGGTCATGTTCCGCGACGGTGGCGACCGGGCGGGGAAGGTCGTGCCGTTCCTGTCCCAGACCAGCGACAAGCCCGAGGACCTGTGGTCCTACATGGAAGCCTATGAGCGCGATACCGGCGGGCGGGTGCTGGCGATCCCGCACAACAGCAACGTTTCCAACGGCCTGATGTTCCAGCTGACCGGCCCGGGCGGCGGCCCGATGAGTGCGGCCGAAGCCCGCCGCCGCGCCGCGCGCGAACCGGTGGTCGAGATCACCCAGATCAAGGGCGACAGCGAGGCTCACCCGTTCCTGTCCCCCAGCGACGAGTTCGCCGGGTTCGGTGTGGCCGGGTGGGACGTGGCCAATCTCAACGCCAAGCAGGCCACCACGCCCGACATGTACGCCGGCAACTATGTCCGCGAGGCGCTGAAGCGCGGCCTGCTGATCGAGCAGCGGACAGGCGTGAACCCCTACCGCTTCGGCCTGATCGGATCGACCGACAGCCACACCGGCCTGGCCACCGGCGACGAGGACAACTTCTTCGGCAAACACACCGGCAACGAACCCCGCCCCGAGGCCCGTGACCGGGTCACCCCGGCGATGGAACTGGGCACCAACCTGGGCCGGTTCAACTGGCAGTACCTGGCCGGCGGCTATGCCGCGGTCTGGGCCCGGGCCAACACCCGCGAGGAGATCTTCGATGCGATGATGCGGCGCGAGGTCTATTCCACCACCGGCCCGCGCATGGTCCTGCGGGTATTCGGCGGCTGGGATTTCCGGCCCGAGGACCTGAACGCCGACTGGGTCAAGGCCGGGTATGAGCGCGGTGTGCCGATGGGCGGGGTGCTGCCCGACCGCAAGGCGGGCGCACCGGTCTTCATCCTCTCGGCTCTGAAGGATCCGCAGGGCGCGAACCTTGACCGGGTTCAGGTGGTCAAGGGCTGGGTCGATGCCGCGGGCAAGACGCACGAAAAGGTGTTCGACGTGGTCTGGAGCTCGCCCGAAACCCGCAAGATGAGCGGCGGCAAGGTGCCCGCCGTGGGCAATACGGTGGATCTGTCGAAGCCCGCCTATGCCAACACCATCGGCGCGCCGAGCCTGGCCACGGTGTGGCGCGATCCGCAGTTCGACCCCGCCCAGCGCGCGTTCTACTATGTCCGCGTGATCGAGATTCCGACCCCGCGCTGGGTCGCCTTTGACGCCGTGCGCTACGGCCTGAAGCTGCCTCCGGAAGTGGAGCTGATCGCCCAGGAACGCGCCTATTCCTCTCCCATCTGGTACGAGCCCAAATCATGACCACGCTTGAAGCCCGCATCGACCGGCTGGAATCGCTCGACGCGATCCGCCAGCTCCCCGCCAAATATGCCCTCGCGCTGGATATGCGTGACATGGATGCCATGGTCTCACTGTTCCCGGCCGATGTCCGGGTGGGCAAGGATGCCAGCGGACGGGCTGCGCTGCGCGCCTATATGGACCGCACGCTGCGCTCGCCGTTCACTGGCACCTCGCACCACATTGGCGGCCACGTGATCGAATTCGACGATCCCGATCATGCCCACGGCGTGGTCTATTCCAAGAACGAGCACGAGACCCCGGTAGCGGGCGGGGCGGACGAATGGGTCATCATGCAGATGATGTATGTGGATGATTACATCCGCCAGGACGGCCGGTGGTATTTTGCCCGGCGCCTGCCGCTCTACTGGTACGCAACCGATCTCAACAAGCCGCCGGTGGGCGACAACAAGATGCGCTGGCCGGGCACCGATCCGGTGGAAGGCAATTTCCACAAGCTGTTCCCCAGCTATGCCGAATTCTGGGCGCGCGAGGGCGATCACGGCGGGCCGGTGGCCGAACCCGCGCCGCTGGAAGGTTTCCTCAACGCGATGCGCCGGGGCGCGGCCGCGCCGAAGGTCAAGGTCCGGGCGGACTGACTCGCATTCAGATACGATTCTTGGGTTCGATTCTCAGGCCAAGTCGTTATGAGGCGAGCTTGTCATCGATCCGGGCAAGCGTGATGGAAAATCCGCAACGCTCCTGCGAATCGAGCGTGAATTCCTGATACCTCGTGAAGAGGCCCCCCAGGTGCTGGTCGATTTCGTCTTGCGTATAGTCCAGCGCATTCACGCTGCGATAGCCCTGGGCCGAAGCGCGCTCGACCGCAGCGTCGCCGTCGTCGACGCCGAAGAAGACGTTCATGACGCCCTCACCGCGATGGGCCAGAAACTGTGACACGGCGCTGTCCTGCTCCCGGCCGGGCATCGGAGCACACAATTCGATTCCCGCATCCCAAGCGATCGAAACGTTGATACCCCAAGGCTCGCCCGTCCAGTCGGCATCGATGAAGGTGGCACCCAGCAGATCGCGGTATTTTCTCTTCGCCTCTGCCAGATCATGCACGGCGATCATGACCCGATTTACGCCTCGCAGTCCCATCAGGCATCACTCCAAACAGCAATACTCGGGCGAGGCTTGCTGCCGCTTCTTCAGATCATGTAGCTGCCGCCGTTCGCGGTCAGCAGCGAACCGGTCACGAAGCTGGCATCGTCGCTGGCCAGAAAGGCCACGGCAGCGGCAATCTCGGCCGGATCGGCCATCCGGCCAAGCGGAATCCCCGCTTCCATCGAGGCGATCCATTCGTCCGGAATGCCCTGCATGATCGGGGTATTGGTCGGCCCCGGCGCAACCGCGTTGACGCGGATCTTGCGCGGGGCGAGCTCGCGCGCGAGCTGGCGGGTCAGGCCGATCACCGCCGCCTTGCTGGCGCAGTAATGGGCGCTGCCTTCGCCGGACTGCGCGCTGGTCGAACTGATGTTGACGATCGCGCCGGGGTTGCCGTCCGAGGCCAGCACCCGGGCAAATTCCCGGCAGACATAGAATGTGCCGTTGAGGTTTACCGCCAGCACCCCGGCCCAGCCATCGTCGCCCATGTGGATCACCTGGTCGACGATCACGTCCGAGCTGCCCTGTTCGGCCAGTTCGGCGTTGCGCTTGGCCATGGTGGCATAGAATTCGTCCGAGCCATCGTTCGCGGCGCGGCCGATCCCGGCGTTGTTGACCGCGATGTCGAGCCGCCCGAAAGCCGCGCGCGCGGCCTGCACCGCAGCCGCGACCGAGGCGGAATCCGCCACGTTGCAGGCCAGCGCCAGCGTTGCGCCGCTGGCCGCGGCTTCGGCCTGGTCCAGATCGAGCGCGGCAACCTGCGCGCCCTCTTCCATCAGCCGCCGGACAACGGCTGCGCCGATCCCCCGGCCGGCCCCGGTGACAATGGCGGCGCGCCCGGTCATCCGCCCGCTCATTCCGCGTTGGCGCCGGTCAGGTCATTGGCGGCGATATAGCCGAAGGTCAGCGCCGGGCCGATCGTCACGCCCGCGCCCGGATAGCTTTCGCCCATGGCCGAGGCGGCGCAGTTGCCGATCGCGTAGAGGCCGGGGATCGGCTTGCCCTTGCCGTCCAGCACCCGCGCCTTGGGATCGGTACGCAGGCCGCCGTTGGTGCCGATATCGCCGGGATGCATCGGCATGGCATAGAACGGCCCCTTGCTGAGCGGGCGCAGGCACGGATTGGGCGTCACCCGCGGATCGCCGTACATCTTGTCATAGGCCGCTTCGCCGCGGTGGAAATCGGGGTCTTCACCCTTGGCGGCATATTCGTTGTAACGGGCAATGGTGGCTTCCAGCCGGGCCGGATCGACGCCCATGTCCTCAGCCAGTTCGGCAATGGTCCGGCCCTTCTTGAGGATCGTCTTGACCATCCCATTCTGCAGCCAGTCGGGCACCAGCGGATAGACCGGACCGACCGGATAGCTTTGGCGATAGGTGTGATCGAACACGAACCAGGTCGGGCTGGCATCGCCATGTTCGCGCTGGCGGCGGGCCATCTGCTGGCCGGTGATGTGATAGGATGCCGCCTCGTTGAGATAGCGTTCGCCCTGCTGGTTGACCATCAGGCTGCCGGGGAGCGCCCGCTCGATCGTGCAAAGCCGCCCGCGATCCTCGCCCGGCACGTAGAACACCGGGGCGGCCCAGGTCGATTGCAGGTTCATCGTATCCGCGCCCAGCGTCTGTCCGGCGCGGATCGCATCGCCGGTGTTGCCACCGGTTCCGCCGGAATAGAGCGCGTTGGGATAGAGCGGGGCATGCTCGTCGCGCATCGCCTGGTTCTTGTCGAAGCCCCCTGCCGCCAGGATCACGCCCTTGCGCGCCCTGATCCGCATGGCCTTGCCGTCACGGCGCACCACCGCGCCCGTGACCTTGCCGTTTTCGCTGACCAGTTCCTCCAGACCGCTGTCCAGCCACAACGGCACTTTCGCCTCGTTCAGCGCCAGCCGCAGCCCGCCGGCCAGCGCGTTGCCCAGCGTCAGGCGGCGGTCTTTGCGCGAAGTGAAACGGAACGGCCAATCCAGCCAGTAGCGCATCAGGCTCTTGGCCAGATGCCACCACCAGCCCTTGGCCCGGAACAGCAGGATGTAGGTCTCGTCGAAATGCCAGTTGAGATAGCCGAACAGCGATGCCGCCGGAGAGGCAAAGCGCAGCGTGCGGACATCGTCGCCCAACTTCTTGCCATCCAGCGGCAGCGGCATGTGGGTGCGGTATCCGGTCGGCGAACCGCCAGGGTTCTCGGCATGGTAATCGGGATAGGGGAAGGCGTGGTATTCGATTTCGGTGTTGCCGCCCATCCAGCGCAGCATCCTGGATGCGTTCTCGACATAGGCGCGGATGTTTTCGTCCGGCACGTTGTCGGCAGAAAGCGCGCGGACATACTTGAAGGCATCCTCGACATTGTCGTGAAAGCCGGCCGCGGCGGCCTGGTCGCTGGCCGGGATCCAGATCCCCGCGCCGGAGGTGGCGGACGTGCCGCCCCACAGCTTTTCCTTCTCGATAATCAGCACATCGGCGTGGTTCTTGGCCGCGACCAGTGCGGACAGCATCCCGCCCGCGCCCGATCCGACGACCAGAACGTCGACTTCCTTGTCCCAGCTCGCGCTCATCGTGCTGCCTCCCCGGTTCAGGACGGAATGTAGAGCTGCGCGGCCTTGCCGCCATCGACCGGCAGGGCCACCCCGGTGATGTAGCTGGCCGCATCGGACAGCATGAAGACAATCGCTTCGGCCAGTTCCTCCGGCTGCCCGCCGCGGCCCATCGGGATCGCGTCGGCGGTCTTGGCGGCCAGTTCCGGGGCCTTGGTGGCAAAGTCCAGCGTAGCGGCGGTGTTGACCTGGCCCGGCACGATCGCGTTGACCCGGATGCCCTGCCGCGCGCCTTCCATCGCGGCGACGGCTGTGAACTGGATCAGCGCGGCCTTCGATGCCGAATAGCTGGAATAGTTCGCCATGGCGCGGATCGCGGTGGTGGAGCTGATGTTGACGATGGAGCCCTTGCCCTGCGCGGCCATGACTTTCATCGCCGCCTTGGTGCCGATGAACACGGCCTCGCTGTTGACGGCAAAGTCCTTGCGCCAGTGTTCCAGCTTCAACCGGGAAATCGGCGCGTAATGGGTCGACATGGCGTTGTTGACCAGCATGTCCAGCCGGCCGTGGCGCGCGGCGACATCCTCGATCAGGGCCTCGAAAGCGGGATAGTCGGTCACGTCGAGCTGCACGGCCTCGATCTTGCCGCCCTCGCTTTCGATCTGCGCGCGGGCTGCGTCGAGCAGTTCCTGCCGGCGGCCGCAAATCACCACCTGCGCGCCGCGCCGGGCCAGCAGTGCGGCCGTGGCCAGGCCGATTCCGTCGCTTCCCCCGGTGACAATGGCTACCTTGCCGCTCAGATCCTGGCTCATGCCCGCTCCTGTCCCAAACCTCTTGCCCGCCCGTTTGGCGGATATTCAAGAACGCAATTGACGCAGCAATAGGCTTTCTGTCAACCTAATGCGTAATCAATAAGTCAATTGACTACGAATCCATAGGGTGAGGAGCGCATATGGCCGATCTTTCCGGCAAGGTGGCACTGGTTACGGGGGCAGGGCAAGGGGTTGGGCAGGGAATCGCCCTGGCGCTGGCGGCAGACGGGGCGAAGGTCGCGGTGACCGGGCGGACTCTCGCCAAGCTCGACAAGACCCGCGCGCTGATCGCCGAGCGCGGCGGCGAGGCGCTGCCGATCGAGGGCAACGTCAAGGACCCGGCCAGTCTGGCGGCGATGGTCGGGCGCACGGCAGAGCGGTTCGGCGGGCTCGATATCCTGGTCAACAATGCGCAGGAAGTGCCGAATGGCAAGTTGCTCGACGTGACCGACGAGGCCTTCCTCGCCGGGTTCGAATCCGGCCCGCTGGCCAGTTTCCGGCTGATGAAGCTGGCCCACCCGCTGATGGTGGCGCGCGGCGGCGGGGTGATCGTCAACCTGGCCTCCTCGGCCGGGATCCGCTGGGACATGACCGGATACGGCGCTTACGGTGCGGTCAAGCAGGCCACCCGCGTGCTGACCCGCGCGGCTGCGGCGGAGTGGGGCCGCGCCGGAATCCGCGTGCTGACGATCGCTCCGCACGCTGAAAGCCCGGGCCTGAAGTGGTGGATCGCCAACAACCCGGAAGAGGCCGAAGCCTTCTTCCGCACCATTCCGCTCGGCCGGATCGGCAAGCTGGAGGAAGACATCGGGCGGGCCGTTGCCGCGCTGTGCGGATCGGATCTTTCGTACCTGACCGGGGCGACCATCCCGCTCGATGGCGGGCAGGCCAACTTCGACTGAGGGGCGAAAAATGGAAAAGGTCATCTGCCTGCTGTGGGCCGAGGAGGACATGGACCGCGAGCAGTTCAGCGCCGATCTGTTGGCGCGGTTGCCGGTGGCGCTGAAGGCGGCCGGGGCACGGCAACTGCGGATCAATCTGGAGGACGCGGTCAGCGCGCGTGGGGCGGCGCTGCGGCAAAGCCGGGGTGAGCGGCAGCACGATGCCATGGTCCAGTTCTGGCTGCCCAGCGCCAACGCGATGTTTCGCACCGGCATCGATGCCGCGCTGGGCGCGCAGGCCGCGCGCTGGTGCGGCTGGGTCGTGGCGGAATCGACCATCATCGCCAATAGCGCGCACCCGGCGGTGGCGGCCGAACGCACGCCCGGCTGGTCGCAGACCGCGTTCCTGACCGTGCCGCAGCGGCTGAGCCACGCGGAATGGCTCTCGCTCTGGCAGGACCGCCATACCCGCGTGGCAATCGAGACCCAGGCCAATTTCGAATATGTCCAGAACCTCGTGGTGCGGGCGATCACGCCCGATGCGCCGCCCTATGCCGCGATTGTCGAGGAGTGCTTTCCGGAAAGCGCGCTGACCGATCCCTTCGCCTTCTTCGATGCGGTGGGCGATCCGGCGAAGTTCAAGGTCAACCTCGACCGGATGATGGAAAGCTGCGATGCCTTCATCGATCGCGGCACGATCGACGTGATCCCGACCGGTCAGTACACGTTCTGACCCACCCGGATTTGCGCGAAACAGACGCCCGCCGCGCTGCGGGGCCGCACTTTGCGTAAAGAAAGGCTATTTCAAGTTCGCAAAACATCGTTTATCACCTAGGCGAACGCATCAATGCGTCGAATCGAGGGAGTGGGTATGTCTGAAGCAAAGGTCGCACTCGTCACCGGGGCCAGCCGCGGTGCAGGCCGGGGAATTGCCCGCGGCTTTGGCGAGCTGGGCTATACAGTCTATGTCACCGGCCGCACGGTCGCTCCCGGCGATGCCAAGGGCTGGGACGGCACGGTCCTGCCCGGCACGGTTGCCGAAACGGCGGCGGAAGTGACTGCGGCGGGCGGCAAGGGGATTGCCGTAATGTGCGACCACGGCGACGATGCCCAGGTCGCCGCGCTGTTCGAGCAGATCGAGCGCGAGCAGGGCCACCTTGATGTGCTGGTCAACAACGCCACCTACATCCACCACCAGCTGATCGAGAAGAAGCCCTTCTGGGAGAAGGAGCTCGACGCGGTGAAGATCCTCGATGTCGGGCTGCGCAGCGCCTATGTCGCCAGCTGGCACGCGGCGCGGATGATGGTGAAGCGCGGATCGGGCGTGATCGCCTTCGGGTCTTCGTTCGGCGGTTCCTGCTACATGCACGGTCCGGCCTATGGCGCGCAGAAGGCCGGCGTGGACAAGTTTGCCCACGACATGGAGCACGACCTGCGCGGCACCGGGGTGACGACCGTTTCGATCTGGATGGGGCCGCTGGTCACCGAACGCTCGCTGATCGCGCAAAAGACCAACCCGGAACAGTACGAAGGCTTCATCGACGCGGCGGAGAATCCGGAATTCACCGCCCACATCATCGACGCGATCAGCAAGGCTCCGAACCGCGACGAGCTCTCCGGCCAGACCCTGATCGGCGCGGAAATCGCCAAGGAGCTGGGCGTGACCGACCGGGGCAAGGAGAAGCCGAGCTACCGCGACATGCTGGGCAGCCCGCGGCCCAAGAACCCGGCGGCCGTCTACTGACATGGCCGGCCGGTTCCACCTTGCCGACCTGTTCGAGACAGTCGCACGGACGGTTCCGGACCGGACCGCGCTGATCGGCGCGAGCGAGCGGCTGACCTTTGCCGAGCTGGATGCGCGGTGCGACCGGCTGGCGGCCGGCCTCGCCGCGCATGGCGTGGGGCGGGGGGATTCGGTCGGGCTCTACCTCTACAACTGCCCTGCCTACCTTGAGGCGTTCATTGCCGCCTGCAAGCTGGGCGCGGTGCCCTACAACGTCAATTACCGTTACCGCGCCGACGAGCTGCGCTATCTCTTCACCAATGCTGACAGCGCGGCGATTGTCCACGGCGCGGAATTCTCCCCCATCATCCGCGAACTGCGCGGCGATGTGCCGACGCTGAAGCTGACCGTCGCGGTCGAGGACGGATCGGGCGCGGACACGGCCGGGTCGGTGCCTTACGCCGAGCTGCTGGCGCACGAGCCGGGCGGCCCGTGGGAGCGCAGCGAGGAGGACTATCTGCTGTGCTACACCGGCGGGACCACCGGCATGCCCAAGGGCGTGATGTGGCCGCACCGGGCCTTCGTTTTCGCCTGTGCCGGCGGGGCCGGATACTTCAACCCGCACGGCCCGATCCAGCAGCCGCAGGACCTCGAAAGCCGCGCGCGCGATGGCTATCCGCTCAAGATGTTCCCGCTGGCCCCGCTGATGCACATGGCGGCGATGTGGGCGCTGTGGAGCGCGCTGCTCAACGGGGTGACGATCATCCTCGATGAAGGCCGGGTGTTCGATCCGGAACGGGTGTTCGACATTGCCGAGCGCGAAGGGGCCAACCTGATCCAGTTCGTCGGCGATGCAATGGCCACCCCGCTGCGCGATTGCCTGCGCGCCCACCCGGGCCGCTGGAACCTGTCGGCGGTGATGAACCTCGGTTCGGGCGGGGCGGTCTTCTCGCAGCATCTGAAGGACGATCTGAAAGCCCTGGTGCCCAGCGCCAGCATTACCGACGGGCTTGGCTCGTCCGAAACCGGGATGTCGGGCATGGCCGAAAAGTCGGACGAAGGCGTGATGCGCCTGCCGGCCGGTGCCCAGCAGCAGATCATTGTCGATGGCCGGCTGGGCAAAGTCGGGGAAACCGGCTTCATTGCCCGTACCGGCAACACCCCGATCGGGTACTACAACGATCCGGTGAAGACCGCCGAAACCTTCGTGACGATCGACGGCACGCTGTGGGCGGTGTCGGGCGATGCCGGGCGGCTCGATCCCGACGCCATGATCACCGTGTTCGGGCGCGGATCGACCTGCATCAACACCGGCGGCGAAAAGGTCTTCCCCGAGGAAGTGGAAGAGGCGCTGCGCACCCATCCGGCGATTTTCGACGCGGTGGTGGCCGGCCAGCCGGACCCGCGCTGGGGCGAGCGGGTGATCGCGGTGGTATCCCCGCGCGAGGGCGTGGACCGCCCGCCCTATGACGAGGCCAAGGCCTACCTGTCCGGCAAGCTGGCCGGATACAAGTTGCCCAAGGCCCTGGTCTGGGTGGACGAGGTCAAGCGTTCGCCCGCCGGCAAGCAGGATTACCGCTGGGCCAAGGACATCGCGGCAGGAGCACAATGAGCCAGATCGATCCCGTTTTTGCCGCCGTCACGGCCCCCGGCACTCCGTTCGAACTGACCGAGCGCGATGGCTTGCGCCAGTTCGCCAATGCCGCGCCCGATCTCAACCTGATGATCGAATATGCCCGGCGGCACGGCGACAAGACCTTCCTGGTCGATTACTCGTCCGACGGGGCGGAGCGGCGGCTGACCTTCGAACAGGTCTTTGCCTGGCGCGATCAACTGGCCCCGATGCTGCACATCAAGCGCGGTGACCGGGTGGCGATCTGCATGCGCAACCGGGCCGAGTGGATCGTTGCCTTCATGGCGGTGATGAAGGCCGGGGGGATTGCCGCGCTGCTCAACAGCCGCGGTTCGCCGGCCGAGCTGGTGGCGATGATCGATGACGTCACCCCCGCTCTGGTCCTGGCTGACAGCCGCCGCGCCGCACTGATCCGCGAAGGCGGCTATCAGGGCCGGATGCTCGATCTGACCAAGCCCTTCGAAGGGCAGGAGATCGAGCGTCGCGCGGGTGAGGCGATGCCCGATCCGGGCCTGGCCCAGCCGCTCGATCCGGCCACGATCCTGTTCACCTCGGGCACGACCGGCCGGGTCAAGGGCGCGGTCCTGACCCATCGCAGCCTGATCACCGGGCTGATGCTGATGCAGCTGTCGGGCGTGATGGTGCTGCACAACATGGCCAAGGCCCACGGTATCCCGGCCGATGTGCTGATGGCCAACCTGCCGCAGCAAGCGGTGCTGCTGGTCTATCCGCTGTTCCACATCTCCGGCCTTGGCGCCGCGTTCCTGTCGCCCCTGTTTGCCGGATCCAAGGTGGTGATCATGCGCCGCTGGGACGCGCAGGAGGCGGTGCGGCTGATCGAGGCGGAGAAGATCACCATGTTCTCCGCCGTGCCGACCATGCTGTGGGACATGCTGCACCGTGCGAAGCTGGGCGATGCGGATCTCTCCTCGCTGCGCAATATCGCCTCGGGCGGGCAGGCGCTGCCGGTCAACCTGCTGGACGAGATCCGCGAGGCCTGCCCGCAGGCGGTGATGGGCACCGGCTATGGCATGACCGAAGCCTCTGGATCGCTGGCCCAGGCGGTGGGAGAGGATTTCATCCGCAATCGCGCTTCGGCCGGTCGCGTCCTGCCGCTGGCGGATGTGCGGATCGTCGCGCCCGATGGCACCGTGCTGCCGACCGGCGAGAGCGGGGAAATCCAGCTGAAGGGCGCGATGGTGATGGCCGGGTACTGGAACCGTCCCGAGGAGACCGCCGCCGCCTTTACCGGGGATGGCTGGCTGCGCACCGGCGATGTCGGCTACGTCGATGCCGAAGGCTACATCTTCATTGTCGACCGGGTGAAGGACATGGTCATTTCCGGCGGCGAGAACATCTATTGCGCCGAGGTTGAGCGGGTGATGGGCGAAATCCCCGGTGTGGGCGAATGCGCCGCCTTCGGCATTCCGGACGAACGGCTGGGCGAACTGCTGGTCGCTGTCGTGAAGGGCGAAGGCCTGACCGAACAGGCGGTGATCGAGCGGGTCGGCGAAAGCCTGGCCCGTTACAAGGCCCCGGGCCGCGTCGCGATTGTTTCACAGCCCTTGCCGCGCAACGACGTGGGCAAGGTCAACAAGGTGGCGCTGCGCGCCGCCTGGCCCGATTTGATTGGAGAACAGTGACATGGGCATGCCCAAGGATATCGGTATCATTGACTGCATGCTCGGCATTCCGGAAGCGGAGGACCGTTCCGACTGGTTCACCGCGTTCCGCCCGCTGATCAAGGACGCGCAGACCCTGCAGCAGTTCTCGATGCCGGCGCAGTACATGTTCAAGGACGTGCCGCAGACCGGCCATGCCGACGATTACGTCAAGTGGACGGTCGAGCAGATGGACAAGCACGGCATTGCCAAGGCGCTGGTCGGCTGGAACGAGAACGAGACCTCGCGCCGGGCCAAGGAGCTTTACGGCGACCGGTTCTTCTTCGATCTGCCGTGCGATCCCAACAAGGGGATGGAGGAAGTGCGCCGGATCAAGCGGATCCATGCCGAGGTCGGCCTGTCCGCCATCTCGGTGTTCCCGGCCGGAACGCTGCCGCAGGTGGCGATCAACCACAAGTACATGTTCCCGCTCTATGCCTGCGCGGTGGAACTGGACATTCCGATCTGCCTCAACGTCGGCATTCCGGGACCGCGCATCCCGATGGAAACCCAGAAGGTCGAGCATCTCGACGAGGTCTGCTGGTTCTTCCCGGACCTCAAGATCGTGATGCGCCACGGGGCCGAGCCGTGGCAGGACCTGGCCGTCAAGCTTATGCTCAAGTGGCCGAACCTGTACTATTCGACCAGCGCCTTTGCGCCCAAGCACTATCCCAAGGCGATCATCGATTACGCCAACACCCGCGGCGCCGACAAGATCATCTACGCCGGCTACTTCCCGATGGGCCTCAGCCTGGAGCGGATCATGTCCGACATGGAGAACGTGCCGCTGAAGGACGAGGTCTGGCCCAAGTTCCTGCGCGAGAATGCCGAGCGCGTCTTTAAGCTCTGACTGCTGCAACCACAACGACAAGAACCGGATTACCGGGGAGAATGACATGACCGAAACCGCCACCGATGCCCGCACTGCGCCTGTCGCGGTCTGGCAGGTCCTTGAAAAGATGACCAAGGAAGAGCGCGAGGCCTGGCGCGTCGCGCCGATCGCCAACCGCCCCAGCCCGGAGGCGCGCAATCTCGATATCGGGTTCCCGTTCGGCTGGTACCCGTTCATGCTGGCGAAGGACCTGGCCGTGGGCGAGGTCAAGCCGGCCCGCTATTTCGCGCGCGATCTGGCGGTGTGGCGCGGCGAGGACGGGCAGGTGCGGATGGTCGATGCCTATTGCAAGCACCTGGGCGCGCACATGGGCCACGGCGGCAAGGTGGCGGGCAACCTGCTGGAATGCCCGTTCCACGCCTGGCGCTATGACGGCGAGGAAGGCGTGGTGAAGGAGATTCCCTATGCCAAGGCGATCCCGCCGCAGGTAAAGCGCAAGTGCACCCGCACCTGGCACATCCGCGAGGCGAACCAGTGGCTGTGGGTGTGGTATCACCCGGAAGACGCTGCGCCGCTTTACGATGTCGTACATCTGCCCGAGGCCAGCGATCCGGACTGGACGCCCTATGACATCGTCGAATGGCGGATTTTCGGCTCGCTCCAGAACATGGCCGAGAACGGGGTGGACTTTGCCCACTTCAAGTACATTCACGGCACTGCCGAACTGCCGACCTCGGAACTGTCGTGGGGCGAATGGGACCGCTGCGGGATCGTCCGCGCCAAGATGGGCACGCCCAAGGGCATGGTCGATGGCGCGATCACCAGCAATTCGGTTGGACCGGGCCAGGCCTGGGTGCGCTTCACCGGGATCTGCGAGACGCTGCTGGTGGCCTGCATCATCCCGGTCGAGCAGGACGAGTTGCAGGTGATCTATTGCTACACCCAGCCGCGCGAGCAGGCCGAAGGGCCGATGGCGGGCCTCGCCCGGGCGATCATCAAGGACGTCAACAAGCAGCTCGATCAGGACAAGGTGGTGTGGGACCGGATGCGCTACGAGCCCAACCCGATCATCTGCGACGGTGACGGGCCGATCCCGCATTTCCGCAAGTTCTATCGGCGCTTCTATGCCGGCGGTGACGGCGTGCCGTCATCGCAGCGGCAGGCAGGCTGAGCCGTGCCGACCCGGCGCGATGTGGTGGCAGGCGGCGCGGCCGCAGCCGTGCTGGGCGCGGCGGGAGGAGCACAGGCAATGAAGGCAGGCGGTGGAACCGGGGAACTGCTGTCCAGCCATGACGCGCTGGGCCTGGCCGAACTGGTGCGCAAGCGCAAGGTCGCCCCGACCGAACTGCTCGAAGCGGCGATTGCCCGGGCCGAGGCACTCAACCCGCGCTTCAACTTCATGGCCCAGAAGCATTACGACTTCGCCCGGGCCGAAATCGCGGCCGGTCTGCCCAAGGGGCCGTTCACCGGCGTGCCGTGGCTGCTCAAGGACCTCGCCGCCTATATCAAGGGCCTGCCGACCGAAGGCGGCAGCCGGCTCAACAAGGGCGAGAAGGGCCTGTTCACCACCGAGCTGGTCGAACGCTATCGCCGGGCCGGTCTGGTGGTGTTCGGCAAGACCACCACGCCGGAATTCGGCCTGACCGGCACCACCGAAAGCGCGCTGATGGGCGCAACCCGCAACCCGTGGAATCCGGAGCGGATTGCCGGCGGCTCGTCCGGCGGCGCGGCGGCAGCGGTGGCGGCGGGGGTGATCCCGGCGGCCCATGCCACCGACGGCGGCGGCTCGATCCGCATTCCGGCTTCCTGTTGCGGGCTGTTCGGCCTGAAGCCCAGCCGCGGACGAATGCCGATGGGGCCCTATCGTACCGAAGGCTGGGGCGGGCTTTCCACGCCCCATGCCATCACCCGATCGGTGCGCGATTCCGCGGCGCTGATGGATGCGACCCACGGGCTGGAGCCGGGTTCGCGCTATGGCGCGCCCAGCCCCGATGGCAGTTTTCTCGATCAAGTCACCCGCAAGCCGGGGCGCCTGCGCATCGCCTACATGCCGCGCCCGCTCAGCGGCAGCCCGGTCGATCCCGATTGCCTGGCCGCGGTAGAGGCGGCGGCAAAGCTGTGCGAAAGCCTGGGCCACCATGTCGAGGAAGCCGCGCCCAAGCTCGATGTCGCGGCGATGGGCCAGGCCAGCTTTGTCCTGATTGCTTCCTCGGTCGCCGCCGACGTGCTCGATCGCGCGAAAAGCCTGGGGCGCGAGCCGGGGCCGGACCTGCTGGAGCCGATCACCCTGGGCTTCGTCGGCTATGGCCGTACTACTACCGGCATGGACTTTGCCCGGGCCAACAACACCCTGCAGGGCGTGGCCATAACCGTGGCGCAGTTCATGGCCCGGTACGACGTGATCCTGTCGCCCACGCTCGCCGCGCCGCCGCTGCCGCTGGGCCGGATCGGGCTTTCACCGGGGGTGGACTTTGCCACCTGGGGACAGCGCACGGCGACCTTCTCGCCCTACACGCAGCTTGCCAACCTGACCGGCCAGCCCAGCATGTCGGTGCCGCTGGGCCAGTCGCGCGATGGCCTGCCGATCGGGGTGCTGTTCACCGGTCGGTATGGCGATGAGGCACTGCTTTACCGCCTCGCCGGGCAACTCGAACGCGCCGCGCCGTGGGCCGCGCGCCGCCCGGTGCTGGGATGAGCGCGGACCTCGCCCCCTTTGCCGGCCTGCTGGGCCTGATCGGCCTGGCGGGGCTGGCCGGGATCAGGAACCCGGTCGCCAGGGAACGAACCGGAGCGGCGGTACGCCTGCTCGGCATCCTTGGTTTGGGCGGCCTGGCCGGGATCTGGATCGACGGGGCCGGAGCCCTGGGCGCGGCCGGCGCGCTGGGGCTGTGGAACCATCAGGACCCGAAGCTCGCCCGCTGGGGCCGGCTTGGCTGGGTCTTCCCGATCGGAATTTACTATCTGGCCCGGCACCTGGCCGGCTGACAGGAGGATTGCATGCGTGGTTTGAAGGACAAGGTCGGCGTGGTTGCCGGGGGCGGGCGCGGGATCGGCGCGGCCACGGCGCGGCGGCTTGCCGATGAAGGCGCCGCCGTGGTGATCGGCGACATTACCGAGGAATGGGCCAAGGAAACCGCCGAAGCGATCCGCGCCGCCGGGGGCAGGGCGATCGGGGTCTATCTCGATGGGACCAAGGCCGCCTCGCAGGCCGCCATCGTCCAGGCCGCGCTCGATGAGTTCGGCGGGCTCGATTTCTACCATTCCAACCTCGCCGGCGGGACCGAGGGCGATATCGACGCGCTCAACTGCCCGGAAGAAGTGCTGGACCGTTCCTTCGCGATCAACACCAAGAGCCACATGTTCGCCACGCAGGCCGCGCTGCCGGTGATGCTGGAGCGCGGCGGCGGGGCAATGATCTATACCTCGTCCGGCGCGGCGATCGGCGGCAATGCCTTTCAGGTCGCCTATCCGATGACCAAGAACGCGATCCACGCGCTGGTCCGCCACGTCGCCGCCAAGTACGGCAAGCAGGGCATCCGTTCCAACGGGATCTGTCCCGGCGTGGTCCTGACCGAAGCGGTCAAGCAGCACCTGACCGACGAATACGTCGCCGCCGCGCTCAAGACCGTGCCGCACACCCGCCTGGGCGACCCGGACGACATTGCCGCTGCCGTTGCCTTCCTCGCCTCGGATGACGGGGCCTGGGTCAACGGGCAGGTCTGGCATGTCAACGGCGGCATGATCAAGCGCGACTGATGGACGCCGCTACCGCCCCCCGCTCCAACCCCTGGGTGGTGCTTGCCACCCTGCTGGTGATCTACATTTTCAACTTTGCCGACCGCTATCTGCTGACCGGGCTGATCGGCCCGATCAAGCAGGAGTTCGAGATCGGCGACGGGATGATCGGCCTGCTGATGGGGCCCGCCTTTGTCGTGCTCTATGTGGTGATGGGGGTGCCTTTCGCGCGGCTTGCCGACCGGGGATCGCGGATCCGGATCATCGCTGCGGGCTGCGTGCTGTGGAGCCTCGCCACGGCCGCGACCGGCCTTGCCACCGGGCCGATCTCGCTGGCCCTGGCGCGGATCGGCGTGGGGGTGGGCGAGGCAGCCTTTGTCGCCCCGGCCTATTCGCTGCTGACCGACTATTTCAAGCCGGAACGGCGCGGGCTGGCCTTCGCGATCCTCGGGCTGGCGACCTATTTCGGCCAGATTGCCGGGCAGGCCGGCGGACCGGCGCTGGCGGCGGAGATCGGCTGGCGCTCCACGTTCTTCGCGGTCGGCCTGCCGGGCGTGGCGCTGGGCTTCATCGCCCTGCTGCTGGTGCGCGAACCGCCCCGGGTCCTGGCTGCGGGCGTGCAGGCGGTGGCGGAGATTCCGATCGGGAAGCTGATCGGCCTGCTGCTGCGCAGCCCCGGCTATGTGATGATGGCGCTGGGCTTCGGCCTTGGCACCCTGTCCGGCGTGACTTTCGGTTTCTGGGGGCCGGAATTGTTCACCCGCAATTTCGATCTCGACCCGGTAACGGTCAAGACGGCTTTCGCGCTCAACTTCGGCCTTGCCGGACTGTGCGGGATGCTGGCCTTTGGCGCGCTGTCGGACAAGCTGACCCAGCGTGGCCGGGTCTGGCCGGTGCGGCTGTCCGGCCTCGCCCTGCTCTGCGCCACGGCATTGGTGCTGGTCGCGGTCTGGGCTCCCAGTTTCGAACTGGCGATGCTGGTGGCGATCCCCTGCGGCCTCCTCGGCGGGGGCTGGTCGGTCGGGATCTATGCCGGGCTGCAGCACATGCTGCCGGCCAGCTACCGCGCTAGCGCCACCGCGCTGTTCATCGCCTTCATCACCTTGCTGGGCTACTTCGTCGGCCCCTGGGCGACCGGAGCGATCAGCCAGTCGCTGGGCGACGATGCCGCATCGCTGCAAACGGCGATCAGTGTGGTGGTGCCGGCCGGCTTCCTTGCCGGGCTGTTCGCACTGCTCGCCGCCGGACGGGTCGAGACGGACCGGGAAATGCTGGCCGGGCAGGAAACGGAGCGCGCGGCATGAGCGCCGCGCCGCTGTTTCCGGCCGGAGCCGCGCTGGTGCTGGGCGCAAGCGGCGGGATCGGGGCCAGCGTGGCTGAAGTCCTGGCAGCGGACGGCAGTGCCGTCGCGCTGGTCGGCAACCGGCGGATGGAGACGGTCGAGGCCCTGGCAGGCCGCTTGCGGGATGCCGGGCATCAGGCCAGCACCCACCGCGCCGACGTGCGGGACCGGGCCGGGCTGGACCGGCTGGTCGAAGCCGTCCTGGCCGAGCATGGCCGCATCCATACCCTGGTCTGGGCGGTCGGTCCGCTGGTCGAGCAGCATTATCTGGCCGATACCCCGGAGGCGGCCTGGCGTGCGGCGATCGACATCGAACTGCATGGGCTGGTGAGTGCCGTGTCCGCCGTGCTGCCTGCCATGCGCGCGGCTGGCGGTGGTTCGATCGTCCATCTCGGTTCTGCCGGTCACTTGCGCTGGCCGGACCGCGACGGGTTGTCGGTGGTGCCCAAGGCCGCCAACGAAAGCTTCCTGCGCGGCATCTTCAGCCTCACCCCGGTCGCCCAGCATCCGGTA
>ERZ761602.3302-NODE-3302-length-23042-cov-16.681429_pt1 | contig 23042 bp, 18 predicted proteins | sample MGYA00512165_ERZ761602 | MGnify/ENA primary metagenome ERZ761602 (study PRJEB28899, sample SAMN02445085) | bioreactor sludge metagenome | biome: EBPR sludge; isolation source: Thorneside wastewater treatment plant | place: Australia: Brisbane, Thorneside...
ATTTTCTAGTGTTGGTATAAAAGGCTTTTCTGTAGGCGTATAAGTGAATGTTGGTTCTAGAGTTGAAGTTGTTTGTGGAACACAAGCGTATAAAAATATGAATAAAATCAAAACCAAAGAATTTTTTTTCATAACAACCTCCAATTGCGCATTATTTTCCTTGAATAGGGTCAAAAGCGATTGCCCCTGCAATGCCTTGTTGAACTTGGCTTAGTAACATTTTCCTGATTTCAGAATCATCAATTATTTGTCCGAACGGGTTACCACCACTTGAATCGGACGACCAACTTGTTTCATTTTCCGGTGTAAAAGTTCGTGTAAGAGCATCAATTAAACTTGCTGTTGCACGAGACATTGCTCTATCGCGCTGACCTAATGTAGGGGTCTCTACAAAAATAAATAGTTTTTTTGTAATGTTGCCTGTCATATCAATTACTTCCAACACACCTGTCCCTAACGATTGGACTTCTTTACCTCGTATGTCCTTTAGTCTCTGCATATTTTGAACAGCAACAGTGCCAATAGGGTCCATAAATACTACTGTAACTTCAAATGGGTCAACATCAGTGATTTCTCGGGAATCGTATTTTATAGTATTCATATCATTGGCTTTCAATGTAAAAACAACTGTACTATGGTTACCAGTTTGTTGGGCTTCAAGTAATAAATCTAAATACTCTTCAAATGTAGTATTTGCATGACTAGTATCATCGTTCTGCCAATTTTTGAAGGTTGTATATGCAATTGCAAATGAGATACTTTTACTTGCAGATTCGTTATTTCTTTGTGCATTTGTGAAGTAAGGATTAGGGTACACTTTTGTAATAGCACCTTCTCGTAATGTTCTTAGACTAATATCAGTAACAATAGTTACAGAATAAGTTAAACCAGGAATAAGTTCTTCATTTAGTACTTCCTTATAAATCCCTCTTTCATCTAAGTCATATGAAATAGTTATAGGCTCAGGTGTTGAGGTGTTTTCTGGCGTTGGTGTAAAAGGCTTTTCAGTTGGTGAAGGAGTTAATATTGGTTCTACGGTTGATACATTCTGCGGAGCACACGCATGTAAAAATAGAACGATAATCAAAATAGAAAAAGTTTTTTTCATCTTAGCCTCCGATTACCAATTACAAGTTTACGAATTACCAATTACCACTTACAATTTTCCTATGACCGATACCGAAACCCAATACAACCAAGCCCTAGACTATCTTTATTCCTTCGTGGATTATAGCCTCAAACATTCCTCCGAATTAGCGAAGGCAGATTTTCATTTAGACCGCATGTTTGCATTGATGGAGTCGATGGGGAATCCGCAAAAAAAATATCCTATCATTCATGTGGCAGGCACAAAAGGCAAAGGTTCTGTTTCTGCGTTATGTGCATCCGCTTTGAAAGCGGCGGGATACAAAACAGGTTTATACACGTCGCCGCATTTATTGGATTTTGTGGAGCGAATTCAAATTGATGGTGAGCCCATCTCACACAAACAACTTGTTGAACTTGTTGATGAAATCAAACCGCATGTTGCCAAGATTGAAAAATTAACCACGTTTGAAATCACAACGGCTTTGGCGTTTCTGGCGTTTGCAAAATATAACGTCACCGCCGCAGTGTTTGAAGTTGGTCTCGGTGGGCGGCTTGATGCCACGAATATTGTCACGCCGAATGTTTCGGTTATCACTTCTTTGTCTTACGACCACACAGCTGTGTTGGGAAATACATTAACATTAATCGCTGGTGAAAAAGCGGGCATCATCAAAAAAAATATTCCTGTTGTTTCATCTCCACAAAAAGATGAGGCTCTCGAAGTTATCTTGCGTGTAGTCAAATCTCTGGATTCAGAGTTTACTTTGGTTGGAAAAGATGTAAAGTTTGAGTTTGTTGAATCATCTCTAAGTGGTCAAAGGTTGCAGGTTGAAGGTCTAAAGTTGGATATTCCATTATTAGGAAAACATCAAATTGAAAATGCTGTTACCGCTTATACTGCTTTGAAAAAAAGCGGAATTAAAATTTCAGATGAACAGATTCAAGATGGATTTGCAAACGTCAAGTGGCGTGCTAGATTTGAAATTGCGCGCCTCAACCCTACGGTGATATTTGATTCTGCTCATAATGAGGATTCTTTCGTTCGGCTGAGTCAAACCCTGGAAGAACATTTTCCAAATCAAAAAGTTTATTTAATTTTCGGTGCATCAGAAGATAAAAATATTTTGAATATGTTCGCGGCACTCAAACCAAAGATTGAAAAAATTATTGCCACCAAAGCTGACCATCCGCGGGCGTTGGAGGCTGAGAGAATCCTCGAGTTGGCAGAGCAGGCTGAAATTAAGTCCGAAGCGGTGACTCCGGTCAAAGAGGCGTTGAAGCGTGCGTTAGAATTATCATCAAAAGATGGTAGCATTGTATTATCCGCTGGTTCGATGTTTGTAACGGCGGAAGTAATGCGAGAATGGAAGTTTTTGAATGAGTCAACCAAATTGGACTGAAGAAGATAATTTTGATTTAACGCTTTCGCAACGAACGGAAGAGTTATATCGGATTCCAAATTTAGAACCGAATGAAGAGGGTTTTATTGAAGCGGCTGTTTTGCCATTGCGTGATATGGTGATTTTTCCGCGCATGGTTTCACCGATTTTTGTTGGGCGTGAAGCATCGTTGTTGGCTTTGCAAGATGCTTTGGCACGCGAACATACTGTGATTGGTTTAACACAACGTGACCCTGAAACAAATGACCCCGGCGCGGAAGATTTTTTGCCAATCGGTGTAGAGATGGCGGTGGGGCGTTTGTTGAATATGCCTGATGGTTCGCGTTCGGCTTTGGTGCAAGGACGCAGGCGTGTTGAAATTGTTGAGTTTATTCGTTTGAAGCCATATATCAAAGTTCGGGCGCGTGTGATTCATGAATCAACGAATGCGGATAAACAGACTCAAGCCTTGATGCGTTCGGTGTTAAGTTCATTTGAACGTTGTATTCAATTAGACCGTTCGATTCCAGAAGAATCGCATTTGTTTGCATTGAATATCTCTGAGCCCGGTTGGTTAGCAGATATGATTGCGACCTCTTTGGCTTTAACATATGAAGCCAAATTGCGTTTGTTATTAATCCTTGACCCGAAAACACGTTTGAGTCAATTGAATACTTTGTTAGCACAAGAAGTGGATGTGCTTGAATTGGAAGATGAAATTCATTCACGTGTACAAGATGAAGTGGATAAAAGTCAGCGTGAGTTTTATTTGCGCGAGCAGATGAAACAAATCCAAACTGAATTGGGTGAAGGTGATGTTTTCACACGTGATGCAGTTGATTTGAAGAAAAAAGTTGAAGCCGCGAAATTACCCGAAGAAGCCAAAAAAGTTGCATTGAAAGAAGTGGAACGGCTTAATCAAATGCCGCCGATGGCTCCAGAAGTGGGAATCATCCGTACATATATTGATTGGATTTTAGATTTGCCATGGAACAATTCCACGCCTGATAATTTGGATGTGAAGAATGCGGCAAAAATTTTAGAACGTGACCATTTTGGTTTGAAGAAAGCCAAAGAAAGAATTTTGGAATATATTGCAGTTCGTTCGTTGAAACCAAAGAAAGAACGCCAACCGATTTTATGTTTTGTGGGTCCGCCCGGTGTTGGGAAGACTTCGTTAGGGCGTTCGATTGCGGATGCATTAGGAAGAAAATTTGTAAGAGTGTCACTTGGTGGTGTGCGTGATGAAGCTGAGATTCGTGGTCATAGAAGAACGTATATCGGTGCGTTGCCCGGCAGAATTGTGCAAACGATGAAACGAGCAGGGACATCGAATCCGCTGTTTATGTTGGATGAGATTGACAAACTGTATTCCGATTTTCGCGGTGATCCAGCTTCTGCGATGTTGGAAGTGTTAGACCCTGAACAAAATAATGCATTCAGTGATCATTATTTGGAATTGCCATTTGATTTATCCAAAGTGATGTTTGTGACAACTGCGAATTCTCTGTCAACGATTCCTGCTCCATTGTTGGACAGAATGGAAGTGATTGAATTCCCCGGTTATATTGAAGAAGAAAAACTGGAAATTGCAAACCGATATTTGATTCCGCGTCAGATAGAAGAAAATGGAATTGAAGAATTAAAATTAACTTTTGAACCCGCGGCATTACAAAAAATTATCCGTGAATATACATACGAAGCCGGTGTGCGTGGGCTGGAAAGAGAAATTAACCGCGTTTGTCGCAAGGTTGCCCGTCTGAAAGCCGAAGCGAAAAAATATCCCGCTGTAATTTCTGCTGACATTATCGAAAAATTATTAGGTCCGCAACAAGTCTTTCCATCGGAAGCAGAACGCGCGGATGAAGTGGGTGTGGCGACAAGTTTGGCGTGGACGGAAACCGGCGGCGAAATTATGGCGGTTGAAGTTGCTATTTTTGAAGGCAAAGGCGGATTGCAAATGACTGGGCAAATGGGTGAGGTGATGCAAGAGTCTGCTCAAGCCGCGATGACTTATATAAAGTCGCGTGCATCGGCATTGAAAATTGATATGGAAATCTTTGAACGTTTTGATATTCACATTCACATGCCCGAAGGCGGCATTCCCAAAGATGGTCCATCGGCTGGGATTACGATGGCAACTGCAATTACATCGGCATTAACTGGCAGACCTGTTTCAAAACATGTAGGTATGACTGGCGAAATCACATTGCGTGGACGTGTACTTCCAATTGGTGGTGTGCGTGAAAAAGTTCTCGCCGCGCATCGCGCTGGATTGAAAACTGTTCTGCTACCTGAAAAGAATCTCAAGGACTTGGTGGATTTACCCAAGACTGCAAAATCTGAATTGAAAATTGTGCCTGTCAAACACATGGATGATGTGCTTGATATTGCTCTTGCAAAAAATCCAGTGTTAGAACCGCCGAAGGTCAAGAAGAAAGATTCGCACGAGGAAGAGTGAAATATTCTCAAAAAGATTTCGAGAATTATGTAACCATATCAAGAAATTTATTTTGGTCTGCATTTGCTTTTATAATTTTGGCGTTTGTTTTGCCAACATTTAACATTTTTTGGATAAATTGGGTTAGCAAATTTATCCTTTTTCTCGCCTATATTTTTGTAGCCATTAGTTGTCTAATACCAGGTTTTTTCGTGATTTTCGGTAAACCTTGGTTTGCCCAAGCTTGGCTGAGAGGCATAAATTCAACCATGATTCCTTCAACTGAGTGGGATAATTTATCAGTTGGTTTAAAGTTTCTGATTTATCTTAATTCAATAGTTATTTTTGTTTCTATGGTATTTGCAATAATATTTTTTATTGTTAACAAGGGTTTTTAAGATATATATTATTCTTGAATAAATACAAAATGTAACTGCCATGTTGTGTTTTGCGTTTTTATTTTACAATTGACTTCATCATGAACTTTTCCCCCATTTCTCTTGAAAATAAAGTTGTCCTCATCACAGGTGCCTCCTCTGGATTCGGCGAAGATGCCGCTTGGTTATTTGCTGATGAAGGTTGTAAAGTTGTCCTCGCCGCCCGCCGCGTTGACCGTTTGCAAACGCTTGCATCTCGCATTCAAGATGCAGGTGGCGAAGCCATTGCAATTCCGATGGATATTGTCAATGCTGATGATGTTGAGAACATGGTCAACTCTGCAATTGATTTATATGGTCGCATTGATATTCTTTTCAACAATGCAGGCATTGGTCGTGTGGGTTGGTATGAAGAATATTCAATGGAACGCGATATTGAAACTTTAATCAATGTAAATTTGATTGGCACCATGCGAGTCACGCGCGCAGTTTTGCCACACATGTTGGCTCGGCGTGAAGGTCATATCATCAACATGATTTCAGTGGCAGGTTATATTTCCGCGCCGTTAATTTCAAGTTATTCTGCCAGTAAATTTGGTTTGCGTGCATTCACTGATTCAATTCGCCGTGAAGTTGCACCGTTAGGAATCAAAGTCAGTGGCATTTATCCGGGCTTTGCAAAAACGGAGTTTGGTCAACACATTGGCAGTAATGAAGCCTACGGTTCCATTCGCAATAAAATCAATGTTCACATGAGTTCAGAATATGTTGCTAGCAAAGTGGTTCAACTTGCAAAATATCCGCGCCGAAAAATGATTATCCCGTGGTGGGCAAATATTGCTGTCACATTCGTTACACTTTTTCCAACGCTTGTAGATTGGATTTCATATCTTTTTGTAAAACGAAAACATAAAGTTAAGTAACTTTTTACCCTCTCAATTGATATAGTATAAAGACATAAAATTTAATAGGAGACTCTTGTGACTCAACAACGACTCGACAAACTCACCGCTTCATTGACTAAGGGGAAGCTTGATGCTGTTATTCTGAATCCTGGTCCAACCCTGAAATATTTGACAGGCATAAATTTTCATCTAATGGAAAGACCTGTTGTGTTATTTGTCACGCCGAATCAAGAACCTGTTTTGGTGTTACCTGAACTCGAATTACCAAAAGTTGATTTATTCTCATACAAAATAAAACATTTTGCATATAACGAAAATCCAGACTCATGGGATGATGTCTTTCGTCAAGCGGCGGGAGCGTTAAATTTAGATGGAAAACAAATTGGTGTTGAACCACGTCAATTACGATTGATGGAATTTCGGCACGTCAAAGCCGGTGCACCTGAAGCGGATTATCCAGATGCGACGGATGTGTTAGCAGAATTGCGATTAAGGAAAGACCAAGATGAAGTTAAGAAAATGCGTCGCGCTGTAGCAATTGCACAGTCTGCGTTAGAGGCGGTGATCCCACAAATCAAAATTGGGATGACGGAAAATGAAATCGCATCTGAATTAGTTGTTCAATTATTGAAGCATGGTTCTGAATCTGAAATGCCTTTTCCACCAATTGTGTGTGCGGGACCAAACTCAGCCAATCCACATGCTTCGCCAACGGATAGAAAAATTCAAGCGGGTGATTTGTTGGTGGTGGATTGGGGCGCGACGTATGAAGGTTATATTTCGGATTTGACGCGCACGTTTGCAGTGGGCGAGGTGGATGATGAATGTAAAAAGATTTATGAATTGGTGAAACAAGCCAATGAAGCAGGGCGTAATGCGGCGAAACCAAATGTGCCTTGTGCGGATGTTGATAAAGCCGCGCGTGATGTGATTGAAAAAGGTGGTTATGGAAAATATTTTACGCATCGAACGGGACATGGCATTGGTATGGAAAGTCACGAAGCGCCATATATGCGTGGCGATAATATGATGTTATTAGATGTTGGTATGACGTTTACTGTTGAACCCGGTATTTATTTAACTGGGCGTAATGGTGTGAGAATTGAAGATAATTTGGTGATTACAGAAAATGGTGCGGAGAGTTTATCCGATATGCCGAGAGAATTAAGAGTAATTGGTAATTAGTAATTCTTATGAAAATTATTCATGCCACACCAAATGATGCTGACTTATTAACAGATATTGCCATCTCAGCCAAGCGACATTGGGATTATCCCGAAGCATGGATACAACATTGGCTTCCGCAGTTGACTATTTCCCCAGAATATATTTCCACAAATGAAGTTTGGATGATGATAGATGACGAAGCGATTGCTTTTTATTCTATAAGCCAAACTGAAGAAGGTTATGAATTAGGTCACCTGTGGGTTTTGCCTGAATATATTGGTAAGGGAATTGGGAAACAATTATTGGAACATGCTTTTGAAAGATGTAAACTTCTTAATATTTCTGCCCTAAAAATTTATGCAGACCCAAACGCCCAAACATTTTATGAGAAAATGGGTGCAAAACAAATTGATGAATATCATTCTGACTTATTGGGTCAAGACCGAGTTTTACCGATTATGGAGATTAAATTATGAGTCAAACTTACTGCGATTACTGCAATTCCCATCCCGAAGATGAATTTAACAAACCATATCACGACACGCAATATGGCTTCCCAATCAAAAACGATGATGAATTGTTTGAACGCCTCGTGCTGGAGATTAATCAAGCAGGCTTATCATGGATTTTGATTCTCAAACGCGCAAAAAATTTCCGTAAAGCGTTTCATAACTTCAATATCGAAAAAGTTGCCAAATATAAAGAGAAAGATATTGAACGATTATTAAATGATGAAGGCATCATTCGCAGTAAATTGAAAATTAAAGCGGCGATTGTCAATGCTCAAAAAATCGTTGAACTGAAAAAAGAATATGGCTCATTCAAAAAATGGCTAGATTTTCATCATCCGCTCACAAAAGATGGCTGGACAAAACTTTTCAAAAAAACATTTTTCTTCACAGGCAGTGAAATTGTGAATGAATTTCTTATGTCTACAGGATATTTGCCCGGCGCACACGTCAAGAGTTGCCCGATATATAAAAAAGTAGAAAAGAAAAAACCAGCGTGGATGGTTAAAGACCGAAGACGGTAGACGATAGACGGTGAAAACCTCCCGACCAATTCGACTAGTCAGACTAATTAGACCAATAAGACTATGAGACCAAACTTCATCATCGCAGGCAAACTGACGCGCGAATATTTATTACCGCCGCAAGGCAGTCCATTATTGGATTCGCCCGGCGGAAATTTAATTTACACAGTTGGTGGGCTTGCTGTTTGGGATAAAAACATTGGTATGGTGGCTCGCATCACAAAAGAATATCCACAAGAATGGTTAAGTGAATTTCAAAAACGAGGTTTTGATATTCGCGGTATTGAAACTGCTGAAGAAAATTTTGATTTACGAAGTTTCATCGCTTACACCGATACGCACGAACGCAGTCATACCAGTGTCGTTTCACATTTTGCAAGACGCGAAATGACCTTTCCAAAAACATTGCTTGGCTATCAGCCGCGTGATGAAACCATCAAAGATTTGCGTACGATGGATTCGTCTTCGCCCTCCGCATTGGATATTCCAAAAGATTATCATGATGTGACTCACATTCACCTTTGCCCATTTGACTTTGCGAGTCAAAGTCAGATGGTAAAACTTTTCAAAAACGCTTCAACCCAAACGGTGACACTTGACCCTGCTCCCGCCTACATGACTCCTCGATTTTGGCGTGAGTTAAGACTCGTGTTACAAGGAGTTACTGCCTTTCATCCATCAGAAGAAGAAATCCGCGCTTTGTTTTGGGGTGAGACCAATGACTTATGGGACATGGCAAAACAAGTCAGTGACTATGGCGTGAAGTTTATTGTTATCAAATGCGGTGCACAAGGACAAATCATGTATGATTCTGTAAGCAAAAAGAAATATGAAATCCCTGCTTATCCATCACGAGTGGCAGACCCAACTGGCGCAGGTGATGCATTTTGTGGCGGATTTTTAGCAGGCTTTCAAAAAACAGGCGACCCGCTTCAAGCGGTCTTACATGGAAACGTTTCTGCTTCGTTAAAAGTAGAAGGAAGCGGAGCGTTTTATCCATTAGATGTAATGCCCGGACTTGCAGAAGCGAGATTACATGCTTTAAAAGAAATGGCACGTCAAATTTAGCGATATACGATTTTTGATTTACGAATTACTATTCACTATTCACTATTCCCTATGAACTTAACTAACCTTCTTGACCTTGCGATTCAGATTCAACAAATCCCGGCGCCAACGTTTGAGGAAAAAACGCGCGCGGAATTTGTGCGCGATTTGTTTGAAAAAGAAAATTTGAAAGATGTTTCGATTGATGCAATTGGAAATGTTTATGCAAGAATGCCGGGCAAAAGCAAAAGTACAAAACCACTCGTGGTGACTGCTCACTTAGATACAGTGTTTCCGCGGGGCACCCAATTACAAGTTAAGAAAGAAGCGGGGAAAGTCATCGCGCCGGGCATTGGAGATAATTCTCTCGGTGTCGCATCTTTGTTTGGAATCATTTGGTTATTAAAAAATAAATTGAAACATGATGTTTGGTTTGTTGCGAATGTGGGTGAAGAAGGGCTTGGAGATTTATGTGGGATGAAAGAAGTTGTGAAAAAATTTGGCAGTGGTGTGATTGGTTATTTGGTGTTGGAAGGGTTGGCGTTGGGACATGTGTATCATAAAGCGATTGGAGTCAAACGTTATCGGATTACAGCCAAAACGGCGGGCGGACATTCATGGTCTGATTATGGTTCACCATCGGCTGTGCATGAGTTGGCGAGTGTGATTACAAAATTAACTGCATTGCGTTTGCCGAAAGAACCGCGCACAACGATGAATGTGGGTGTGATACAAGGTGGAACGGGTGTGAACGTTTTGGCATCGGAAGCGAAATGTGAATTGGATTTGCGTTCGGAAGACCCGAAGACGTTAGCAAAATTGATTCATCAGGTGGAAGAAATTTTAATTAAAGCAGACCGCAGTGATGTAAAAATAATGGCGGAAGTGATTGGTGAAAGACCTGCGGGTGAAATATCTGCTGAGCATGAATTTATAAAATTGGCTGTGCAATGTGTGGAAGAACAAAATATATCTGCAACACTTACATCCGGATCGACCGATGCAAATATCCCGTTGAGTCAAAATATTCCATCAGTGGTGTTGGGAATCACAAGTGGTGGGGGAGCACATACGATTAATGAATATCTTGATATTGAACCGATTGAAAAAGGAATAAAATCAATTGTTAGTTTTGTTGAAAAAGTAGTTGATGATAAATAAAGAGGCTTTCATTTTGAAAGCCTCTTTTCAAATTACTATTTACTAATAACTACTCTCTGTTCTCTACTCTCTTACCTACTTCAACCCCAACACCTCATACACCTCAATCGGTTGAGTTTTGCCTTTCACGCCCATTTCGGCATGAGGTTTGGCTTCAATATGTTTCTTCACCAATTCGTGAGCATCTTTGGTAATCAAAATTTGATTGTTGGCAGAATTTTCTTGAATGCGTTTGGCAGTATTCACCGAGTCACTAATGGCGGTATATTCCAAACGTTTTTCAGTACCGATCAAACCCAAGACCGCCTCGCCGACATGAATCCCAACCCCAAAAGCCAAATGCGCATCTTTGGGTAATTCTTTATACAACTTTTCAATTGATTCACGAATTGCTAAAGCAGTTTTCACAGCGCGTAAGGTATGGTCTTTTTGTGGCACAGGCGCATTGAACCACGCCATAATGGCATCACCCATAAATTTATCAATCGTGCCTTCTTGTGCCAGCACTGCTTCTGCCATGGCGGCTAAATACAAATTCAAAATCGTCACCAATTTTTCTGGCGCGAGTTTTTCGCTATAGGTTGTAAACCCGCGAATGTCTGCAAACAACGTTGTGATTTCCACGCGCTTACCACCGAGTTGCAAACTGTTTGGGTCGAGTTGGTCAATGACGGCGGGGGAGACCATTCTTTCAAACAAGCGACGTTGCGCTTCTAACCTTTTTCGTTCTGTGAGGTCGTCTAAAACAATTGCCACGCCTTGAGTTTTTTGTCCTGCGTCTTTCAGCGGAGAAAGATTCAAACGCCAATCTACATTTCCACGTTTCGGAGAGGTGTGACTAATTTCCAAATCCACAATCGGTTTATCTGTTTTGCGAACTTCATTAAGATGCGGTTCTAATTCTGCTGAAACAGAAGATAATGCTTCGTTAAGTCTATGCCCGATAATTTCTTCAGGTGGCGAGCCGAGTATATTTTCCGCAGCGCGATTCGCAAGTGTAATATTATCTTGAACGTCAGCGGTAATGACTCCACTGGCGATAGAAGCGAAGACGTTATCCATCAAATTTTTCAACGCGGTTACTTCTTCTAATGAATGCTTGAGCGATGAAAACAAACGCGCGTTATCAATCGCCACCGCGGCTTGGTTGGCAAATGCTTCTAGCAAATCTTTTTCAGTGTCTGCAAAAATGCCAGTGCGAATACGGTTATCAGCATAGATCACGCCGATTAAATCATTTTTGACTTTTAATGGCACGCATAAAATCGAACGTAAGTTAAACGCCACAATACTTTCTTGCCCCACAAAACGCTGGTCTTCTTGCGCATTGGTAGTGACGATAGACTCACCCGAATCAATCACTCTTTGCACAACGGTTCGGCTGACGTTTTTCTCCGAAGAATTAATTGATTCCATTTCCCAATTGCGCGCAACTCGCGCCACCATTTCACCTTTGTCATCACGTAACATCAAAAATCCGCGTTCGGCTTTTGTCAGACGCACAATGTTATCCATTACGATGCGCAACACTTCATCTAACTCAAGCGATGAATTGATGACTTGACCCACTTGCGCCAACGCCATCATATTGCCGTGTTCATTTTGAAACACTTCAATCTTTTCGCTAATTTGCTCTAGCGTAGTTTGTAAGCGATGTAAATTGTCTGTGGTTTCTTTGGGGAGTTGAATTTTATTCGCGCTGAAATCTGTGCGAATTTTGCCTGCCATAGCGGCAAGTGTTAGTAATTGGTCGTGCAATGTACTAGGGCGAGTATTATCAGAAGCCATTTAGGAGACCCAATTAGTGAGTGTTACTAATTGTATCCCATAAAAAAGAATTTTAGGCGTGCTGAAATTGTCTGAATCAAAATATTCCATGCCGCACGGCGGGCAATTTTTTCATCTCCGCCACGCGGGCTGAACAATGCCGATTGATGTTCTCTCAACAAAACTTCAATCGAATCATTTGCCGACGGTAATTTTTTTTGTAAAGCCTTTGCCCGTTCCACTGCGGTGGCATGAATCGGTTGCGAAATGCCCATCCATTGCAAACTTGTGTTTATGGCATGAAAGTTTCTTTCAATGCTTGGTAAGTTTGCCCACGTTAAAAATTGATTCAACCAATCAGGTATTTTCCAATTCCATTTTTCAAATGTGTTTTTCAAAATCAACGCCATACTTTTATCGGGTGCGTATCTGCGTTTGATAAAGAATCCAATTAAGCCCAATACGATGATTCCAGCGGATGCACTCAACCACCGCATTTGACTTTGAGTCAACAGCGGTTGAATTTCCACATCTTCTTCATTCGCCTCAATCTCAAGGGGAAGTTGCTCTTCTTCCTCTAACGGAAGATTTCGGTTCGGCACAAACGGGTTGATGTTGCTTGCTCGTTCTTCGCGTTCTTCAGGACGAGTTAATGGTGCTTGGTTTCCCGTTGGTTCAAACTCAATCCAACCATATTCAGGGAAGTACACTTCGGGCCAAGCGTGCAAATCTCTTTCGCGCACTGTATAAATGCTATTTTGAACATTCGCTTCGCCTTGAGCATATCCAACTGCCAAACGTGCAGGGATTCCGATGGAACGCAGCATTAACACTTGTGCAGTAGCAGAGTAATTGCAAAAGCCTTGTTTCTTCTCTAATAAGAAATATTCTAATGGGTCTGTTACATCGTCTGGGATAGAAATGGCTGGTGAGTATGTGATTTCACGTCTTAGATAATTTGTGATGGCAGTGGCTTTGTCGAAGGGAGTATTTGCTGACGCGGTTATATCAAGTGCCAAGTCACGAATCAGAGGCGAGAAATTATCAGGCAGTTGTAGATATTTTTCTTTCACCCAATCAGGGTAATCATCACCTGCATTTTGTAATTCAGAAATCAAAGGGTTCGCCATCAAGGCATTGGTGCGATACAAATCACCTGCTTCTAATGGTGGCGAGGCACGCAATGCCATGATGTCTATCGTTTCTTCATTTACATTTTCATCCGAGATTGTGCTGTGCAAAATAATAGCATTGTGATTGATAGAAATCGGTTGCGATGCAGAATATAAAACAAACTGACCTTCGGTATAAACATCATATGTGAAACTTAATCTTGTGCGATTTTGGGTATCTGGTATTTCTAAATCGCCAGTGCTGTTGTAACGGCTTTCTGCCTGACTCGTCACTGACCATTTGTTGTTTTCAAAATAATCATAAATTTGTCCACGCCAATACAAACGCGGAAATTCTTGCGCGCTCGGCGTTGTGTAAACCAAAAAGATAACTGCATCACTTTGTGAAGTTTGCGTGCCTAACGAAAGTTCAGTCTGGAAGTTTCTTGGCTGTGGTTTCTTTTCTTTGTTAATCGAAGAAAACATATTTTCAAAGCGTTCACCTGAAAACCAATCGCCAAAAGTCTCTTTCCAAGCCTCACGTGCTTCTGCTCTGGCAGGCAATGTGTATGGAATAAACCATGCAAACGCAATCACTGCTAACGATAAATATAAAGTGGTGCTGGTAATATCTAAGCCACTTTCTTGTGAAAATATCACTCTTTCTTTTACCCATTTGATTTTGTCTTTGATAAATTTTTGTCGGCTCACGAATAGCAGAACAAGAAACAAGTAAACACCAAACATCCAACCATACTGTTTGGTAGTGTAATGATAATTATGGACGATGAACATCAACACGCCTGCGGGTAATACAGACGCTAAAACATTCGCATGACGTGTCATTTGATAGCCGCTATATAACCCGACAAACCAATATGGAATGCATAACAATGCCATCACGAAAAACTGGTCATCTATTTCTCGCCCTGCAAAGAATTCATTGATGTTAGTGAATATTCTGCCAAATAAAATTAAAAGTTGTTCGCCTAAATAGGTCTGCTCTTTTGAAAAGTCAATAAACCATAGCCATTGCCAAATAAAAAATACAATCATATAAGCAATGGATAATAAAATCACAGTTCGTTTTTGAAATTTACTTTGCCCCAATGCCAACCCTACAAATAAACCAAAGATGCTTAAATTGCGGATGAGGTTTAATCCTTCTGTCCAATCAGTCACTTGTACGCGCCATGCTGAAAATAAAACCAGAAGAAATAACAAAATCGCGGAGGGCAAATCCCACCAGCGGGCAGATGTCTTTTCCATTCTTTGAGTGTACAATGAGGGTCTAGTAAACGTCAATTGCATATCATCAAAAACCCTACTGGAGGACTACATGCAAGCATGGATTGACAGCGGTATTGGATTAATTATTGCCATTCAAAGTTGGGGCAGTTGGCTCAATGCACCCATGCAGTTTTTTAGCCAACTTGGCACAGAAGATTTCTTCTTTATTGTTCTTCCATTACTTTATTGGAGTGTTGATTCTGCACTCGGTTTGCGTGTCGGCTTAATCTTAGCCACCAGTAGTTTGTTTAATTATCTTGGGAAGTTATCGTTTGCTAGTCCGCGCCCGTATTGGGTTAGTTCTCATGTGCAAGCATTATGGGCAGAAACCACATTTGGTGCGCCTTCTGGTCACGCACAACATGCTATGAGTGTGTGGGGGACGATTGCACTCTATAGCCAAAAAACTTGGGTTCGCATCATTTGCTTTTTATTAATTTTCTTTATCGGTTTTTCACGCATATATCTTGGTTCGCATTTTCCGCATGATGTAATCTTCGGTTGGGTATTCGGTGCCATTTTGCTTTGGGTATTTTTCCGTTTTTGGGAACCTGTCTCTGCATGGCTTCAACAAAAAACATTTCGTCAGCATGTCATCATTTCATTTATCACTTCGTTGATATTGATTGTGTTGGGCTTGGCTGTGACAAGCCTACGAAGCAATTTTCAAGTGCCTAGCCTGTGGATTGATAATTCGCTTCTTGCTGGGGTCGAACTGCCTGCTCCAGTGGATACAAACAGCATTTTCACCTCAGCAGGGACGTTGTTTGGCTTGGGGCTTGGTTTGGCGTGGATTCATGCTCAAGGTGGGTATCAGGCTGACGGTCCTGTAATGAAGCGGGTTCTTCGTTATGTCATCGGTTTAATCGGCGTTTTAATCTTGTGGATGGGTTTGGGAGAAATTTTCCCACGTGGTGATAGTGTGCTTGTTTATTCTCTGCGCTTCATTCGTTACACGTTAGTCGGCTTTTGGGTGACGGGTGGTGCACCATGGGTATTCAAACATTTCAATTTAACTACATCTTCTACTCGGAAAGCATCCGTCTGATATAATGCGCGCAGTCCAAAGTAAGGCACGAGAAATTATTAAAGGGCAATTGCTCTTTCAGGTTAATCAATGACGCTGGAAAAAGACACACTTATTCATAATCGGTATCGAATTGTTGAAATTTTAGGGCAGGGTGGTATGGGCTCTGTCTATCGCGCTGTTGATGAAAATCTTGGCGTTTCTATGGCACTCAAAGAAAATCTGTTTACGACAGATGAGTATGCCCGCCAGTTTCGTTTAGAAGCAGTTATTCTTGCCAATTTACGTCACCCCAATTTGCCACGCGTTTCTGACCATTTCGTTTTAGGTGACCAAGGTCAGTACTTGGTGATGGATTTTATTGAAGGGGAAGATTTGCGTTATCGCATGGAACGTTTGGGGATGTTAACAGAAGATGATGCGGTTCACATTGGTGCGGCAATGTGTGATGCGCTTGCTTATTTACACACGCGTAAACCTCCTATTTTGCATCGTGATATTAAACCGGGCAATGTCAAAATTACACCAGATGGTCATATCTATTTAGTAGATTTTGGTTTGGCAAAAGTGTATCAAAGTGCCAGCCAAGCCACTACAACCGGTGCAAGAGCCATGACGCCGGGTTATTCTCCGCCGGAACAATATGGCACTGCTCGCACAGACCCACGAACTGATATTTATTCATTAGGTGCAACTTTATATGCCGCATTAAGTGGTGTGATTCCAGAAGATGGTTTAGCCCGCGCTATGGATAATGCTCAATTAACTCCATTGCGAAAACGCAATTCAAAAGTCTCACGCAAGTTAGCCGCCGCGATTGAAAAAGCCATGGCAGTAGACCCCATTGACCGTTTTCAATCCGCTGAAGAATTTAAGAAAGCTTTATTAGCCTCAAAGTCGAAGACGCAACAAATTCCTGGTTCTTATACAGTGGCACCGCCTCCGCCGGAAGCCATTGCCATGCGTGATTTGCACGAAACCATCGTCGATGCCGAAAACGGTATGAAACCTGCTCGTACTCCCAAAGGTCCAGTTCATCCACAACCTTCTGGACATGAAGAGCAACCTTTCATTTCACCGCTCAAACGTCAAAAAGAACGCGAACGTAAGCAACGCGCTAACTTAATTCGATTTATCCTTTTACTCATCATATTGGCGGTTGCTGGTGTTTTATATTTTGCCCCGGGAATTTTACCTGCTGATGTTCGTGCGATGATTCCATTTATTGCCGCGCCAACCAATACCAGCACCCCGACAATAGAACCAACGCCTCTTCCTACATTTACAAATACTCCTGAATCTACAGCAACTACTGAGCCTACAAATACTCCGCCGCCAACATTTACATCTGCACCGACGAACACATTAATTCCAGGTATAGTTGAGACTCCATTATTTACAAGTACGCCATCATCAAACATACCTGCTACATTTGTTGGTGGTGGAGCAGGTCAAATTGCATTTGCTTCTACACGCTCTGGCAACCCACAGATTTATATTGCAGACTTAAATGGAGAGAATGCAACACAAATTACAGATGTTTCCAATGGGGCTTGTCAGCCGGCTTGGTCACCAGATGGTCAACGGCTTGTATTTGTTTCACCATGTATTGCAAATCAAGATATATATAACAATGCTAGCCTCTACCTTATTAATGCAGATGGTAGTGGCTTAACCCCATTAGACTCTTCTCCGGGTGGAAATTTTGACCCAGTCTGGTCACCAGATGGTAGCATGATTGCTTTTACTTCTTTACGAACGGGTCAAATGGAAATTTTTACTCTTAAAGTAGATGATCCAACCTCCATAGAACAAATTACTTCTGGTGCCCAAAGAGTTGAATCACGTATGCCATCATGGTCGCCGGACGGTTCAAAATTTGTATATGTTGTCAAACGTGTCGGCGTATATCAAATTTGGATCATGAATGCTGATGGCACAGAACAAACTCAAATCATACGCAGTGGCATTGCCTATACCGATTACAACCCTGCTTGGTCTCCCAGAGGAGATTTAATCCTCTTCAATCAAAGATGTGCCACCACATTCTGCAACCCATACCTAATGAGTACCTCTGCCACAGACCGAAGCAGTGAACAAGGTTTGCGCGTGCAACTTAACCTTGCATATATTGAAAACATTGCTTACTCACCAGATGGTTTTTACCTCACTTACGAAGGCGTGGGCGAAGCCGGCAACATAGATATTTTCTACATGACAGTCTCCGGCGGTGACCGGGTTCGTCTCACTACTGATAGGTCACAAGATTTTCATCCCGTTTGGCGACCCGGCAATCCATAAAATTAAAAACTCCTGCTCTTGCAGGAGTTTTTCTTACACTCCTCTTATTGACTTCACCTATCCCCACTGTTATCATTATTCCACTATAACTAGCACTCTCGTTTCGGGAGTGCTAACTTTTGAATATGAATAACCTCACCGAACGCCAGAAGACCTTGCTTCTTCTATTAATAAAAGACTACATCGAATCCGCTCAGCCCGTAGGCTCGAAGCGGCTGGCGGAGCATTATCACCTTAACTTTTCCACTGCCACCATTCGTAACGAAATGGCAGAACTCACCGAACTTGGCTACCTTCGTCAGCCGCATACATCTGCAGGACGTGTGCCGACCGAAGAAGGCTATCGCTACTTCGTCAGCGAGATGATGAACAAAGCCGAATTGCCCGAAAGTGTGCAACACACTATCTCACATCAGTTTCATCAATCACGCCCCGAACTTGAACAATGGATGACACTCGCCGCGTCAATTCTGGCTACACAATCACAAGGCGTTTCGGTCGTAGTTGCACCCCATGTAGAACAAGCCAAATACAAACATATCGAATTAATTTCTACACAAGGTCGTCAGGTCTTGATGGTTTTAGTAATGATGGGTGGAGATGTTCGTCAGCAGATTCTTACTTTGACTGAACCCGTCACCCAAGAACGACTCAGCCAAACTGCCACGCGTCTTAACGGACTTCTATCTGGTCTTACAGTGGAAGCAATGTCTTCTCTTCCAACACGTCCAGACCCGCTTGACCAAGACATTCTTCTGTTGATATTACAAGATTTACGAAACACAACCAGTCGCACCAACGAAATTTATACCGATGGTTTAACAAACGTATTACGCGAACCTGAATTTTCAGAATCAGAAGAAGCACGTAAGACGTTAAAACTTTTTGAAGAACGCTCTACTTTGCAAGATTTATTAGCAAAGACAACCACCAACAGCAATATCGGCGGATTACAAGTCTTAATCGGTGGTGAAGGGGAGTGGGAAGAATTACGTCAATGCTCGATGGTGATTGCTAGATATGGCGTGCCCGGCATGGCGACAGGTACATTGGGTGTGTTAGGTCCCATGCGAATGTCTTATGCGAGAACAATTCCAACCGTCAGATATGTGGCTGGACTCTTAAGTGATTTGGTGAACGATACAATTTCAAGTGAAAACGATATTCGATAATCGAATATCTAATATCGAAAAACGAGAGTGATAAAAATGGCAAACGAGAAAGAAAAACAAGAAGAAGTAGAAAAAGAACGTGCAACCGAAGAAGGAATGCCCGAGGCGACTGGACAGGATTCCACTGAGCGTGATGCGTTAATCAATCAATTGCAAGAGGCTGAAGCCAAAATCATCGAATATAAAGATGGTTGGGCGAGGTCACAGGCGGAATTCCAAAATTACAAAAAACGTTTGGAACGTGATAACGAGTTGATGTATGCCAACATGAAAGGTGACATCATCAAAAAAGTGTTGCCCGCGTTGGATGATTTGGAACGTGCTTTGCAAAATCGCCCAGCTGATGATGCTTGGGCAAATGGTATTGAGTTGATTGCGCGTAAATTGCAAAATATTTTAGATGGTGAAAATGTTAAACGCATTGAAGCAAAGGGTTTACCGTTTGACCCAAACTTCCATGAAGCCATTTCAAATGAACCATCTGATGAAGTGGAAAGCGGTCATGTAATTGAAGTTGTACAAAATGGTTATATGTTAGGTGAAAGAATAATTCGCCCTGCGTTGGTGAGAGTGGCACAGTAAGTTAACAAGTTGAAAAGTTTGAAAGTTTAAAAGTTGTAACGAACCTTCAAACCTGTAACATTAAAACTTTTAAACGAGGAAATTATGGCAAAAATTATCGGAATTGATTTAGGAACGACCAACTCAGTGGCGGCAGTGATGAGCGGCGGCGAGCCAATTGTGATTCCATCTGCTGAAGGTGAAAGACTGGTTCCTTCGGTTGTGGCAGTAAATAAAAATGGTGAACGTTTGGTGGGACGCGTAGCACGAAACCAAGCGATTACAAATCCACAAAATACAATTTTTTCTGTGAAGAGATTCATGGGAAGAAAATCTGGTGACCCAGAAGTAGAACGCACGAAAAAGCGTGTTCCGTATGCCGTTACCGAAGCGGATAATGGCGATGTGCGTGTGAAATTATCTGAAAAAGAATATTCACCGCCAGAAGTTTCAGCGATGATTCTCGCAAAAATTAAAGCAGATGCGGAAGCGTATCTTGGTGAAACGATTACACAAGCAGTGATTACTGTCCCTGCTTATTTCAATGATGCCCAACGTAATGCTACAAAAGATGCCGGCAAAATTGCAGGCTTAGAAGTGTTGAGAATTATCAATGAGCCGACTGCTTCTTCATTAGCTTATGGTTTAGATAAAAAGAAAAACGAAGTCATCGTTGTGTATGACCTCGGTGGTGGTACGTTTGATGTTTCGATTTTGGATGTAGGTGATGGTGTTTTCCAAGTCCGTGCAACAAGCGGCGATACCTTCCTCGGTGGTGATGATTTCGATTTACGCATCATGGATTATTTGATTGAGGAATTCAAAAAAGATAACGGCATTGATTTGCATAATGACCGTCAAGCATTACAACGTTTGAAAGAGGCTTCTGAAAAAGCAAAGATTGAACTTTCAACTGTGATGCAAACCGAAATCAATTTGCCTTACTTAACTGCGGATGCGAATGGTCCGAAACATTTGATGATGACTTTATCCCGCGCTAAGTTTGAACAACTGACAGCGGATCTTGTTGACCGCACAATTGCTCCTGTTAAGCAAGCATTATCTGACGCAAACTTAAACGCAGGTGACATTCATGAAATTGTCTTAGTCGGTGGTATGACGCGTATGCCCGCCATTCAAGATAGAGTACGTGCTTTCTTTGGCAAAGACCCACACAAGGGTGTTAATCCAGATGAAGTGGTTGCTATCGGTGCGGCGATTCAAGCCGGTGTGTTGGGTGGTGAAGTTAAAGACATTCTTTTGTTAGATGTTGCTCCATTGACTTTAGCAATTGAAACTTTAGGTGGCGTTGCCACTGCTCAAATTGAAAGAAATACAACGATTCCAACTCGCAGAACACAAGTATTTTCAACTGCGGGTGATAACCAAACTCAAGTTGAGATTCACGTTTTGCAAGGCGAACGCCCAATGGCGGCAGATAACAAATCTTTGGGTAAATTTATTTTGGATGGTATTCCGCCAGCCCCAAGAGGCATGCCTCAAATTGAAGTGACGTTTGATGTGGATGCCAATGGTATTTTGAAAGTCAGTGCGAAGGATAAAGCCACTGGAAGGTCGCAACATATTACGATTACAGCTTCATCTGGTTTGAGTGATGCAGAAGTTGAACAAATGCGTAAAGATGCAGAATCTCATGCAGAGGAAGATAAGAAGCGCAAAGAATTAATCGAAGCGAAAAATAATGCGGATAATACAGCTTATGCGGCTGAAAAAGCATTGCGTGAGTTTGGTGATAAAGTTCCTGCTGATGTAAGAAGTGATATTGAAGCCAAAGTTGCCGAAGTAAAATCTGTGGCGCAGACAGAAGATGTTGAAAAAATTAAATCTGCAACTGAGGCGTTGAGTCAGGCGATTCAGAAGATTGGTGCATCTGTGTATGAGCAGAATCAAGCCGCCCCTGAGTCTGAAGCGGGTTCTTCATCAAATAGTAATAATGAAAACCCTGATGTTGTAGATGGCGAAGTGAAGGAATAATATCACCGCCGAGGACGGCGGTTTGAGCAAATATGAGTAATCGAGATTATTACGAAACTTTAGGTGTGAATCGAAACGCGAGTGATGATGAAATCAAAGCCGCGTTTCGTAAATTGGCGCGCCAGTATCATCCTGATGTGAATAAAGAGCCAGATGCCGAAGAAAAGTTTAAGGAAGTGAATGAGGCGTATGGCGTGCTTTCGGATTCGGAGAAACGTGCGCGTTATGACCGTTTTGGAAAAGCAGGTTTGGGTGGGAATGGTGGCTTCCATGATTACACGGTAGATTTCAGCGATATTTTTGAAGACCTTTTTAGTGGTTTTGGTTTTCAAACTGGAAGGCGCGCTCGTAATGCGCCGCGTCGCGGACGTGATTTGCAAATGGCAATTTCTTTGTCGTTTGAAGAAGCGGTCTTTGGTGTTGAAAAAGAAATTGAATTTGAACGTGATGAAACTTGTTCACGTTGTAGTGGCAAAGGTGCTGAGCCCGGCACAACGCCTGTAAAATGTACAACGTGTAATGGACAAGGTGAAGTGAGGCAAGTGCGCCAAACATTTTTGGGTCAGATGGTGCAAACGTATCCATGCAACACTTGTAACGGACGTGGCGAAATTATTTCTTCGCCTTGTACAACTTGTCGTGGCAATGGTTTGGAAAGAAAACGTGTTAAGAAAAAAGTGCAAGTACCTGCCGGTGTTGACCATGGCACGCAAATCCGCTTGAATGGGGAAGGTGCGCCGGGAATTTTTGGCGGACCGAATGGCAGTTTGTTTTTGGTCTTAGATGTAAAACCGCATCAATTTTTCAAGCGTCGAGAGAATGACGTTATCCTCAACCTTGATATTAACGTGGCACAGGCTGTGCTTGGCGCAGAAGTTGATGTGCCAACTTTAGATGGCGATGATAAGTTAAAAATCCCAGCAGGCACTCAGCCCGGCAAAGTCTTCACATTGAAAGGTAAAGGCGTGCCATTTTTGAGACAAAAACATCGCGGGAATCAATTGGTGATTGTGAATGTAGCAGTGCCAACAAAGTTAACCAAAGAACAACGTGAGTTGTTTGAGAAATTGGCTGAGAGTTTAGGAACGACAGTCAAGCCACAAGAAAAAGGATTTTTGGATTGGTTGAATGAAGCGTTGGGAGGCTAAAGCCGCCGACCATAGACCGTAGAAAATAGACGGTAGGCGAGCAGATGAAGAGTCTGCTCGCTTTTTGTTTA
>ERZ761602.3304-NODE-3304-length-23029-cov-55.987638_pt1 | contig 23029 bp, 16 predicted proteins | sample MGYA00512165_ERZ761602 | MGnify/ENA primary metagenome ERZ761602 (study PRJEB28899, sample SAMN02445085) | bioreactor sludge metagenome | biome: EBPR sludge; isolation source: Thorneside wastewater treatment plant | place: Australia: Brisbane, Thorneside...
AATTACGCTGGGAACAATATCATCATTATAAAAAGCCAAACATGTTTTAGGTATGGCTTTTTCATCGGCGAAAGGGGGTCGGATTAGTTTTATTCGATGGGCATACCAGCGCTTCCCCACGCTTGAATACCACCGCTGAGGTTGGTCACTGTTTTAAATCCCAGTCCGCTCATCATCTCGGCGGCGCGTGCACTCCGGCTACCCACCGCACAATAGACGAGAACTGGCTTTTCTTTGTCCAAGAGTTGAACTCGATTTTCAAAACCCGGTGCCATGATGTCTATATTACGAGACTGTGGCAAGTGGCCCATTCTAAACTCTTGTGCCGTGCGAACGTCCACAATTTGTACACCTGGTTGTTTGGCGGCTTCTGCAAAAGTGGTCACATCGGCCTCCAGAATACCAGTGGTTGTGCTCCCAGAGGTCGTTTCTGTCGTTTGTGATGGCTTATTACAAGCGGTTACCAAAAGCAAGAAGAGAAGAATAAAAATGCGCATCCTATTGTTTTTTATAACCTTGAGAAATTAATGCCCGCTCCGTTGTGTAAAACAAAGCCGAAGCGGGCATCCCTGTTACCATTAATATAACCAAAATTTATGCAGGTACGGCGTCGTGTGTGAGTTGTAAGCCATTTTCTACTGCATCGTCAATATATATGACTTCATAGCCGCGTCGCTTGAGGTACGAGACCGCCGAGGCTGCACGTGCACCTGATTTACAGTGAACCGCAATGGTACGATCTAGTGGAAGTTCCGAGAGGCGCGGGATAAGCCGCGTGTAAGCCAAGTTGTGGGCATCTGGTAGGTGACCTTCTGCAAATTCACTGGAATACCGAACATCCAATATAAAAGCATTTGTTTTATCCAATGTTGCTGGAAGTTGGTTGAATTTAATGCGTTCGATGTTTTCGGTAGGCTGGAGTTCGTCCACATACTGACCCCAAACTTCGGGGGTAACATAGCCCACGACATCATCCAGGCCGACTCGGACCAAGTCGCGAACGGCTTCATCCACATGATTTTCGGCGATGAGTAAGGCCATTTTTTGTCCTGCCTCTACCAATGATCCTGCAACGGTGTTGAAAGTTTTATTAAACGGAGCATAAATCGCACCCGAAGCATGAGACGCTGCAAAGGCATCGCGATCGAAACGTGTGTCTATCATCACATTTTCGGGATCGGTCAAAAATGCCTTGAGATCAGGCACCGAGAACGCTTTGGGAGCTGGCATTTGGCCTAAAATGTTCCAGCCCTCTTTGTTCATTTTTTTCATCCGAGCAAAATACAAAGGCGGCTCAGGCTGACCATCCAAGATAAAGTCCACAAATTCTTGTTCACTCTTAGCAGCAAAGGATACGGATGTGTTATAACGTTTTTCGTAGCCAACTGTGGTATCCGGAATTGCGCCAAGAGCTTTTCCACATGCCGATCCAGCTCCATGCCCCGGCCAGATCTTTAGGTAGTCGGGCATCTCGAAGAAGCCTTGCAAGGTGTTATACAAGACCCGTGCAGAGCTATCCATGGCACCGACGACACCAGCCGCGCTTTCCAGCAAATCTGGACGACCCACATCTCCCACGAAAATATAATCTCCGGTGGCCATCCCCATGGGTTCTGTAGCACCTCCGCCAATATCGGTCACTAAAAAGCAGACGTGTTCTGGTGTATGACCGGGTGTCTTAATCACTTTAATCTCGATATTGCCTACCCGGAAAACATCGCCATCTTTCACGAACACAGCGTCGTAGGTGTTTTCTTTGGCCCATTCATACTTCCAATTGGCATCTCCCTCGTCCGATACATATACTTTTACGCCTTGAGAAGCCAACTCGCGCATACCGGAAGCAAAATCGGCGTGGATGTGGGTTTCAGCCGCTGCCACCAATTTGAGGCCCTCCGCTGCTGCGGCTTTGTGATAGGTATCCACATCGCGCTCTGGGTCAATAATGAGGGCCTCGCCCGTGCGTTGGCATCCAATCAAAAAGGCGTTCTGCGCCAGCTTTGTGTCGGTGATCATCTTAAAGAACATGGTCGTTAAGGTTTTAATGAGTACATAATTCTTGGGATACGGGCTGTAGCAGATGATGCTTAAATACTTGACATCAATTGTAACAACTTGTAGTAACAAGATACTGTAATAAGTTTGTTAAGTCAAACTTTTTTTATGAAGCGATGACAAAGTAACACTACTGCTTGAACAAGGGCTGGAATTCCTGAACGGCAAGACCACTTTGTACCCGCTCTAACAACATACAGTAGGCAACTTCTTTGTTGTTGTAGAAACGATCCTGTACATAAACGGGTTTTTCGCTGTGTGTGAAAACGGTTCTACGGATGTAAAGTACTGGGTGGCTTTCTGGGATCTTGAGATGACGGGCCACAGCAGGCGGGGTGAAAATCGCTTCGATCTGATAGCGGCCAGAAACCACTTCTATCCCATATTGTTCTTCTAAGATCTGAAAAAGCGTTCGGGTTTCCAGGGCTTTTTGATCCAAAAATTGGCCATACATGAGTGGGAGCCAGGTGGTATCAAAAGCAATTGGACGGTTATCGCCCAGCCGTATGCGATCCAGCCGGACAAGGTCATTGGCGGTGTCTTGCTGAAGTGTCTGACTGATTTCGATAGGGGGCTTTTCACGTCCGAAGCGAAGCACACGGCTCGAAGCCCGCATTCCAGCGGCTGCCATGTCTTCTGCAAAATCGGTGACACGCATCAGGGGCTGTCTAACCGGATGTGGCTTGACAAATGAACCAACCCCTTGTCGGCGGTAAATGAGGGATTCGTTTTCTAAGGTGCGCAGGGCATGACGGACGGTAACACGGCTTACATCAAACCTTCGGCATATTTCACTTTCCGATGGTAATTGGGCATTGGCCGCAAATAACCCACTGCTAATCTGGTTGCGGAGCCAATCCGCCACTTGCTCGTGCCGTGCTTGAGGTAGAACTTCCATCTGTTGTGTGGAGGAAATAAAATTAAAAATACTTGTTATTACAAGTGCAAACGTTTTTATTGAGAAAGGGTTCCCAAAGTCTTTATCGTGTAAAAAGCCAGTCAGCCGGATTGGTTGGGGCATTTTGACGGATCTGGTCTAATGAACACCGCAGTAACTCGCCCATACGGGTGCAGCGCCGGAAAACATCGCTGTTGTAATGTTTGGCCAATTGCTCTCCCAGCAAAGCCACATTCTCTGGATGAGAAATCACATCTAAGGTCATTACATCTAATAAATACTCTAACCTTGTCCGAGAAACCGTCATGCGTTGGCTAATAAGTGCCCGCTCTTCGCGTTGATACTGAAGTGCCGATTTAGTGTCCAATAAGTCTAAACCTAATTTAACTAAAGGTAAATTTTGGGTATAAAACTGTGGAAGATAAACATTTTTTTTCCAATGATATGATTGTTGGTCAAAGTCTATGGCCCGCATCCGATAGTGCCATTTCTCGAAGTCCTTGGTCATATCCACGACGAAATTACCAGAGTGCATATCCCCCAATAATCGCACAAAGCAACGTTCATTGAACTTGACAAACTCTTTTGCCAACCTCACTTGGTCGAAACGGCTGGGTGGGATGTTCTCTCGCATAAAGGCATCTGCCGGAATCCCAATAATATGCTCTTCGATCACGGTTGTACCATGAATAAAATAATTCAGCCGATTGGGAGACAAGATGTGCTCCAGTTCAAGCCCATAAATCCGATTGGCATCGGTGCGTTTTACGTAATAATAGTCTATATTATCATTCATCCGATTGATCACGCGAATGCGGAAAGGCATGGTGTTTCCGTACAGGCATAAATCCACACGGTCAATATCTAAGTGTTCAATGATGTTTCGGTCACGATGACCATATAAAATAGCATAAGTAATACGAAGACTGTCATATATTTCGATCATTTCATTGGGCGCATAATATACGGTGGACCATAGGGTGTCTTTACCCGTTTCATCGCATTGGGCAATCGAATTATCAAACCGTAGCAGGTCGTCATACCGAATGCCTTCCCGGAAAATGCGTCCGTATTTAACCAGATAGTCATGAAAATTCTTCTGGATCGGGTAAACCGCTTTTTTCTTGCTTATCAGGTTTTTTTTCATGAAGTAGGGTAACGAGGTGAGACATACAGGCATACAATCCGAAACCAATTTAAACTTCAAACGTAAGGAAGTGACGTTACCCCAAAAAAAACCTCAACTTTTAACCAAATACCACCATGAACATCACCGGAACCATTTCGTATCAAGACTTTGAAGGCGGGTTTTGGGGCATTATCGGCGATAACGACCAAAAATATTACCCCGTAGAGGGCATTCCAGAAAATTTGCAGACCGATGGCTTGCGCGTTGAAGCAGAAATTGAACCCACCAATGTCATCACCTTTGTAATGTGGGGGCAAGCCGTAATTCTACTGATGATTCGTCGTATCTAAATTTTTAATAGACCTCAATCCTTATAGATAGCCACATGAACTTAACCGATCAAACCACGTTGTTGGCCATTATTGCATGCTTGGGCATTGCTTGGGAAGGCAGTAAGGCAACTGGAAAAAATCCACTCTTAATATTATCTGCTGGGGTATTGCTGATTTTTGTGACGGCGAAGCATTTATTTGGGGATATGACCCTTATACTGGCCGTTCCTGCATTGTTGAAAGATCTTGGCTTGGGTTTGTTGGCGGGTGGTGCAATGCTGGTTTGGCGAAAAGCGGCCAGTCGCTCTTTTTTATTGGGTGGCATGGCCCTATTGGGAATGGCAGGAGCCAGTTATGGGGCTTGGTATCTTTTCCAAAATACACGGCAAATATTGGTAGAACTGGGGCCGGATGACCGGATTACAGAGGTGATGCCGCTTTTGGTGCGTTATGGTGTTTCGTATGAACGGGCATTTCCAGAGGTTTCTATAGATGAAGATGAGAATCTGGCACAGTATTACCTTCTTACTGGAACGGCTTCCGTTATGGATAACGTCTTGGCCGGGTTGAAATCCGATCAAGAAAATGTGGACAGCGTCGAGTGGAACAATGTGGTATCGCTGGAGCCTGAAATTCCATTAGAAGCGGTGCCCAATGGCGGTATTCAGTCGAATGATCCCAAAGCAGGAGAACAATGGGCACTTAAAGCGATCTATGCAAACGAAGCTTTCGCGCTGCTTAAGTCTGCCCAACCCAAACGTAAAGCCATCGTTGCCATCTTAGATACGGGTGTGGATAGCGGTCACGAAGACCTGAAAAGCATCTTTAAAAAATCTTCGGGAGATAAGGATTTACATGGACACGGTACTCATTGCGCTGGAATAGCAGGAGCCGCAACAAACAATGGAATTGGTATCGCTTCACTTAATTGGGAAGGACGATTTATCGAAATTCGTGGATACCATGCCTTAAATGGCGGCGGCTCAGGCACCAACGAATCCATTGCACAAGCGATGATCAGCGCAGTAGAAGAAGGTGCCGACATCCTTTCTATGTCTTTGGGCGGCTATTCGCCTTCTGCGCCAAAGGTGATCCGGGATGCGGTGCAGTTTGCTCTTAAACGCCAGATAGTGGTAATTGCGGCTGCCGGAAACTCCAATGACACGGCAAAAAACCACAGCCCAGCCAATATCAATGGTGTTATTACGGTCTCTGCAGTAGATTCGGGAAAGAAAAAAGCGGGCTTCTCAAACACAAACACTGGCCTGAAACGCCCAATTGCCGCTCCGGGCGTGGATATCCTCTCCACCAAGCCGGGAGGTATGTATATGGCCCACTCTGGAACCTCGATGGCCACACCTTTGGTAGCAGGCTTGGTTGGCGTCCTACGCTCTTTCAGACCAGAACTGAAGCCGGATGAGTTGTATCAAATCCTGTACCGTACCGGACAAAATGTCCCTGATACAGGAAAAGTGGGTCGCGTGATTAATGCTGAAGCTGCAATTCGAGTGGTATTGCCCTGATCCCATCTATTAACCTTTGTTTGTCGGGAGGCATTATACATCAATAAGGATGGATTATGCCTCTTTGCCGATATACCCTCATCATAGGTCTCGATGATGGCTGCTCATACCTTAAAAATTCTGTGATTTAAAGCGGGTTAGGTCTCAGCGCAATGCCCCGTCTTGGTTTATTGGGGTTGTGTTTTCTACGAAGATTTAAGGTTACGCCAAAAAATACCTTTCACAAATAACCACCTCTTGAGTTGGCTTAATGTGTTTGTCATTAGATTGGCTTATCGGCGCAGGACTGTTTCTTTCTATCATCAGGTTATGGCTACATTCAATGTTATAAATATTGCGATAAAGAATCCGTATGGAGGAGAAAGGCATTCCTGTAAAATTCTGCCCTATTGTTGGATTGGTCGCAATTACGTCGTAACATAATACGGGACTAAATACCATGTCTCAAAGATTAATAAACAGCTTAACTATTTGTTTTTATGGACGTAAATCTCCATCAGAAAAAAGGGATAGAACATTTGGCAAAGGTCTTACGCTACTATCCGATGGTTCAGGAAGGACAACAGGCCGTTGTAGGACTGACCCGTGAGGACTGGCATGTGTTGTGTGATACCTTGTTTCATATGAATACACCAAGAGAAGCCATTCCTGTAGAAGTCTTATCGTGGCGGTTTTCGGAAAATGGCGAACAGATGGTTTTGGAAACACAACAAGGTGTTACCGTTTTGGTGGAAATGTTTTAAACCCCAGAAACTATGATGCAAACTCGTATTACTAAATTATTTAACATCCAATACCCTATTGTCCAGGCTGGAATGATTTGGACAAGTGGATGGAAGTTGGCAGCAGCAGCAGCGAAAGCGGGTGCATTGGGGTTAATCGGGGCAGGGTCTATGCATCCAGATAATCTTCGACACCATATTCAGTCTGCAAAGCAAGCGCTCGCTGGAACAAAAGGTGTTTTTGGGGTAAATGTGCCTCTGTTGTATCCGCAGATCAGCGAAATCATGGGCATCATCATGGATGAAGGGGTAAGAGTGGTCTTTACGTCGGCGGGGAGTCCTGCCGCTTGGACCAAGCCTTTGCAGGCAGCAGGGTGTAAGGTTGTGCATGTGACCGCTTCCACCAAGTTTGCTTGTAAAGCCCGCGACGCCGGATGCGATGCCGTGGTGGCCGAGGGTTTTGAAGCAGGTGGCCACAATGGCCGGGAAGAAACAACGACGTTGGTTCTAATCCCTTTGGTCGTAGAGGCCGTTGGAGAGGATATTCCGGTGATTGCAGCAGGCGGGATCGGGACGGGTTCGCAAATGGCGGCTGCGCTTGCGTTAGGAGCAGAGGGCGTACAGGTGGGTAGCCGATTCGCAGCAACCCAAGAAGCCAGTTGTCATCCCGCTTTTAAAACCCGCATCGTGGCGGCGCAAGAAGGTGACACGGTATTGGCTCTCAAGAAAACCGTTCCGGTTCGCTTGCTCCGGAACGAATTTCAACAAGCGGTATTGGCCGCAGAGGCTCGTGGCGCCAATAACGAGGAACTAAATACGTTATTGGGAAAAGGGCGTGCCAAGCGGGGTATGTTCGAGGGTGACTTAATAGAGGGCGAGTTAGAAATTGGACAGGTGGCTGCTGCCATTCATGATATCCCGACCGCTGACACTGTCGTTCACCGCTTGATGACCGATTGTCAGGCAACCTTAATGCGCCTCGTAAAATGGACGGTGTGAACAAGACCACGGCAGACACCGAGGGGCAGTTTTAATCCACCACTTTCACTAAAACCATGTTTGTTTTGCCCTTTGCAGGAATGGGCATACCAGCGGTTATCACAATTTTATCTCCCGAAACCACAACCCCGCGCTCTTTTAGAACTTGTTGAACCGTAGCAATGGCGTCATCGGTGTTGTGCTGGAATGGAATACGCACACCCTGTGCCCCCCAAAGCAAAGACAATTGTGCGACCACCAATGGGCTGACCGTACAAGCATAGATGGGGACTTCAGGGCGATGTTGGGCAATGTTAAAGGCTGTGTTTCCAGAGTAGGTAAGACATACAATGGCCTTTGCTTCCATGTCTTTTGCCATACGACACGCCGAAAGGCTCACACTTTCTGTAACATCGCTAGGGTTAATAATGGCTTTCGATGCCCGTCGAGAGATTAATGGGCTTGCTTCGATGGTACGTGCAATTTCGTCCATCACCCGAACGGTCTCTATTGGATAATTTCCTGAGGCTGTTTCTGCCGAGAGCATGATGGCGTCTGTGCCATCCCACACCGCATTGGCTACATCACTGGCTTCTGCACGGGTAGGGCGAGGGTTGTGGATCATGCTTTCCAACATTTGGGTTGCAGTGATAACAGGCTTGGCGGCATTGAGGCAAAGGCGGATAATTTTTTTCTGAACAATCGGCAGTTCCGCCATTTTTGCTTCTATGCCCAAGTCTCCACGTGCCACCATAATCCCATCAGAAATGGCAATAATTTCCTCTAAATTAGTGACGGCTTCCGGTTTTTCAATTTTTGCAATGATCTTCACTTGGCTATCTGGCTTGAAAGTCCGGATAGACTCCCGCAAATAGGCCACATCTTTTGCTGCCCGAACAAACGAGAGCGCTACCCAGTCCACCCCTGCTTCTAAACCAAATTTCAGATCATTCAGGTCTTTCTCGGTTAGGGCGGGTTGTTTGGCCGCAATATTGGGCAAATTCACGCCTTTTCGTGACTTTAGCGCGTTACCTGAACGAACCCTAACCTTTAGGTCCGTATGATTTATGATCTCAGTGACTTCAAGTTCCACATTCCCGTCATCTACCAAGATGATATTGCCGATGACAGCCTCTTGCGCCAGCGAAGGGTAGCTGACGTAAATTCGCTCTTTGGTGCAGATCTCTAGTGGCTCGGTTGTTAAAACCAGTTCCTCATCCATCGAAATTGGAAATTCTTCGTTCAGTAAACGTCCAAGGCGGATTTTAGGGCCTTGTAAATCCTGTAGAATTGCAATTTCTTTCCCGATATCCTTAGATACTTTCCGAATTCGGATGATGCGATCCCAGTGTTCGTCATGGGTTCCATGAGAGAAATTGAGACGAGCGACATCCATGCCAACCGCAACGAGTTCGGTTAATTTTTCATAGCTTTGGGAGGCAGGGCCAATGGTGCAAACAATTTTTGTCCGACGCTTCATGCAAAAGGAGGATAAGGTTAAAGAATGTAGAGAATGCAAGATAGTAAAATTACGGTCGTTTCGGTATGAGGTATATAAGGTGACAACTGCTTTTTAATCATTTGTTTTTATAGGCTTTAACGATAGTCCTAACTTTTTTGGAAGTTAAGTCTTGTTTTCATTTGATGGAAGCGATTCCAGAAAAAAGTGTGAAGCCGGACAAAAAATACAGGGCCTGTTCACAAGCCAATAAAATAAAACCCGTAAGACCTTCTTTATCTTACGGGTTTTGTACATATAGTTTGGATTATGCGCCAAAGAGTGCTGCTTCTCCAGCATTAGGGGCACCATCTCCACCACGACTGGGTTCTTCGGGGGTAGGTGGTTCATGTGGATGTAATTCCATAGGTGCAAAAGGACGCTCACCCAAAATTTCGACTAAGTCTTTGGCGGTCAGAATTTCCTTCTTTAGCAAGGCTTGGGCCAACATTTCCAATTGTGCTTGCTTCTCTCGCAGCAACTGAAGCGTACGCTCCCGCACGTCATGGATCAAATTTTTTGCCTCAATATCAATTTCTAAGGCCGTTGCTTCCGAAAATGGTTTTGTGATAAAAGGATTGTCTTCCCTACTGCTCATATTGTAACTCACATAACCGATTTTTTCGCTCATCCCATAATCCACGACCATTGCATATGCCAGTTTTGTAATGCGTTCGAGGTCGTTTTGGGCGCCTGTAGAAATCCGACCAAAGATAATTTCCTCTGCTACTCGGCCACCCATAGACATCACCATCCGATCTATAAGGGCTTCTTTGGTGTAAAGATAGCGCTCCTCAGGCAAATACTGTGCATAGCCCAAGGCGGCCAATCCGCGTGGGATGATGGAAACTTTTACAATTGGGTCAGCATATTCCGAGTACCAACCTGCAATGGCATGGCCAGCTTCGTGATAAGCCACAATTTTCTTTTCTTCCGGAGAAATGAGTTTGTTTTTCTTTTCAAGACCCGCAATGACCCGATCTATTGCCTGTTCAAAGTCGACCATTAAGATGGCATTCCGGTTGAGTCGGGCTGCAAGAAGTGCTGCCTCGTTACATACATTGGCAATTTCCGCACCAGCAAAACCAGGCGTTTGGCCTGCAAGTGCGTATAAATCTATGTCATCACCAAGGGTAAGGTGTCGCGTATGTACCTTGAAAATTTCAAAACGCTCTTTGCGGTCGGGACGGTCTATTAAAATTTGGCGGTCAAAACGTCCTGGACGCAATAAAGCCGGATCTAAAATATCCGGACGGTTGGTTGCCGCCATAATAATGACGCCTTTATCGGTATTAAACCCATCCATCTCGACCAAGATCTGGTTGAGTGTATTTTCTCGTTCATCATTTCCGCCCATCACCAATCCTTTTGCACGCGAGCGGCCAATGGCATCAATTTCGTCAATAAAAATGATACAGGGGGCTTTTTCTTTTGCCTGAGCAAAGAGGTCGCGTACTCGAGCAGCACCTACGCCCACAAACATTTCCACAAAGTCGGAACCGGAAAGCGAGAAAAAAGGCACATTTGCTTCGCCAGCTACGGCTTTTGCCAAGAGGGTTTTACCTGTACCGGGAGGGCCAACCAGCAGCACCCCTTTGGGGAGTTTACCGCCCAATTTGGTAAAACGTTTAGGACTTTTGAGAAATTCCACCACTTCCTGAACTTCTGCTTTTGGTTCATTGAGGCCTGCCACATCTGCAAAGGTAATGCGCCTGTCGGAGTTGGCATCAAACAAAACAGCTTTATTTTTGCCAATACTCAAAACCTGTTGCCCCGGATTCATCCTGCGAAACATAAAAACCCAAAGCCCCACAATCAGTAGTAGAGGAAAAATCCAAGTCATCAGAGTACCAAGCCAGTTGTCTTCACGGCGGACGCTAAATACCACTTGGGACCCTTCTTTTTGTGCCCGATTGTGGTTTTCCACAAATGCGGTTAATTGATGGTCAAGGGGTTTGGTGGTGGTAAACCGACGCCGGGCCTTTTGTGCATCTTCCGAGTTCCAAATACTTTGCTGTACTTCATTCGGCGTCACTTTTTTCTCATTCAAGGCTTTTTGTGTGTATAAGCCAGAAATACGGGAGTCATTGATCAATTCGACTTGCTCAATGTAGCCTTTTTCAATGAAACTGAGAAAAGTACTATAATCCAACCGATTTGGATTTGTAGAACCCATTAGATAGATATTGATAGCGCCAAGAATAATAAAAATAATGGCATAAATCCAAATCGGGGACCTGTTCCGAGATTCGGGAGATCGTTTTTCCGGAGGCGTGGATTGCTCTTCGGGGTTGATGCGCGGTTCTTGCGCCATAAGCGTTGCCTGATTTAAAGTGAATAGATGCTTTTTTATTGGTTGCTTTACGCTAAGGTCAAAGGTTTGGTTCCGTTAAAGACCCGTAAAGCCAGTCATACAGTATGTTATGGCAGACAAGAATAGGTAAAGAAATCCGACGATGATAAGTAGCAAGCGAAGGTGCCTTGAAGTGTACACATTGCAAGATGGATTGATTATAACAAAATTCGGTATTTCTAAATATGTTGAAATTATATCCGGATATTAAAAAGTTTAACTAATCATTTATGGTGTATAATGATTAAATAAGCGAATTTAGTATAATGCTTAAAATGTTTTCATAAAAACCCTTGCACCAATGACCTTAACGGCTACATCCGAATCGGAGGCGCCTCCAATCCTTACCGCCTATGAAAAGGCTGCTTCGGAAGGGATAGACCCTCGTTGTATTCCCCAGCACCTGGAAATCCCACCTCCAATAGGTCAAGATATCTTCGCTCCTTCATACACGGATGCCGAACACCGCATCTGGCAACATCTTTTTGAGCGCCAAATGGCCCTTTTGCCCGGACGAGCAAGTAGGGCATATTTGGAGGGGGTGGCGGTCTTGGGCTTTCATGCACAACAACTGCCGCCTCTCCGAGACCTAAGCGAAAAACTTTTTGCTGCGACGGGGTGGCAAATTGCTCGGATTCCTGGACTATTACATCCTACCGACTTTTTTGAACTCCTCTCTCGGCGCATATTTCCCTGTACCGATTATATCCGAAAAGCCTCTGAATTGGACTATACGCCCGCACCAGATTGCTTTCACGATATTTTTGGTCACCTTCCGATGATTACCAATCCGCATTTTGCTAATTTCTATCAAGACTTTGGGCGTGCAGCCTTGAGGGCTACACCAGAACAGCAAGTGGGCTTGGAGCGTCTGCATTGGTTTTGTGTGGAATTTGGCTTGGTTCAGGAAGATGGTGGGAGGCGGATTTTTGGCGCTGGGGTTTTGTCCTCAAAAGAAGAAGTGCTTCATGCCCTTTCGGATGAGGTCTTGGTACTGGATTTTGACCCTGACCGTATCGTTGCGCAAGATTACCAAGTTTGGCATCTGCAAAATACACTTTTTACCCATGCTTCCTATGCTGCATTAGAAGCCGGGTTCCGACGGTGGTGCAGCAGCCAAAACCTGTTGTAGAAATAATTGGCGATAACAAAAAAACCTCGGTACAAAAAAAGTACCGAGGCTTGAGATCCGAAGGGTAAACCCTTGGTTGGGACTATTTCAGCAAAGTCGCAACTTTGGTTTGCGCGAACGTTGCACCTTGTACACGGTAGAAGTACAAACCACTTGGCAAGCCTGCTGCATTCAACTTAAACGGAGTTGTTCCTGCAGAAAGGGTTCCGTTGTGCAACAACCGTACTTCTTGGCCAAGTATGTTGTACACCGAAACGCGAACCTGTTGGGCAAAGGGGAGCGTGAGTTCAAATGTGGTGCTGGGGTTAAACGGGTTGGGATAAGCACTGCCAAGTGCATAACCTTCGGGCAATTCATCGCGGTCAGAGGTCGTGGCCACCAGATCACTCCAAGCTGTGGAAATACGAATACCACCTATTTTTCCACTATTTGTGTTGCTTCCCTGACGAATGGCAATGTGTCTAATATTTGCCCCGTCTGCGGTAGTGCTCGCACCATTTACCGCCGTAGGAGTAGTAGGTTCTATGTTTGGTATGGTTTCTCCTGGCTTAAAGACAAAAAGCGAACAGGTGTCATTCACTGTTCCATCAACGAAAGTATATTTTAATACAACCAGATTCGTTTCATTATAAGCATACGTAGTAGCAGGGTAAACTGCGGTATCACTTGATCCTTTGCTTACGCCCAGCTTTAATACGCCCCCTTCATCTTTTAAATGCATTCGACATAAAAAAGTGGTACTGAGGGGGGTGCCTTCAGCGGAGGAACCCATATGGAGAACATAGTCGGTGGTCGTAGCAGCTGTTGCAACATTTACCATAGCAGCGGCATAGACCGATCCAGTGGTCGCGGTAGCAAAACTGCGGTGAACATCTTCTCGGGTACTCCCGCTCGCGCTTAGGAAAGTTACAGACTTACTCCCAGATAATCCGTAACCCGTAAAGGCTAATTGATCTGCCAAGACATTAACCGTATTAAGCCCTTGTCCACTATGGGCTACCCATAATCCGCCGGATTGAGTAATCAAGTCTCCCGTATTGTAGTTAAACGTCTCAGACATCAATATGGTCTGCGCAGACGCTATAGGCATGAAGAACAGTGCGATTGCACAAATATGTATCCACTTTTTCATGGTCTCTCCTGTTTTGGTGAATAAGATTACTAAAGTTAATGGAAAGTGCGGGAGGTAGCAAGTTTTGGGTGTTACATTTTTGCAATCAGGTTTTTTTTCTTGGGAAAAATTCCCGCAAAAGGTTCATTTTTTGACTATAACCAATTCTAACCGCCGGTTCTTGGCGCGGCCCTCCTCTGTTGTATTATCACCAATTGGTTTGTCGGGGCCAAATCCTTCGGTATGGACAATACGTGTCCCAACAATGCCTGCTGCCACCAACTGGCTCTTCACAGCATTTGCACGTCTTAGCGAGAGGGCTTTATTATGCAAAACAGAACCCACATTGTCTGTATGTCCTTCTAAAGCAACCGCCGCATTTGGGTACGCCTTTAAAATGGCAACTAAATCCTGAACTGTTTTTTTTGATTCTGGAGTCAAGACGGTGTTTCCGAATTCAAAATTTAAATTGTCAAATACAAACGTTTTTGGCGTGGTGGTAGTGTTACTTGCCAGAAATTCGGAAACTGCGTAGTTAATGGTTCCCGCCATAAGGTCTAATCGAACGCCATCCGGTAACATAACTTGCTTGGTTCTTGTGGATAATTCATCAGCCTGATGAGCAGAAACCAAAGGGTGGGCTATCGGCTTGATTGCCTGTAGGCTGCCAAAAGGAGCATAAAGAACAAGTGCTGTCAAAATAAAGCCAATAAAAAGTGCTGGCAGGCCAAAACGCTTTAAAATAGTATTTCCTGTGGCTACTACATTGGTCGTCATAGGAACCGAGGCGGCAGAAACAGGGGCCATTATTTGGTTCAGCCCTAATAACCCCACTAATGAGGCAGGAAGTAATGGGAGCAAAGCATTTTTTTGAGAAACCAAATAGCCCGTTAGTGCCAGAGGATTCGTTCCTCCCACTTCACGTTGTAAAAAAGCCAACGTCCACGGTGCAAGTAAGCTGGTTAGACTCAAACTTGAAAAATTACGGATACCGCTCGACTTGGCGATCTCGTTCACCATACGGTCTGCCCGCTGTTGGCCGCCTAAGACATGGCGCAATAGAGAACGTCCATGCTTAATGAGGCCCCTTGCCTTCATCTCTTCTTGAACCGATTGCGGGATGTCTGAGAGGAGGGAGGTAGGGTATTGGCCGTCTTGTAAAAGTTCCGATAAGCGCTTAGAACCCTCTGGCGTTTCTGCCATATGAATCAAACCGCCAATTAAAGATGGGATGGCTTCTTCTATTGCTTTTTGTGTCTTGGTGGCTTGTTCTCCAAATAAAAGAGCAATCCTATGAACGACTTCAGGTGGCAAATAAGCCTTAAATTGTTCAACGATATGTACTGGCATAATGATTGGGTTAACATAATACAGCCTAAAAACAGGACTTATAGAAAGAAGTTACCTCAAACACAGTGCTCGGTCCATTGAATTTTAGCGGATTCATGAAAGCCCTAAGCCTCTGGAGGTAAAGCAGACCCCGGTCTGTATTTACGCAGTAAGACCATTAGCACCGAGATATCTGCTGGTGAGACCCCTGAAATGCGTGAGGCTTGCCCAAGATTTTGTGGCCGCACCTTAGACAACTTCTCTCTGGCCTCTAAAGTAATATTCTTAACTTCCGTAAAATTAAATGTATCTGGAATCGTCCACCGTTCCTTCTCGACGGATAAACCCACCAACTCCCGCTCTTTTTCCATGTATCCGGCGTACTTAATCTCTATTTCAGCAAGTTCTGCAGTGTTTTCCATTCCTGCCACTGGAGTAACCACCGTGTCGTATATACCCATAGCCATCAAAAGGTCGGAAACGACAACCTGCGGACGCAGCGCCAGACGCTCTAAACGGGTAGGGGTTTGAATGGGAGCCGTGCCTACAGACTCCAAGTAAGCATTAACCGCCTCCGGTTGGGCATTGATCGCCCGGAGGTGGTATAAAGTAGCCTCAAGTGCTGCTTTCTTCTGCTGCATTCGCACGAGTCGCTCTTTTGAAGCCAAGCCTAAACGATAACCAGTTTCGGTGAGCCTAAGGTCAGCGGTATCTTGCCGGAGGGTAAGGCGGTGTTCGGCGCGGCTCGTAAACATTCGGTAGGGTTCATCCGTACCCTTGGCCACCAAATCATCAACCAATACCCCGATGTAGGCCCGTGAACGATCGAAAATGACCGGATCTTTCCCGCTAAGTTTTTGTACTGCATTGATGCCCGCCATCATCCCTTGAACCGCTGCTTCTTCGTATCCGGTGGTACCATTTATCTGGCCTGCAAAATATAACCCTTCAATGCGCTTGGTCTCCAAAGAATAACGCAGTTGATAGGGAGGGAAATAATCATACTCAATTGCATATCCGGGGCGCAGTAAGTGAACGTTTTCCATACCCGGAATCAGCCGTAGCGCATGAAATTGTACGTCTTCCGGCAAACTGGTCGAAAAACCATTCACATAAACCTCGTGTGTATTTAATCCTTCTGGCTCTACAAAAATCTGATGTCGGTCTTTATCCGCAAAACGATTTATTTTGTCTTCAATGGAGGGACAATAGCGTGGACCACGCCCGCCAATCGTACCGTTAAACATAGGACTTCGGTCAAACCCCGTTCGCAGCATTTCATGAACCGACAAGCTGGTGTAAGTCAACCAACATGATCGTGTTTCGTTTGGCAAGGCATCGGTCATAAATGAAAATGGTCGCGGCGCTGGATCGCCTTTTTGTTCTTCCATCGCTGCATAGTTGATTGTTCGCCCATCTACACGAGGTGGTGTGCCCGTTTTGAGGCGGCCCACCTCAAAACCCAATTTCACCAAAGAAGCCGTAAGACCAGTTGCCGCCCGCTCACCACTTCGCCCACCACCATATTGGTTGTCGCCTATATGGATCGTCCCATTTAGAAAAGTCCCATTCGTCAGGATAACCGTTGGCGCAAAAAAAGATTGCCCGGTTTGTACACGTACACCCTGAACCCGCCCGCCTTCTGAGAGTATCTCTGTGGCCATATCCTGACGCATAAAGAGGTTTGGGAGTTGTTCCAATGCTTCACGTATGGATAGGGCATACGCCATCCGATCGGACTGTGCGCGTGGGCTCCAAACAGCAGGCCCTTTTGATCGGTTTAGCATCTTAAATTGTATCTCTGTCTGGTCTGTCACAAGGCCCATTAAGCCACCTAATGCATCTATCTCACGAACCAATTGACCTTTCCCAATCCCACCTATTGCCGGATTGCACGACATCTGCCCGATGGTGTTAAGGTTCATGGTAATTAATAAAGTGCGAGCGCCCATGATACTTGCCGCCCAAGCCGCCTCGGCGCCAGCATGACCCGCACCAACAACGATTACCTCGTAATGAAAATAACTATTCACCATTTTATTTACTGATTAAGCGGACTTCCACGCCTTGTCCTGTACTCTGTTTCCAATATTATAGCATTTACCTTGGATTTTTTATAGGATCAAGCAGGCTAATAAAGACTATTTAGGCGCAAAACCAAAGGGACATTCCCTCGAATGCCCCTTCTTCATGTATTTATTACCGCCCATCCCGCTTAACACCATCGTCTCGCTTTGGGGTCGTTGGCGGAGGAATCGGAGGAATATCTGCCGGGGGACGTATTTCCTCTTCTTCTTGTGTGTCACGAGGATTCGCAGGCGTTTCGTTCGGGTCTGGCTCTTCAACCGGAGGATTCCCCAAGAATACCCGAACCACATCGTTTATACGAAGTCGAGAGCCTGGGCCTGGAGACTGCGACGTAATGGAGGTCGTTTTTCCATCATTATAGGCTACACTAATACGTAACTGGTACTTCCTTAATAATGTTTGGGCTTCGGTCAACGAACGACCTGAAAGGTCTGGAATCGGTGGTGTTTTATAATTAATACTGACCCAAAGTGTAATGGGGGTACCCGTCTTTACCGAAACGCGAGGCTGAGGATCCTGACGGATAACCGTTCCCTTAGATAATTGAGACGTAGAATCCTGACGAACTTGGCCAATCTGAAGCCCCATTTCTTTAAGCCGCATTTCCGCTTGTTGATCCAATAGCATGGTTACATTTGGTACTTCCACAAATCGTCTGGACTCGCTATTGACAAATAAAATAATGTGGCGTCCAGGCTTGACATGGCTTTGGGCAACTGGACGTTGCTCTCCAACCACGCCAACCGGAAAAGCTGGATTATGGAACTGTTCTCTGGTTTCAACGATGAACCCAGCGTCCTCTAGCACTGCCATCGCTCGCTCCTTAGGCATATTGACCACGTTAGGTACTTCCATGGAGCGGCCCTGCATCGTGTACCAAGGCAAAATCAAGAAATGCATAAGGATAAAAAGTCCAATAAGAACGCCGATAGTGCCGAAAATACCAAGCCAGAACGTTTTGGTTTTCAGTACTTCTTTTATATCGTCCCAAGTAACTTCTCCTACGGAGGAAAGGTTTAGGAAGTTGGTCTTTAAGCGCATGAGAAACAGAATACAAAGTGGATGGATATCAAAGAACTTAATATAAGAACATCCCTCGCACAATAACTTTGAAAAAGCAATGCCATTAGATCTTCCAGAATCATTTTAAGTACACACAAAGACGAAGGCTTGGTGAATGAAGGATAAAGAGACGTAAAGGAAAACGTTTTTCGTGGAGAGGCGATTAAGGAATGGCAAAGGTTGTGTTTGGAATGGAGGTGTTGTTTGCATCAGTTGTGCCCGATGTCGTATTATCGCAGTCCGTCTAAATAACGGCGGGGCAGCTAAAAAGCCATAAACTCTTTGGAAAGATGAAATGAAACATGAAGTGAAAAAGAAGTTCAAAATACTCCTTGACTTCATGGTTTAAAATATCTTACATTACTGTTCTGTTTAAAAATTGTTCTATAGAAAAGCAATCAGTTGCGAAAAAATAATTTTTGAAACGATTGTGAATCACAAAAAAATACTTGACTTCAAGTTTTATAAAGTGTATCTTTCTTTTCTGAACAAAAATGCGACAAAAAAATAGTTCTTGATAAGTTTGTTAGGTTTTGCAAATGTGTTTTGAGTAGTTTTGTCAAACTTGAAGTGATTGTGAATCACGAAAAAATGTTTGACAATGTGATTTTAAAGTTGTACATTGCAAGCCCTGAACAAAATGTCAAAACTTTTACAAGTTTGACACATCAGAAAACAGTTCTTTGATAAGATTGGAGATATAGCGAGGCTCAGTCAATTTAAATAAAGAAAATTGGCAAATAGCAAAAAAATACTTTACATCGGAGAGTTTGATCCTGGCTCAGGACGAACGCTGGCGGCGGGCCTAACACATGCAAGTCAAACGAGCAGTCCTTCGGGATGGGCGAGTGGCGCACGGGTGAGTAACACGTAGAGAATCTACCCTTAAGTGGGGAATAACCACTGGAAACGGTGGCTAATACCGCATATTGACTTTATATCACATGATATTTAGTTGAAAGCCTTTGGGTGCTTAAGGATGACTCTGCGGCGGATTAGCTAGTTGGTGAGGTAATGGCTCACCAAGGCGACGATCCGTAGCTGGTCTGAGAGGATGATCAGCCACACTGGCACTGACACACGGGCCAGACTCCTACGGGAGGCAGCAGTGAGGAATATTGGACAATGGACGAAAGTCTGATCCAGCCACGCCGCGTGCAGGATGAAGTCCCTCTGGGGCGTAAACTGCTTTTATATGGGAATAAAAAAATGGTCGCCATTATTGAAGGTACCATATGAATAAGCACCGGCTAACTACGTGCCAGCAGCCGCGGTAATACGTAGGGTGCAAGCGTTGTCCGGAATCATTGGGTGTAAAGGGTGCGTAGGCGGATTGGTAAGTCAGAGGTGAAAGCCCGTAGCTCAACTACGGAATTGCCTTTGATACTGCCAGTCTTGAGTCCTGGAGAGGTTACTGGAATTCGTGGTGTAGCAGTGAAATGCGTAGATATCACGAGGAATACCCGAAGCGTAGGCGAGTAACTGGACAGGCACTGACGCTCAGGCACGAAAGCGTGGGGAGCAAACAGGATTAGATACCCTGGTAGTCCACGCTGTAAACGATGAATACTTGGTGTTGATCTCAATGGGATCAGTGCCGAAGCTAACGCATTAAGTATTCCACCTGGGGAGTACGATCGCAAGGTTGAAACTCAAAGGAATTGACGGGGGCCCGCACAAGCGGTGGAGCATGTGGTTTAATTCGATGCAACGCGCAGAACCTTACCTGGCCTTGACATCCGGGGAACCTCCAGAGATGGGGGGTGCCGCAAGGAGCCCCGAGACAGGTGCTGCATGGCTGTCGTCAGCTCGTGTCGTGAGATGTTGGGTTAAGTCCCGCAACGAGCGCAACCCCTACTACCAGTTACCAGCGGGAAAGCCGGGGACTCTGGTAGGACTGCCTGCGCAAGCAGTGAGGAAGGTGGGGATGACGTCAAGTCCTCATGGCCTTTATGTCCAGGGCTGCAAACGTGCTACAATGGATGGTACAATGGGTTGCCACTCTGCGAAGAGGCGCTAATCCTCAAAGCCATCCTCAGTTCGGATCGGAGTCTGCAACTCGACTCCGTGAAGTTGGAATCGCTAGTAATCGCGCATCAGAACGGCGCGGTGAATACGTTCCCGGGCCTTGTACACACCGCCCGTCAAGCCATGGAAGCTGGGGGTACCCGAAGTCGCCTTTAACAAGCGTCTAAGGTAAAACCAGTGACTGGGGCTAAGTCGTAACAAGGTAGCCGTACCGGAAGGTGCGGCTGGATTACCTCCTTAAAGAGCAAAGCGTATTTATACGCAAAATAGGGTGGTACACACTTCTCCGAGTGTGATACTGCCGGTCTAATTGCTTAATTTTCTAAACCTTGATGAAAATCGGTTTTAGTTGATTGGGTCTCGCTATATCTCTCTCTTATTAAATATTGTTCTTTTTTTGAACGTGAGGGGTTGCATACCAATTTTTTGGGATTGTAGCTCAGGTGGTTAGAGCGCACGCCTGATAAGCGTGAGGTCGGAGGTTCAACTCCTCCCAGTCCCACAGTGCAGTTTCTGCACGACCTCTTTCTGAGGGCCGCAATCAGGCGGGGATATAGCTCAGTTGGTAGAGCACCTGCTTTGCACGCAGGGGGTCAGGAGTTCGAGTCTCCTTATCTCCACTCATCTGTTGAAAGACAGATACGTTCTTTGACGTAATGTAAGGTTCTGCAAAAAGTAAAGATTGCGCTTCATAAGATTTAATTTTGATATCATAACGGTATCTTTCATAATCTTTGAGGAGTAGCATTCATCGAGTAAGAGTTCTTAGTAACGTACCGCTCTAAGCGGTATGATAATAAACAAGTGAGAATCTGAGGCGTATAAAGAGGCATAGTTAAGTTACTAAGGGCACATGGGGGATGTCTTGGCATGAACAGGCGATGAAGGACGTGATAAGCTGCGATAAGCTACGGGGAGTTGCACAAAGACTGTGATCCGTAGATTTCCGAATGGGGCAACCCGGCAAGTTGAAGACTTGTCATCTCGAAAGAGAAGCGAACCCAGGGAACTGAAACATCTAAGTACCTGGAGGAAGAGAAAACAATAGTGATTCCCTGAGTAGTGGCGAGCGAAATGGGAACAGCCCAAACCAAAAAGTTTCCGGATTTTTTGGGGTTGTAGGACTCACATAACGCGACTACTAATCCAAATTGAAGTCGTCTGGAAAGCGACACCATAGAAGGTGATAGTCCTGTAAGTATAAGAAAAGTAGCGTAGTGAGATTCCTGAGTACCACGGGACCGGAGAAATCCTGTGGGAATCCGCCAGCACCATCTGGCAAGGCTAAATACTCGTTCATGACCGATAGTGTACCAGTACCGTGAGGGAAAGATGAAAAGAACGCTTAGTAAGCGAGTCAAAAGTACCTGAAACCATGTGCCTACAACCAGTCGGAGCCCCTATGTGGGGTGACGGCGTGCCTTTTGCATAATGAGCCTACGAGTTGCGCTTGACTGGCAAGGTTAAGACCTTAAGGGTTGAAGCCGAAGCGAAAGCGAGTCTGAATAGGGCGTATAGTCAGTTGAGGCAGACGCGAAACCGGGTGAGCTACCCATGACCAGGATGAAGTAGTGGTAACACACTATGGAGGTCCGAACCAGTGAACGTTGAAAAGTTCTTGGATGAGTTGTGGGTAGGGGTGAAAGGCCAACCAAACCCGGAAATAGCTCGTTCTCCCCGAAATGTATTTTGGTACAGCGTCGTATTAGTGTACGGAAGGTAGAGCACTGATAAGGCTAGGGCCCTTCGCAGGGTACCAAACCTTGACAAACTCCGAATGTCCGATACATGGTGTACGGCAGTGAGGGCACGGGAGATAAGTTCCGTGTCCGAGAGGGAAAGAACCCAGATCATCAGCTAAGGTCCCTAAGTACAAACTAAGTTGAACAAAGGATGTTCGACTGCTTAGACAACTAGGATGTTGGCTTAGAAGCAGCCATTCATTTAAAGAGTGCGTAATAGCTCACTAGTCGAGCGGTTGAGCGCCGAAAATAATCGGGCATCAAGTTTGTCACCGAAGCTATGGGCTTCTTTTAAGAAGCGGTAGGGGAGCATTCCAGCGACGCAGAAGTCGTAAGCGTGAGCTACGGTGGAGTTTCTGGAAACGAAGATGTAGGCATGAGTAACGATAAGACGGGCGAAAAACCCGTCCGCCGTAAGCCCAAGGGTTCCTGATCAACGTTAATCGAATCAGGGTTAGTCGGGTCCTAAGGTGAGGCCGATAGGCGTAACCGATGGAAAACAGGTTAATATTCCTGTACCACCCAAAAACGTTAACTTAAGGCGGGACACAACCGTGTAGCATCCGCGAACAGACGGATGTTCGTTGAAGCCGTGTAGGGCGTAGCGTAGGCAAATCCGCGCTGCAATAGCCTGAGCGTTGCGACAGTAGCTGGAATCTTCGGAGGATGGCATAGTGGTGTAAAGCGGTTGTCTAGAAAAGCGTCGTAAGTTGTTTAGGGTGTCCGTACCGTAAACCGACACAGGTGGGCGAGGAGAGTATCCTCAGGCGCTCGAGTGATGTACGGCTAAGGAACTCGGCAAATTAGCCCCGTAACTTCGGGATAAGGGGCGCCCCCCCACATATAAAAGCGTGAGGGGGCCGCAGTGAAAAGATCCAGGCGACTGTTTAACAAAAACACAGCTCTCTGCTAAATCGCAAGATGACGTATAGGGAGTGACACCTGCCCGGTGCTGGAAGGTTAATTGAGGTGCTTAGCGCAAGCGAAGGTGCTGATCGAAGCCCCAGTAAACGGCGGCCGTAACTATAACGGTCCTAAGGTAGCGAAAT
>ERZ761602.3306-NODE-3306-length-23025-cov-12.518459_pt1 | contig 23025 bp, 20 predicted proteins | sample MGYA00512165_ERZ761602 | MGnify/ENA primary metagenome ERZ761602 (study PRJEB28899, sample SAMN02445085) | bioreactor sludge metagenome | biome: EBPR sludge; isolation source: Thorneside wastewater treatment plant | place: Australia: Brisbane, Thorneside...
AATCGAGATCGCGGAACAAATCCGCGATGACAGAACGACTTTTGAGACAGCCTCGGTTGGAGCATCAGATCGCTACCAAATCCTTCTCTTTACAAATGAATCACTTCGCCATACGCTGCCGCTGCAGCTTCCATTATGGCTTCGCTCATAGTTGGGTGAGGGTGGATTGACTTGATAATTTCATGACCTGTTGTTTCCAGATTACGGGCTACCACAACCTCGGCTATCATTTCGGTTACGTTGGCTCCAATAAAGTGTGCCCCTAACCACTCGCCATACTTGGCATCAAAAATTACTTTTACAAAACCATCAGCCGCACCGGCCGCTTTTGCCTTGCCCGATGCCGAGAATGGAAACTTACCCACTTTAATTTCATAGCCGGCTTTTTTGGCGGCTTCTTCGGTATAGCCCACCGAAGCAATTTCGGGGCTGCAATAGGTACAACCCGGAATGTTGTTGTAGTTAATCGGATACGGCTTTAACCCGGCAATGGCTTCCACACAAGTTATACCTTCAGCCGAAGCAACGTGCGCCAACGCAGGACCTTTCACAATATCGCCAATGGCATATACGCCAGCCACATTGGTTTTATAGAAGTCATCAACAATAACTTTTCCTTTGTCTGTTTTAACCCCTGTTTCTTCCAACCCGATACCCTCAATGTTGGTAGACACACCAACCGCAGAAAGTACGATGTCGGCTTCCAACTTTATTTCACCGTCTTTGGTTTTAACAGTAGCCACACACCCTTTGCCGGCAGTATCCACTTTTGTTACCTCTGCATTTGTATGTATAGCAATGCCCGCTTTCTTAAATGATTTTTCCAATTGCTTAGAAACCTCTTCATCTTCCACCGGAACAATACGGGGCAGAAACTCTACAATAGTTACTTCTGTTCCAAGTGTGCTGTAGAAATAGGCAAACTCAACACCAATAGCCCCTGAACCCACCACAATCATTTTCTTAGGTTGTGTTGGTAATACCATAGCCTCGCGATAGCCAATAATCTTTTTACCATCAATTTTTAATGCCGGCAACTCGCGCGAACGCGCTCCGGTTGCTACTATAATGTGCTTGGCTTCGTGATCTTCTTTCTTTCCATCGGCACCGGTTACTTCAACTTTACCACCTTTTTTAAGTTTGCCCGTTCCGGCAATGTGTTCGATTTTATTTTTCTTGAATAAAAACTGAATACCCTTACTCATACCCGTAGCCACATCGCGGCTACGCTTAACAATAGCAGCAAAATCTGCTTTGGCCCCTGTAGCCTCTATTCCATAATCTTTCGCATGCTTCAGGTATTCAAAAACCTGGGCGCTTTTCAATAAAGCTTTTGTTGGTATACAACCCCAGTTGAGACAGATTCCGCCTAGTTCGGCCTTCTCTACAACGCCTACCTTCATCCCTAATTGCGAAGCGCGGATTGCAGCAACATATCCACCCGGACCAGAACCAATTACGATAACATCATATTTTGCCATACATACGAAATTTAAATTCTTAAAATGCGGTCAAAGATACATTGCCGGGCGTTCTTTCAAAAGGGGGAATAACCCAAGGGTGTCCTTTTAAATTTTGTGATTAATTGTCAACTTTGGCTAAATGAATAACCGACTGAGCTTAGTTATTACTGCAGGATTTGTTCTCCTCATTATTGGTGGGTTTATGAAAACCCAAGATCTTGAATGGAGCGGCTTTGTTACCAGTTTTGGCACCGGTGTGCTTGCTATGGGAGTTATTCAATTCATTTATTTTCTCATTCAAAAGAGAAAAGATCAACAACCTAATTAACTACAATCCATGTCTTTACTTAAAGGAAAAACAGTTCTTGTTACCGGAGCATCAAAAGGAATAGGGCGATCTATTGCACTAAAATATGCCGAGCAAGGTGCCAACGTAGCCTTCACCTACTTATCCAGTGTGGAACAAGGGCTGGCGCTCGAGACTGAGCTGGCCTCTAAAGGAATAAAAGCGAAAGGTTATCGTTCCGATGCCTCGGACTTTGCACAAGCCGAAAAACTTATCAACGATGTTGTGGCTGAGTTTGGTTCGCTGGATATTCTGATAAACAATGCCGGCATTACACAAGATACTTTGTTGCTGCGCATGAGTGAAGAACAGTGGGATAAGGTTATTAATGTAAACCTCAAATCGTGTTTCAATACGGTAAAAGCCGCCACCAAACCCATGATGAAACAAAAGGGTGGCTCTATTATTAATATGACTTCGGTAGTAGGCCTTAAAGGCAATGCCGGGCAAGCCAACTACGCAGCATCTAAAGCCGGTATTATTGGATTTACTAAATCCGTTGCCCTGGAATTAGGCTCTCGCGGCATCCGTTCAAACGCAGTAGCCCCCGGATTTATTGAAACCGAGATGACGGCCGTGCTCGATCCTAAAACTGTTCAAAGCTGGCGCGATGCAATTCCTTTGAAACGCGGTGGCAGACCCGAAGACGTGGCTGATGCCTGCGTGTTTCTGGGTTCTGATCTTTCTACGTATATCACCGGGCAGGTAATTCAGGTTGATGGAGGAATGCTAACCTAACGGGTAATGCAGATGCGTATAAAACAAAAAGGATGGCAAAATCAGACCGGGATAGTTATTCTGGTCTGTATTTTTTTTATCTCGCTGGTCTGCGCTTTTACCTTTTTTGAACCCGAACCCTACCCACTTAAATACCCCGCAAACTTTGGTGGCCGGTTTACCATTCCTGAAGATAATCCTGTAACACGGGAAGGAGTTGCTTTGGGGCGAAAGTTGTTCTATGAAGAACTATTATCAGCAAACAATAAAATTTCCTGTGCTTCCTGCCACCAGCAAGCATTAGCCTTCAGCGATAACCGGCAATTTAGCATAGGTGTTGATGGTACACCTACCCGCAGAAATTCAATGTCGCTTTCAAATCTGCTTTGGGTAAAAAATTTTTTTTGGGATGGCCGCTCCACCAGTTTAGAAGCTCAGGCTGTTGTTCCATTAACTGATCCACACGAAATGGGGCAATCGCTGGAAGCCTCCAGTCGTAAACTAAATGCCTCTAAAAACTATCCTTCACTTTTCGAAAAAGCATTTGGAACACCCCACATCAATGCCGATCGGATTGTAAAAGCCCTGGCCCAGTTTGAACGTACCTTAATATCAGGTAATTCAAAATACGATCAGTACCTTACCGGGAGTTATCAGCCCACAGAATCGGAACGTAGAGGCATTCTGTTATTTTCGAGAGGGATGCGAATGGACACCAATCAGCGTGGTGGAAATTGCCTGCATTGCCATAGCATACCTAAAACCTTTTCAGAAACCTTTCACAACAATGGCCTGGACGAAGTGCCTTTGGATTTTGGCCGCGAAGACTTCACCGGAATGCAGGAAGACAGAGCAAGATTTCGGGTGCCAACATTGCGCAATATTGAAGTTACCGGACCTTATATGCATGATGGCCGCTTCAAAACATTACGCGAAGTGTTGGACCATTACAGCGATCACATTAAACCTAGTGCTACACTAAGCCCGTTTATTGCAGGAGTTACTGAACAACAGATTTACAGCCTGGCGCTAACACCAGAAGAAAAACAGGATATCGTTAACTTTATGCTGATGTTAACGGACACAGATTTTTTGAACAATCCGGAGTTTTCCGATCCGGAATATAAAACCAACAAACCTTAGCTATGAAATTATTACGCATACTGATCCTTGCTTTTATCTCGGTTGCATTACTGATGGGCCCATCTTACGCACAGGAATTTATTACCATTGAAGGAGAAGTAACCCGGGTTTTAAAGCTTTCGATAAAAGATTTGGAAAAATATCCTGTGGCAGAAATAAAAATAAAAGATCAAAAGGGAGAGGAACATGTGTATCGGGGAACGGCCCTTTCGGTTTTGTTGGATTCGGCCGGAGTTACACTTGGCCGCAACCTGCGTGGCGAAAACTTAACAAAGTATGTGTTGGTTACTGCCGTTGACAATTACCAGGTTGTTTACTCCCTTGCCGAAATAGATCCGGAATTCGCTTCAAATCTGGTTTTGTTAACTACCCATGTAGATGGAAAACCGCTTCCAAAAGGAGAAGGCCCGTTCAGGTTGGTAAATCAAATCGACAAAAGACATGCCCGGTGGATTCGGGAGATTCGATCAATTAAAGTGCTGTTTTCAAAGTAGCGCCAGAAATTAACTAACATCCGTCAGTAAAAAATTTTTTAACAATTTTTTTTGATTGTGTTTGGAAACTCTACCAAACCACTATACGTTTGTGTCATCATAGTCGGTGAGGCAATTGCTAAAACCGATTTATAAAGAAGCGTGGAGAGCACAGGCTCAGAGAAGCGCTAGCAACCGCCCCGAAAATCGGGGAAAATGGTGCTAAATCCTGCTCCCGGCAAGGTGCCGAGGAGAACTATAAACCGGTAAAGTAAAATGAAAAATCAACTTTCCATCCGCCAGGCGCGATCAGGATTTCAAAACCTGAAGCACTCACTCGATCAGTTTTTCAATCACATTCGTTTCACTATTGCGTTGATGTGCAATCCTTGCATTAAGGGTTGTATGTGTTGTTGCTGTTGAGGCTTGTTGGCCAGGCGTAGCGCTTCCAACAGCACACTAACCTAAGATTGTGCCCTGTGGCAGGCACGGTTACGGTTATGTTTCCATCCTCATTTCAATTATCAACCAATTAAAAAACGTTAAGTCATGTCTAATCTCAGATTTTCTATAAACTCAAAAAGCGAAACTCCTGCGCGTACCGAAATTGAAACGCGTGGATTCAAATTAATAGTAGATGAACCTGCCGAACTGGGTGGCACCAACCAGGCACCTAACCCGGTAGAATACATTCTTGCCGGTTATGCCGGTTGTATTAATGTAGTGGCGCACATTACTGCCAAAGAACTGAATATCGATTTGAAAGATCTTCAAATCAATATTGAAGGCGATTTGAACCCAGCCCGGTTATTTGGCACTTCTTTTACCGAACGGGCCGGCTATCAAAACCTCAACGTGTCATTAAAAACCAAGAGTAACATTAACGAGGCGCTAAAAACAAAATGGCTGCAGGAAATTGAAAACCGGTGCCCGGTAAATGACAACCTGCGCAACACCACCCCTATTAATTTTTCATTGAATTAAAATCATTATAAATTTTAAAACATTTGTTATGTCAACACCAAGATTCGAAACTCTTCAAATACATGCAGGCCAGGAAGCAGATCCTACAACCGGAGCCCGTGCTGTGCCTTTATATCAAACTACTTCTTACGTGTTCAAAAATTCAGAACATGGTGCCAACTTATTTGCACTAAAAGAGTTTGGTAACATTTACACACGCTTAATGAACCCCACTACCGATGTGTTTGAAAAACGCATTGCTGCATTGGAAGGTGGTGTGGCTGCATTGGCCGTTGCCTCTGGGCAGGCCGCTCAGTTTATTGCCCTTAATAACATATTGCAGGCTGGCGACAATTTTGTTTCCACCTCATTTCTTTATGGCGGAACGTACAACCAATTTAAAGTTGCATTTAAACGCCTGGGTATTGATGTGCGGTTTGCAGAAGGCGATACAGTAGAAGCATTTGAAAAACTGATCGACAAAAAAACCAAAGCACTTTACCTGGAAACTATAGGCAACCCGGGTTTCAACATCCCCGATTTTGAGGCGTTGGCCGCTTTGGCAAAAAAATATGACCTGCCCTTAATAGTTGACAATACATTTGGTGCCGGTGGTTATTTATTCCGTCCGTTAGAACATGGTGCCCATGTAGTGGTTGCGTCTGCTACCAAGTGGATTGGTGGTCATGGCACTTCTATAGGTGGTGTTATTGTAGATGGCGGTAACTACAATTGGAACAATGGTAAGTTTCCTCAATTCAGCGAACCTTCTGAGGGCTACCATGGCTTGAAGTTTGGCGATGTGTTTGGATTTAACAATCCTTTAGGCTTGCCAAACATTGCCTTCATCATTCGTGCGCGTGTAGAAGGCTTACGCGATTTTGGTTCGGCCATTAGTCCATTTAACTCATTCCTGTTTATTCAAGGCCTTGAAACATTATCGCTACGCGTACAGCGTTCAGTGGATAACGCCCTGGCCCTTGCACAATGGTTAGAGCAAAACCCTAACGTAGAAAGCGTAAACTATCCGGGGTTGCCATCCAGTACCTATCATAAGCTTGCCAAAAAATATTTGCGTAATGGCTTTGGTGCGGTATTGTCGTTTACGGTAAAAGGAACAAAAGAGAATGCAACCAAGCTGGTTGACAACCTTAAATTAGTTAGCCACCTGGCCAATGTGGGCGATGCCAAAACCCTTATCATTCAACCTTCGGCAACCACGCATCAGCAGCTTTCTACCGAAGAGCAGATTACTGCTGGTGTATTGCCTAATCTGTTGCGCATATCAGTAGGCATTGAACATATCGATGATATCAAGGCCGATTTGGAGCAGGCATTTGAAAAAGTATTTACAAGTGAATTAGTAGTTTAATGTTAAAGACCGATCAGATATTTCACTTTGCCAGTGAGTTCCTGTTGGAAACCGGGGGGATTCTCCCCGGTTTCCAATTAAAGTACACTACACTGGGCCAGCTTAATAAAGATCGCAGTAATGTGGTGTGGATATGCCATGCCCTTACAGGAAGCTCGGATTTTACCGATTGGTGGAAAGATTTATTCACCGAAGGAACTCCTTTCGATCCGCGCGATTATTTTATTATCTGTGCCAACATGCTGGGTGGATGTTATGGTTCAACCGGGCCGTTGTCTATCAATCCAAAAACAGGCAAGCCCTTTTATCATTCCTTTCCGGAAATAACTAACCGCGATGTGGTTAGGAGTTTCGATTTGCTCAGGCAACACCTGGGTATTTCAAAAATTCATACGTTGCTGGGTGGCTCGTTAGGGGGGCAACAGGTATTAGAGTGGGCCATCGTTCAGCCGCAGGTATTTGAAAGAATTATTCCTATTGCAACAAACGCATTCCATTCGCCATGGGGCATAGCCATTAATGAAGCCCAACGCATGGCTATTGCAGCCGATAGCACATGGAAAGAAGATGATGCCCGTGCCGGTGCAGAGGGAATGAAAACGGCACGGGCTATTGGTATGATTTCGTTTCGCACATACAATACCTTTCTGCAAACGCAAAGCGAAAAGACAAGCGATAAAACGGATGATTTCCGGGCTGCTTCTTATCAACGGTATCAGGGGCATAAGTTAGCTAACCGGTTTAATGCATTCTCTTATTGGACTCTTACCAAAATGATGGATAGTCATAATGTGGGGCGCAACCGGCAAAGTGTAGAACATGCATTGGCAGCCATAACGGCCCGCACCTGGGTAATTGGCATTGATACTGATTTATTGTTTCCTATTCGGGAACAGGAGTTTCTTGCGCGGAATATTACAGGAGCAAAACTTGATACGCTAACCTCGCTGCACGGACACGATGGTTTTTTAGTGGAGTTCGATCAGTTTAAACAGAGTGTTAGAAAATTTTTAAAAGCAGAAATAAAGAAAGAAACATTAGTATGAAAAAGAATTTGAAATTGGGTGTATTCGGGTTTGGCTGCGTAGGGCAAGGGCTTTATCATGTGTTGAATGAAACCCACGGAGTAAAAGCAGAAATTAAAAAGTTTTGTGTAAAGAATCGTAACAAGGCGCGCATCATAGACGCATCATACTTTACTTACAACGCAGATGATATTCTGAACGACCCCGAAATAGATGTGGTGGTAGAACTGATTGACGATGCCAACGCTGCGTTTGAGATTGTAAAAAAGGCAGTTGAAAACGGAAAGCATGTAGTAACCGCCAATAAAAAAATGCTGGCCGAACACCTGGAAGAAATTTACGAACTTCAAAAAACCTACGATCGTTCCATTTTATACGAAGGTGCAGTATGCGGCAGTATTCCAATTCTTCGCAATCTGGAAGAATATTATGACAATGATTTAATCACCAGCATAGAGGGCATATTCAACGGCTCAACAAACTATATTCTTACCAAAGTTTTTGAGGAAAGAAAGAATTATGCCGAAGCGTTGAAGGCTGCTCAGGAACTTGGCTTTGCCGAAACCGATCCGTCACTGGATGTAAAAGGGTATGATCCTAAATTCAAATTGGCTATTGCTATTACCCATACCTTCGGTGTTTTTGTTCGCCCCGAAAACATTATCAACATCGGTATTGATAAAATATCCGCTACCGACTTGAAATACGCACGCGAAAACAACCTTACCATCAAACTGGTTGCCCGTTCGTACAAAATCCGCGATGAGATTTTCGGGTTTGTTGCCCCGCAATACATTCCAACCGATAACATGCTGGCATCGGTACGCAACGAATACAATGCTGTTTTAGTAGAGGGCGCTTTCGCTGAAAAGCAGGTGTTTATTGGTAAGGGTGCGGGCAGCTACCCTACCGGCTCGGCTGTGTTATCCGATATCTCGGCCCTTACCTTTAACTATCGCTACGAATACAAAAAAATAGCCCAAAACGATGGGCTGCCATTTTCGAATAACGTGCTGGTAGATGCAGTGGTTAGTTTTCCGCAAGGCAATCTTATTACTCCGCAAGACTTTGAAACCTTTAAGGGCGGCTACCAGGGTGGCGGGTTTCAAAACCTGCATGGCAGTGTGCCTTTAGAAAAGCTAAAAGAATGGGCCGGGTGGGATAATGTAAGCGTAATTCTGGCGCCTGAAATTAACCTGAAAGCCGTTCCTGCTTCTGAATTGGTTGAGCGGTTAACCGCTTAGGTAATCGGTCTTTTCTAATAAACTGGCAATCATACTATTGCCAGTTTATTTTTTATGGCATTTCGTATTCATATCATGGGCGATTTTCACTTCCCTTCCTATATTTGTAGCCCAAGGTAAATCGATCTAATTCCATGTTAATCTTCATTTCTATTGTTGCCTTCACCGTAGTAATTCTATTACTGGTGGGGCTGCTGATTTTCGCCCAGAAAAAGTTAGTGCAATCCGGACCAGTTAAAATTCTTATAAATGGCGAAAAGACCATTACCGTTTCTGCCGGAAGTTCTTTGTTAAGTACCCTGGCCAACGAGAAAATATTTCTTCCTTCGGCTTGCGGAGGTGGCGGAACCTGCGCCATGTGCAAATGTGTGGTAGAATCGGGTGGTGGTGATGTATTACCAACCGAAGTGGGTCACCTATCCCGTAAGGAACAAAAAGAACATGTGCGCCTGGGTTGCCAGGTAAAGGTGAAGCAAGACCTCACCATCCGCATTCCGGAAGAGATTTTTGGAATTAAGAAGTGGGAATGCGAGGTAGTGAGCAATTACAACGTATCTACTTTTATTAAGGAGTTTGTAGTAAAGCTGCCTCCGGGCGAAACGCTGAAGTTTGAAGCCGGTGGGTACATTCAGATTGATGTGCCAACTCTAACGGTCGACTTTAAAACTATGGACATCACTCCGCACCCGGAATTAGGTCATAAGCCCGATGTATTTCAGGGCGATTGGGATAAGTTTAAGTTGTGGGGGTTGAAGATGAAGAACGATGAGCCCATCTTCCGCGCCTATTCTATGGCCAATCACCCGGCAGAAGGAAACATTGTGATGTTGAACATTCGTATTGCTACGCCACCGTGGGATCGGGCCAATAACAAGTGGATGGATGTAAATCCGGGTATTTGTTCATCATACGTATTCTCGCGCAAGCCTGGCGATAAGGTAACCATTTCGGGCCCTTACGGTGAATTCCACATCAATAAGACACAGCGTGAAATGATTTATATTGGTGGTGGTGCCGGCATGGCCCCGCTGCGTGCTCAGATATTCCACTTGTTCCATACCGAAAAAACCAACCGCAAAGTTTCATACTGGTATGGTGGCCGTTCAAAAAAGGAGTTGTTCTATGTAGAACACTTCCGCAAGATTGAACAGAACTTCCCCAACTTCCAGTTTAACATTGGCTTATCTGAGCCTCTTCCTGAAGACAACTGGAAAGTGAAAAAAAGTTTAGATGATAAAGAGGCTGATGGATACATCGGTTTCATCCACAAATGTTTGTACGACAATTACCTGTCGAAACATAACGCTCCGGAAGATGTTGAGTTCTATTTGTGCGGCCCGCCTATGATGAACGCAGCCGTTTTAAAAATGCTTGATGACATGGGCATTCCCAAAGAGAATGTTCGCTTTGACGATTTTGGGGGATAAATCCATACTTTCTGACAAGAAACTTAAGCCCTGCAAAATGCGGGGCTTTTTTTTTACTTTTGACTTATGTCTGTTGAGGAAATAAAAAGAATTGCTGAGCCCATACTTAGAAAGCATGGTGTAACCAAGGCCGCAATCTTTGGTTCGATGGCCTCGCAAACTTATACGGATGAAAGTGATGTTGATATTTTGATAGAACTGGATGAATCATACAGTATGCTTGATATTGTTAGAATCAAGTTCGAATTGGAAGATGCATTAGGCCGAAAGGTGGATCTTGTTGAATATCAAGCCATAAAACCAGCACTAAAAAAATATATTTTAGATAATCCAGTCCCAATTTATGGGTAAGCGTGATCCGCTATTGCTGCTTGACGATATTCTTGAATCAGTTCAAAAGATTGAACAGTACATAAAAGGGTTAACTGAAAGCCAGTTCGCTTCTAATTTCGAAAAACAAAATGCTGTGTTTCGAAGATTCGAGATTATTGGGGAAGCTATAAAAAATTTGTCACCGGACATTCGTAAAAAACATCCACACATACCATGGAAAGATATTGCAGGATTACGGGACATTTTAATTCATAATTATTTCGGCTTATTTCCTGGGCGTATCTGGAAAATCATTTTAAACGATCTCCCCGCTTTTAAAAGGCAAGTGGAAGAAATTAGAAACACTTTAAGTCAATAAGAATGGATCTCACCCTCTTTTTCTCACCCATCGATGATGGAATTTATGGTAAGCCGTATCCTATAAACTCATTTTTCAAAAGCATCCGGGTATATGGCGAAAAGATGCCCGACTTTAAAGATGCTCATATTGCCATTATTGGAGTAAAGGAAGATCGGGGCACCACCAGCAATTCGGGTTGTGCCCATGGCCCCGATGAAATACGCAAAAAGTTGTATCAGTTAAAAAAGGGAACGGGCACGTATCGCATTGTAGATCTTGGTAACCTGAAACCCGGTATCGATCTGGACGAAACCTATGTTCGCATTAGTGAAGTGTGCCGGATATTGTTAGAAAATAATGTACTACCCTTAATTCTGGGAGGATCTCACGACCTTGATTATGGTCAGTACAGAGGATATGAAGAAATGGAGAAACTGGTGAGTTTACTCAACATCGATGCCTTTCTTGATCTGGATGATCATCGTGAAGCAGAAAAATCAAATCAACACATTCACAAAATTCTGCTGCACGAACCCAACTATCTATTGAGCTATACACATCTGGCCCATCAGCTCTATCTGATTGATCCGGCCTCGGTAAATATTTTGGAAAAACTTTACTTCGAAGCTTTCCGCATCGGACAAATGCGCACCAACCTTGCCGAAATGGAACCTGCCATTCGTAATGCAGACCTTATGAGTTTTGATATTACTGCCATACGCTCGTCCGATGCTCCGGGTAATGCTAATGCCCAACCCTTTGGGTTAACTGGCGAAGAAGCCTGCCAGCTTTGTTGGTATGCCGGCATGAATGAGAAGTTAAGTTCGGCAGGATTTTATGAATACAATCCGGAAAAAGATGATGACAACAAAAAAACAGCATCAGTAATTGCAACTATGGTCTGGTATTTTGTTGAAGGTTTTTACCACCGTAAACACGACACCAACTTTAAGAGCAATGATTTTTTAAAGTATGTGGTGTCTATGGCAGCCGAGCCCGAAACCATCACCTTCTTTAAAAGTAAAGTCACTGAAAAATGGTGGATGGAGGTTGCCTACCATCAACCCGGGGCACGCTATGCACGCAACAGCATAGTACCATGCAGCTACTCCGACTATCAAACCGCTACAAAAGGTGATGTACCCGAGCGTTATATAACAACACTGGCAAAGTTTAGCTAAGCAGGTTTTACGCTCTTTTCTTCACCAACTGGGTTACCAGTGTCCCTACGGCAAGCAAAGAGACAATTCCTACAAACATCAGATTTCCGGAATCCAAATCAAACGCACTCACAATTGCCTTATCTACGTTGTTGAGCCCAATAAAAAGTGTGAGAACAAAAATCAAAAGTAATACACCGTTATACCACCACCTGTGTTGGTGCTGAACGGGCACAAGGTTTTTATCATTCACCAATAAAATCAAAAACCAGGTAAGGAGCGGCAACACAAGACCATTTAATGCCTGTACTGTTAAAATAACGGGTATCGGTTTTACTTGGCTGATTCCAAAAATAAAACCGGTTAGCAAAACCAATATCCAAACTAATCGTATTACACTATTTTTTTTTGTGCCCAACACAGTACCTGCAATAAGCGATGCTGCGTATGGCGAAGTGATGGCCGATGAAAATCCCGCGGCAAACAATCCAACACCTAACGCATAAGCACCCCAAATGCCTACATCATTTTGTAGTGTTTCTGCTAATGTCCCAAACGAAGTGAATGATCCGGCTACTGTTCCGGCCAATAATATGCATGCCGTTATAATACCTCCAATCAAAACCGAAACAATCAAACCAATCCGCATAAGCGGAATGGTACTTCCTTTACTGATGGCCGATCCGATAAAAATATTATATGGCACAATGGTGGTACCCACAAGGCCAAGTGCAATCCATTCGCTGCCCGCAGGTAAAGAAGGAATAAGCGAGGCTTTGATTAACTCACCCGCACTAAATTGAACACGCCATGCCAGCACCGCAAATGCAATAGCCATAATACCAACCAGCACCATCATTACATTTGAAATAAGTTTGCTGCCGCCCCGCCATAAAATCCAACCTGCTACAAGGGTAATTACAATTGTAAACAAGCGCACATCGCCCGGAAAAAGTAATGCAAGCCCCGAAACTGCTCCTAAAATATTTCCGGCTTCGTATGCTGCGCAGCCTAACAGTACGGGGAAAGCCACTAACCACTTTATCCAACCTAATCGAAATTTTTTGTCAATACACTCGCCAAAGGTTAGCCCGCTGCTAATAATTACCCTTGCCGAAACTTCTTGTAACATAATGCAGGCAATGGTTGCAAACACCACAGCCCATAACAAACTCAAATGAAATGAGGCACCTGCTGTAATGGCGGTAGTAATAGTACCCGGCCCTATAAATGCGGCCGAAATAACAGACCATAGTATTACGCTTTTAATTTTATCGGGGTTCATATCTCATAAAAATATGGGTTTGTTGTTCATTCTCCACATCACCAGGTATTGACTTTCCCTTCAGGTTGAATAATTGTATCTTGAACTATGGGAAACGAAAAAATAGCTCTTACTCTAATCCGCTTTGCGGCAGCTGGCAACATGCTCATTCATGGAATAGCGCGGATTGTAACCGATGGTGTAGCCCCATTCGATGGATTTTTGTCCGACCTTGGGTTTCCTCCTTATTCTGCATGGATAATTACGCTTTTTGAAGTTGGGGCTTCGTTGGTGTTACTGCTTAACCGTTGGGTTATTCCTATCAGTATCTTATTTATTCTTCAATTAATGATGGGAATAATTTTGGTGCACGGACGCGAGGGCTGGTTTGTGGTAGGGGCCGGAAGAAATGGAATTGAATACAGTGTGTTGCTGATCATTTGTTTTATCAGCATCACCTGGAGTGCGAGGACGAAAAATTGAATCTTATTTATTCATTCCAGGCAATACCCCCGAAAATGTAATGCCAAATGCATTAGCGGAATAGGGATTGTTATCTTGGTCAGTGTATTTCAGTGCGGTAAACGAAACACCTATTCCGTAATACGCAACCTCAAATACCGGCCCGGCATTGCTCTTAAATGTCATATTTCCTCCCAGGCCGTCTGAATTTAATTTAACCCCGCTGTGTGTAACAATGCCTGCACCCAATCTTAGTTTTGGAGTCGCCATAAAATTGGCAGTTAATTGCATAGGAACCCGGGTAAGCCGAATATGCACGTTATCTGCTTGAGTAGTTACATACTTATAACCAATTGATCCGCGAAGCAGAAATTTACTGGCTTTAGGAAACTGCACTTGTGCACCTATTGAAATTGACCCGCCCTGGCCTGCCCGTACCGCCTGTGTTTCTCCATTTGTAAAAAATACTTTTGCTACCTCATCCCCTCCAAATTCAAGTGCTCCGCCTACCAGAAACCGAACCGGTCTGTATTTAGGTTCGTCTTGAGCAACCGCATTTTCAAAAAGAGTTAAAACAAACACAATACCAAGTACAAGCTTTAAATTCATAAAAGGATTTATTGAGGCGCAATACTATTAAAATGTAGTCAAACACTCCGATCACTTTCGTTAATAAATTTCTACAACCCTCTTCTTTAATAGTTTTTGCATTTGCTTTGGCACCAGCAATAGAATTTCTTCTTTCAAAATTTTGATCAACTTGGTTTTCAAATGATCGCGGTGGGTTACCAGGCTCACTTCACGCACAGGGCTCGGTTCTTTCAGGCGTTTAACTAATTTCATCTGGGCCGGACTAAATTCCATAACTGCTAACTCCGGTAGAATAGTTAGTCCATCGCTCTTGTCAACCATCCGTTTAAGGGTTTCTATATTTCCTGTTTCATATTTAAAAGAAAGATTAGAATGCTTTCGCAACTCACACAGGTTAAGAATCTGCGAACGAAAGCAATGTCCTTCTTCGAGTAACCATAGCTGGCTCGGGTCTATATCGGTAGGCAGTACATATTTTTTATCTACCAGCGCGTTTTTCTTTGACACATAAACAAAAAGTTCTTCGTAAAAGAGAACATCTTCTTTAATAGACAAATCTTTAAGTGGTGTTACCACAATACCACAATCCAGCTTATTGTTCTTTAATTCCTGTACCACATCTTCGGTAATAATCTCGCGCACAACCAGATTAACCTTTGGATATTTCTCCCGTATATTTTTAAACAGTGAAGGCAGCAGATAGGGCGTCAGTGTTGGAATAATCCCGATGCGAATCTCGCCCGCCATGGTATCCTTCTGTTCCGCTATTATTTGCGGAACCACAGCTGCTTCACGTAGTATAACACGGGCCTGGGTAATAATCCTTGCCCCAATTTCAGTAGGGATAACCGGTTGTTTGGTGCGATCGAAAATTTTTACCCCCAGTTCTTCTTCCAGTTTTTGTATTTGCATACTCAGTGTGGGTTGAGTAACAAAACATTTTTCAGAAGCCAGCATGAAATGACGGTGGGTATCCAGCGCCACCACATATTCCAGTTGCGTTAAGGTCATAGATATAAACTATAAGATCATAAAAATAATCAATTTGATTTATGTTGTGCAGAACCGTAACCTTGTAGTTGCCGGGGCTTGGTAATATGACGCAGGTCATTGTACAAGCTACAGCCCCGACTTAGCATTACAGAGTCAATTGTTAAAAATATAAATCGACAATAAATCTTAAACACATGGAGCAAAACGGAACAAACGGTGAAGGCAAATGTCCTTTTACCGGAGCTATCAAACAAACCTCGGGCGGTGGAACACAAAACCAAAACTGGTGGCCTAACCAATTGAGGGTAAACATTCTTCGCCAGAATTCTTCCCTTTCCAACCCGATGGAAGAAAAATTCAATTACGCGGAAGAGTTCAAAAAACTTGACCTCGCGGCTGTAAAAAAAGACCTTACAGCAGTAATGACCGATTCGCAGGACTGGTGGCCGGCTGACTACGGGCATTATGGTCCATTGTTTATTCGAATGGCCTGGCATGGTGCAGGTACCTATCGAATAGCAGACGGACGTGGTGGCGCAGGGGCAGGTCAGCAACGTTTTGCTCCGCTTAACAGTTGGCCCGATAACGGAAACTTAGATAAAGCCCGTAGGTTGTTGTGGCCTGTTAAACAAAAATATGGTAAACAAATTTCCTGGGCCGATTTATTCGTGCTTGCGGGTAATGTCGCATTAGAATCCATGGGCTTCAAAACTTTTGGCTTTGGCGGTGGCCGCGAAGATGTGTGGGAACCTGAACAAGATACCTATTGGGGATCGGAAACTACCTGGCTGGCATTAAGTAACAATCCAAACAGCCGCTATTCAGGCAAACGCGATTTGGAAAATCCATTAGCTGCCGTTCAAATGGGTTTGATCTATGTAAACCCGGAAGGACCAGACGGAAACCCTGATCCGCTTGCAGCTGCGCACGACATTCGCGAAACGTTTAAGCGCATGGCCATGAACGATGAAGAAACCGTAGCGTTGATTGCCGGTGGCCATACCTTTGGAAAAACACACGGTGCTGGCGATGCCTCGTTGGTTGGCCCCGAACCCGAAGCCGCAGGAATTGAAGAACAAGGACTGGGTTGGAAGAGCAGCTATAAATCAGGTAAAGCAGGCGATGCCATCACCAGCGGGTTGGAAGTTATCTGGACTTCGACACCCACTAAATGGAGCAACAACTTCTTTTGGAATTTGTTTGGATACGATTGGGAACTTACCAAGAGCCCTGCCGGTGCGCACCAATGGAAACCCAAACACGGTGCCGGTGCTAACTCTGTACCCGATGCACACGACAAATCAAAACGTCATGTGCCAACCATGTTAACAACCGACATCTCCTTACGGGTTGATCCGGAATACGAAAAAATATCAAGAAGATTTTATGAAGACCCGGATGCTTTCGCAGATGCATTTGCCCGCGCATGGTTTAAACTTACTCACCGCGATATGGGCCCCATCTCACGTTACCTCGGCCCCGAAGTACCAAAAGAAGAATTAATCTGGCAAGACCCTATTCCGGCAGCAACCCATAAGCTAACGGATAAAGACATTGCCACACTGAAAGAAAAAATTGGCGCATCGGGCTTAACTGTATCGCAACTAGTTTCAACTGCATGGGCTTCTGCTTCTACTTACCGTGGATCGGACAAACGCGGTGGCGCTAATGGTGCACGGGTTCGGTTGGCTCCGCAGAAAGACTGGGCCGTGAATAATCCAGCTCAGCTGGCAAAAGTGTTACAAGTACTGGAAGGCATTCAAAAAGAATTTAAGAATGTTTCATTGGCCGACTTGATTGTATTGGCTGGTAACGTAGGTGTTGAAAAAGCCGCTAAAGATGCGGGCTTTGCCATCAGCGTGCCATTTGCACAAGGTCGTGGTGATGCTTTGCAGCAGCAAACCGATACCGAATCATTTGAAGTGCTTGAACCCATTGCCGATGGTTTCAGAAACTATCTGAAGGGTAAATTCACAGTTCCGGCAGAAGCGCTATTAATTGACAAGGCTCACCTGTTAACCCTTACAGCGCCTGAATTAACCGTGTTGATTGGTGGTATGCGCGTATTAGATACCAACTTTGATGGTTCGAAGCATGGTGTATTTACCAGTACACCCGGAAAACTGACAAACGATTTCTTTGTAAACCTGCTTAGCATGGATAACGTATGGACTGCCGCAGACGAATCGAAGAATGTGTTTGAGGGAAAGGACCGCAAAACCGGTAAAGTGAAATGGACAGCTACCCGTGCCGACCTTGTTTTCGGATCGAACTCAGAACTTCGTGCCCTGGCTGAAGTTTACGGAAGTGCCGATGCAAAAGAAAAATTCGTAAAAGATTTTGTGGCTGCCTGGACGAAGGTGATGAATGCAGATCGGTTCGATCTGAAGTGATTTTTCCTCTTTATCTTTTTATAGAAAAAGAGGTTGTCTCAAAAGTCAAATTAAGATTGGAATGAGATTCCGGCACAAGGCCGGAATCTCGTTTAGTACCACGAAATCGAGATCGCGGAACAAATCCGCGATGACAGAACGACTTTTGAGACAGGCTCTTTTGTTTACGAAAACCAGGATATTTGAAATTCAAAATCCAAACCTATACTCTTCAATCAAACTCGTTTTCCTTCCGTGTTTGAATGCGTAAAGATCGGCTGGCCTTCGTTTGTTTGATGTGTCAGAACCAATCTTCGTTATCATACCGGTTTTCAAAATCTTTCTTCTGAAATTGGGCCGGTCAATTTGCCTTCCTAAAATAGATTCTACCAAAGCCTGAAGTTCGGGTAACGTAAACTTTGATGGTAACAAGTTTGAGGCAATGGGAGTGTAAGGCATCTCTTTCCTCAACGATTCGCAGGCACTTTTTACAATATCACTGTGATCCATGGCCAATTCTTTCAGTTTATTAACTGGTAACCACTGTGCCCCATCCATAAACTGGGTTGGTCTTAATTCAATTTTTGAATAATCAACCAGAGCCAGGTAACAAACAGATACAAATCGTTTCGAAAACCAATCGAGTACGCCCTTATCTGCTTTTGACTTAAATACCCTGCTCTTGGTGAATTCCCTATTGAAAGAACGGCTCGCCTTGCCAAAGACAGCAAACTGCTTGAATAGAATTTTCTCAAGACCTGTACTTTCTTTTACGATTCTCTCCATGGCTACTACCAAATCTTCTTTCTGGTAAACGTACCCTCCTGGCAAAACCATCAGGTGAACACTATCTAACGAAATCCTATTAACAACTACATGAAGTGCCTTTTCGTGAAAACCAAGAATAACGCAGTTAACTGAAAGCTGTGGAATAGCCTCTTTTTCAACCGATTCAACATATCTGAGGATTTTATCAAACATAAATAGTTATTCCATTTTGAGCTTCGCAAAAATAAGGTAGTTTTGAGTCAAAATGACTCAAATTTTAGTTTATTTTCGTATCCCAGCATTCTACCTATGAAAAAGCGTTACAAAATTCTCATTGCCCTGGTTGTACTTTTGGTAGCTGCCTACTTCTGGTTTACCCGCGACACACGCGAAATCAACGTACTGGTATTTTCTAAAACGGCTTCGTTCCGGCATGAGTCAATTGGTGCGGGTAAAGCAGCCATTATAGCAATGGGAAAGGAGCACAACTTCTCTGTAGATACAACAGAAAATAGCGAAGTCTTTACCGAAAAAACACTACGTAACTATAATGTTATTGTGTTTTTAAACACGACAGGCGAGGTGTTGAATGACATGCAGCAACTGGAAATGAACCGCTGGATACAAGCCGGAGGTGGATTTGTGGGTATTCATGCTGCCGCAGATACTGAATACGAATGGCCCTGGTATGGCGAATTAGTAGGCGCCTACTTTAATGGGCACCCCAACAACCCCAATGTTCGCGATGCTGTTATAAATGTGGTTGACAAAAATCACAACTCCACAAAACATCTACCGGCTGAATGGAAACGTACCGATGAGTGGTACAATTATAAAGACATTCGCCCGGAGATTAACGTGTTGCTGAACCTCGATGAGAAATCATATGAAGGAGGAACCAATGGCGACAACCACCCTATTGCCTGGTATCGCGACTTTGATGGAGGCAGAACCTGGTACACAGGCCTTGGTCATACAAATGAAGCGTACACTGATCCGGAATTTATACAAATGCTTTGGGGTGGTATTGAATATGCTGCCGGGCCGGGTGTGCCTGTAAACTACAATAACTCGCGTGTAGCGCCTGAAGAAAACCGGTTCCAGAAAGTGGTACTTGAGTTTAACCTCAATGAACCCATGGAGCTGGATATGCTACCCGGAGAAGATGTGTTATTTATTGAAAGACGGGGCGATATAAAACTTTATAAGAAGACAGAAAATAAAGTAAAGCTGGTTACAAAATTTCCGGTGTTCAGCGATTTGGAAGATGGATTGCTTGGTTTGGCGGTAGATCCGGATTATGAAAAGAACCATTGGATTTATTTGTACTATTCACCAGTTGGAAAAGAAGCTGTACAACGTCTTTCACGGTTTACTTTCATTGGCGATTCGTTGGAGCGAGCCAGCGAGAAGATAATATTAACCGTAAACACGCAACGCGAACAATGTTGCCACTCGGGTGGTTCGGTTGAGTTTGGTCCCGATCGGTTGCTTTATCTATCTGTGGGCGATAATACCAGTCCGCGTGAAACGGGCTACGGTCCTATCGATGAACGTCCGGGCAAATCTCCCTGGGACGCACAAAAGTCATCGGCAAACACAAATGATTTGCGCGGAAAAATTTTACGCATAAAACCCGAAGACAACGGCACCTATTCTATACCAGATGGAAATTTGTTTACCGATGCGAAACAAGGCAGACCTGAAATTTATGTGATGGGTGTTCGTAATCCATTCCGTATTTCTATTGATCAGAAAACAGGTTTCCTCTATTGGGGCGATGTAGGCCCCGATGCAGGAAAAGATAGTGTGGGCTTTGGTTCTAAAGGATATGACGAATTAAATCAGGCAAAGAAAGCCGGTAACTTCGGATGGCCCTACTTTATTGGTAACAACTACGCCTATAACGAGTATGACTATGGCGCGAACAAATCGGGGCCCTTGTATGATCCTAAGAAGCCGGTGAACAATTCGCCTAATAATACAGGAGCAAAAGAATTACCAGCAGCCACTCCGCCTATGTACTATTATCCTTATACACCATCAAATGAGTTTCCATTGGTAGGTGAAGGTGGACGCAACGCTATGGCCGGGCCTGTATTTTATAAAGACCGGTTCCCTGAATCCACCAGCCGGTTTCCGGATTATTACGACAAAAAATTATTTACATACGATTGGATGCGGGGTTGGATAATGGCCGTTACGCTGGATGAAAAAGGAGATTATGTACGTATGGAAAGATTTCTGCCCGGCATGATGTTTAACAATATGGTTGACGTAGTGTTTAGTCCGGCTGGCGATATGTATGCTCTTGAATATGGCACAAACTGGTTTAGTCAGAACATGGATGCCAGACTTATTCACTTAACTTATTCTTCGGCTAATCGGGTTCCGGTAGCAGCCGTCAGCGCGGATAAAACGGTTGGTAAAACTCCGCTTACCGTAACGTTTAATAGCGATGCTACAACAGATCCCGATGGAGATGAAATTACCTACGAATGGAATTTTGGCGATGGCGAAACATCAACCGAAAAAAGTCCGGCACACGAATTTAAAAAAGCGGGTGAGTATAAAGTGAGTTTCTCCGTTACCGATCCTTCCGGTGAAAAAGCATCACAGGAACTCCTGATAATTGCCGGTAACGACCTGCCCGAACTTAAAATAAATTTTTCCGGAAACAGCCGGTTCTATTGGAACAATTCAACCTTTGATTACAGTATTGAAGTAACCGATAGCGAAGATGGTTCGGTAGGAAACGGCATTGATGCCAAAGCCATTACGTTTACAGCCGATTACCTTGCTCATGGCAAAGATGTTACAGAAATAATTCAGGGGCACCAGGCTAACATGGAAGCATCGGCCAACCTGGTTGGAAAAACCTTGTATGAAAATTCCGACTGCCGGTCGTGCCACCATGCCACCGAAAAATCGGTAGGTCCTGCTATGAAACAGATTTCCGATAAGTATGCGGACAATGAAGGTGCTGTAAAAATGTTAGTCGATAAAGTAATTAAAGGTGGCTCCGGTGTATGGGGCGATTTAATGATGGCTCCTCATCCGCAGTTAAGTGTTGATGATACCGAAAAGATGATTCGTTACATGTTATCCATTGGCAACAAAACACCACAATCAGGGCTTCCCAACAAAGGAGTTTATGCATTGAATAAACACAAACCTACCGAGAAAGAAGGTACGTACATCTTTACCGCTTCTTATACCGACCGGGGTGGCAATGGCATTAAACCCTTAACAGCCACTAAGGTAATAGTGCTCTCCTATCCTTTTCTCGGAGCCGATCAATACTCCGAAAAGAAAAAAGCCCAAACATTTAAAATAACCAAAGACATCTACCCTGCTATTGAAGAGGAAACAACAATTGTATTGCCTAACCACGAAGGCTCTTTGCGGTATAAGGGCATAGATTTTACCGGAGTTGGAGTAATAAAAATTGGCGCAGCCGTTGCTCCTAATTATTTCTCCGGAGGTACATTGGATATCTTTATCGATGGTGAAACGGGCCAGAAGATTGGATCGGCTAAATTGGAAATAGGCCTTACTGATCTTGGTTTTAAAGAATTGCTTGTTCCCATCAGCGAAGTAAAAGGATTGCATGACTTAATTATTAAGGTTAATTGCACCGACCCCAGCAAAGTATTTGGAGGTATTGCCACTCTTGAATTTGTTAAGAAATAATAGTTATGAAAAAATTTTTAAAAATCTTTCTCTGGACGATTGTATCCCTGGTTCTCATTCTTGGGCTTTTAATAACCGGATTTATCTATAAAGTTCAGAATGGGTTTCCGGTTTTTTATGAAACAGAAATACCTGCTATTGAATTTCCAACAGATAAAAAAGCAATTCTGTTGTTTTCAAAGTCAACCGGCTTTCGGCATGGAGAATCTATTGAAACCGGTAAAAAAACTTTTGCCGAACTGGCAGAAAAAAATAATTGGTTTTTGTACAGTACCGAAGAAGGCGGAGTTTTTAATAAAGAACAGCTTGCCAAATTCGATATGGTAATCTTCAATAATTCCACCGGTCGGTTGTTAAACAAAGAACAAGAGAAAAATCTTGAAGAATATGTTGAAGGTGGCGGTTCACTATTGGGCATACATGGCGCTGGCGATAACTCACACCATTGGGATTGGTATGTAAAGAATCTGACTGGCTCTGATTTCTCTCATCATGCCCTCACACCCAAATTTGAGGAAGCAGTTATAACTCTGCACCCGGAAGCCGACAGTTTAATTAAAACTAACCTGCCTGCGCAATGGACGCATGCCGATGAGTGGTATGTGTTTTTTGAAAACCCGAGGAAGCATGGATTCACCCTGCTCTATTCTATCGATGGCGAAAAGATTAATGCCAATGGAAATATACTTTGGATGAAAAGTAAAAACTTCGGTATGGGCAAAGAGCATCCGGTGGCCTGGTATAAAGACGTGGGTGAAGGTCATACCTACTACACCTCATTAGGGCACGATGCTACTGCGTGGCAACAGAAACCGTTCGTTCAGATGTTGGAGAATATTGTTAATCAATTTTAAAATCCGTCAGGTTGAAAAACCT
>ERZ761602.3307-NODE-3307-length-23006-cov-6.575661_pt1 | contig 23006 bp, 14 predicted proteins | sample MGYA00512165_ERZ761602 | MGnify/ENA primary metagenome ERZ761602 (study PRJEB28899, sample SAMN02445085) | bioreactor sludge metagenome | biome: EBPR sludge; isolation source: Thorneside wastewater treatment plant | place: Australia: Brisbane, Thorneside...
CGAAAGCGGACATCTCATCTGCTACTCCAACCGGACATATGATGTGCTAACTACATCTCCGGAACCGGCTCTTTACAGCCGGGAAAAGTATTGATATTCTCTTCCTGCTTTACCCAGGAACCCTCACGAATTTTCGAAAATTATGTCAGTTGATGCCCGAGACGAGATCGTGATCGAACGACCGCGTAAGGATGTTGCCGAGGTGATGCTCGACCCGAAGTATGACAAGCTTTGGATCACCGGGCTGACGAACTGTTTTCCGCAATCGCCTGGATTGATGCGCGAGGGCTTGAAGTTCGAGCGCGTCGGAACCCTTCTTGGACGCCACTATTCCTGTCAGTATTTGGTCGTGCGTTCTGATGGTGAGAGCTTTGCGGAGATAGCCGCCGATGAGCCTTTTCAGATGAAGATCCGCTACGACCTTGCCGATGCCGAAGGCGGCACGACGGCAAAAATACGCATTCAAAGCATTGGTGAGAATGAATATAAACTGCCCGCACCGGCATTGAACAAGGCGATTGCCGAGTGGCTTGCCGGTGACCTCAAGCGGTTGAAACAGCGCGTTGAAGATGGCGTAGATTAGGCCTTTTCGGTGTCCTCTATCGCGAATTGAAGGTTGTAGAGCTTCTTGTAAACACCGGCCTTCGCGAGCAATTCTTCGTGCGTGCCGGTTTCGATTATCTTCCCACGTTCCATAACGACGATCTTGTCCGCACGGCGAATGGTCGAGAGCCGGTGGGCAATGACTATCGACGTCCTGTCACGCATCAGATTGCCCAACGCCTGCTGAACAAGCCTTTCGGATTCGGCATCGAGAGCCGACGTCGCTTCGTCGAGGATCAGCACCGGTGCGTTTGTCAGTACTGCGCGGGCGATGGCGATCCGCTGCCGCTGGCCGCCGGAAAGGAAAGTTCCGCGTTCGCCGACGATGGTGTCGTATTTTTGCGGCAGTTCTTCGATGAAATCGGCAGCGAAGGCGATCTCTGCGGCCCGGCGAATGTCCTCGTCGGTCGCGTCCGGGTCGCCATAGGAAATGTTGTAACGGACCGTGTCGTTGAAGAGCACGGTCTCCTGCGTGACCAGTGCGATCTGGCGTTTGAGATCCGCAAGTTTGAGTTCGCGGAGGTCATCGCCGTCCCACTCGATCGATCCCGAGACAGGATCGTAAAGCCGCTGGACGAGCTTTATGAGCGTCGATTTCCCGCCGCCGCTTTCGCCGACGAGAGCGACGACGCTGCCTTTTTCGACCGTAAGCGAGACGGATTCGAGGATCGGCTTTGAGCTGTCGCCGTAGTTGAACGAGACGTCTTTGAGCTCGATCGCTTTCTCGAGTCCGCTGACGGGTTTTGCATTCTCGCGTTCCGGCAGATGTTCGTGGCTGTCAAGCACGTCCCAAACGTCGCGAGCAGCGGCAAAGGCACGCGAGATCTCGTTATGCTGGCGTGAGATCTTACGCATCGGGTCGTAGCTGCGGAAGAGGAAATAAAGGAACGCGAAGAACTCGCCCGCATCCATTGCCGCGGCATTTATCTCACGCAGCCCAAAATACAAAAGGACGACGAGGGCGATCGTGCCGATCATCTCGATGGTCGGCGGCGAGGTCGCGGCGATGCGGCCCGAGCGAAGGTTGGCCTTCGCTATCATCTCGGCGACGCGGCCGAAGCGTTTGCGTTCGCGGTCCTCGGCCCGGTAGGCCGTGACGATGTTGTGGTTGGACAGTGTTTCCTGAGCGGTATCGGTGAGAATCTTGTTGCCCTCGTAGGACATCTCGGCGAGCTTTCTCAAAGTCCGGCTGAATTTGCTGGTCAGGAAAGCGATGATCGGAGCGATGATCAAGGCACCCAGCATCAGCCGCCAGTTGAGATAAAACGCCGTTCCGAGAAAAGCAACGAGCATAAAGCTCTCGCGAAGGACATCGCGAAGATTTGCCGAGACGGCAAGCTCGATGGCCGAGCAGCTTACGACCAGCCGCGAGACGAGGAAATTCGTCCGGTGCTTTTCGAAGAATGACGCCGACTGCGAAAGCAGGTGGTCATAAAGCTGCTTGCGGATATCGAGCACGGCCGATTGGCCGATCTTCGCCATCAGGTATGACGAGAAATACTCGGCGATGCCCTTGCAAAGTGTGAATCCGAGCAGCAGGCCGGAAATGGCAAACCAGGCCGAATACCACGGTTCCTTCGGAATCACTTCGTGGAGATTGAAGGGAAGCCAGCGGGATCCGGTATTCTGAGGAATGAACTGCTCGAAGATCGGCATCAGAAGAAGGCCGATCGCCGTTTCGAAAAGTGCGACAAACAGCATCGCAACGATCGCAACCGCGAAGACTCCCTTGTAGGGGCGGACATACGTAAGCAGCCGGTTTAGGTCAGACATCGGAAACTAAGGTAAAGACTATACGTTAGCGTGATGCGGGTTGTCCAAAAACCGCGAGAAATTTGCAACCCGCAACCACAGTGTGGCATCTTGCTTAAAGATTCTTTTTCTACGGAGATCGGAATATATGAGAAAGCTAAGGCCCTCCGCGTTACTTCTATTATTATTATTCTTTTCGCTAATTTTTACCGTCGAAGTACCGGCTCAGGCCGATATTGGCCGCCGGACGACCGCGATCACCTACCCGCTTAACGAGCGAGTCGATATTCAGTTTCGCGGCACCACGCGATTTCCGCGAATGAGCGGCAGGGCCATCGTCAGACGAACCGCCCGGAACGGTACGGAGATAACAGTTCTTGTATCTAAAATGCCGCGTCCATTTGAACTGGGACGCGGATATGCAACTTACGTTCTGTGGGCTATCTCGCCCGAGGGGCAGGTCGATAATCTCGGAGAGATCAAACGGCGGGGTTTCTTTGAGTTCGATTCGAAGATAGACGTAACGACGCGGCTGCAAACATTTGCGCTCATCATTACTGCCGAGCCGCACTTTCTGGTCAAACGTCCGTCGCAGGAGATAATGCTTGAGAATCTGAATCCGGTCGCGAGGAGCGGACGGCAACTGACGACCGCGGCCTCGGTGCAGTATTTCGGAAACACCAGCGATTACTTCAGGGATGCGCGGACGCCGGAGATAGCCGAGATCGATTACTCACGGACCCCATCGACCGTTTTGCAGGCAAAACAGGCGATCGCACTGGCTCGTTTTGCTGGTGCGGAACGCGATGCTCCGGAACAGCTTAATGAGGCCGAGACGCTTTTGAACAACGCTGAAGAAGCCTGGCGGGCGGGACGCAAAGAGGACGAGGTCGATATCACGGCCCGGCGAGCGATCAGTACGGCAGTCAATGCAGAGCAACTGGCGTACGAACGAGCCGAGGCTCGCCGCCAGCGTAATGAGCAGATCCGAGCCGATGCTGAAATGCAGCGAGTTGAAGATCGGCTTGCACGTGCACAAGATGAGATAGCGGATTTAAAACGGCAACTGGCGGATGAGACGCGATCAAGGGAGCTTTCGCAGCGGGACGTCGAAAATTACCTCAAACAGATACGCGACCTTCGTGCCGAGAATGGAAAATTGCGCGAAGACCTCGGGAGGGTTCAGCTCGAGGCGACGAACGCGAAGGCTCGCCTGGACGCCATCGACCTGCAGCAGCGTGAGGCAGAACAGCAGCGGCAACGCGAAGCCCGCCTGAACGCATTGCAGGCGAACGAGGGAGCACTGATGCAGGCGCTTCGTCGCCACGGCACTGTTTCAAAAAGCGAGCGAGGGATCATCCTCACCCTGCCGGAGAGCTTTTGGTCATCGGCCCGATCCACCGATTTCGCTCCCGGAGCCGATAACCGACTGACGGCCATCGGACAGATCCTTAGCGAAAATCCGGATTACCGGATCGAGATCGAATCGCACACAGATAACCAGGGAACGCCTTCGGAGCTTGAATCGCTGACCGAGCGACGCTCGCGTGCGATTGCCGAAAGGCTCTCGGTCTTCGGTATTCCAAACAACCGAATGGAACCGCGGGGCCTGGGAGCAAGTATTCCGGTCGCCCCTAACAATACGAATGCCAATCGTGCTCGCAATCGAAGAGTTCACGTCATAATGGTGCCTGTTATCTAAACCGGTCCGAGAGGCTAAAAACGCCTGCCTTGAGCCTAAGGGCCGGGCAGGTTTTTTTGTGTGACTAATTAAGAAAAATTGGTAATATTCAAAAAGGACATTTCTTTGCACCTCACTAATTGGAGAAGAAGATGAACAAATTGTATCGCCGCCCGTTAAGGGCAGCCGCTTTCCTGCTAGGTGTCGCTGCGCTGGTCGCGGTGTATTTTGTATCGGAGACCGTACAGAAGGCACAGTCGAAGGAGCCGGAAGCTCCGCGTGACCTCCGCGCCGAGTTTGCAAAGCCCGATGCCGTCACCGACCTGATCCGGAACGCCTCGGCCGAATTGGTTCGAGTGCCGGTTTCGGCTCCGTCTGACCGCGAGCGTCTCTCCGAGCGAGGGAAGATCATTGCTGATTACGGCAGTTTCGTGATCGCGGCGTCGAATGAGCGAAACGGCCTTGCGGGCGAGGGAAGCCAGCGAATCGAAACCACGCTTCACCTGCCAGGCAGGACCTTTGAGCCGCTTGCTAAACGCGAAGAGCTTGCCATCGAACCGGAAAACGAAGCCGAAAGTGGTAAAGGATATTTCGTCGTTCAGTTCGGTGCGACCGCCTCGGACGAATGGCTTGACAGCATTCGTGAGGTCGGGCTTGAGGTGGTGCAATACGTTCCGCATCAGGCGTTTCTGGTCTATGGCGATCATTCGGTGGCGGTAAAGGCGGCGGGGCATTCGCGGGTGCGCTGGGTCGGCAGATATCTGCCCGAGCATCGGCTTGATAGCTTCGTGCGGTCATTTGCGGCCGCGGAAAGCGATACGGCGGTTTTCGACATCGCTGTCTTTTCGCGTTCCGACCTCAGAGCTTCGGCGTGGGAGTTTCGCTCGAAGGTCGGAGGACGGATCATCGGCGAAAGCGAATTGGCGAATAATTTCTTCAACGTTCTCCGGGTCGAGATGCCGGTCTCACAGCTCGAAAACGCGGCGGCGATGGACCATGTTTTCCGCATCGATCCTTATATTAAACCGACGACCGAGGATGAGCGTGCGGCACAGATCGTTGCGGGAAATTATGTGAACGTGACCACGCTGAACCCGCCGGGCTACGACCCGCTTACGCAGTTCGGAGCGGATGGCACGAACGTGACCGTGATGGTTTCGGACGACGGGATCAGCATTCCCGGCAACGGCGGTTTTTACGTAACGGCGAACAATACTGTAGATGGGCCGCTTCGGGGGGCGACCGCCGGAGCTGCCGGCGGACACGGCCATATAAATGCCAGCATCATCGCGGGTTACACGCCGTTCGGCCCGCTTGATGGGCAAGGTTACAACTACGGCGTCGGCATCGCACCCCGGGCAAATATAATCAATATCCCCTTCTTGAAAACGGGAAACACGACGACCGATGCACAAGCGGTTGACGATGCATTGAACACGCTCGGGCCGAACGGCGTTCGGGGAACCATCTCGAACAACAGTTGGGGCTCGGGCACGAACGGCAATTCTTACGACTCATATGCCGCCACATACGACGGGCTGGTGAGAGATGCCTCGTTTGCGGCATCGATCGATCCTTTCACGATCGTTTTTTCAGCCGGAAATTCCGGTACGAGCGGACTTACACGTCCTAAGATGTCAAAGAACACGATCGCCGTTGCGAATTCGGAGAACATCAGAACGGAGCTCGGTTCGACCGGGGCGGACAACATGGACGACCTTCGTTCATCTTCGAGCCGAGGGATCGCGTTGGACGGCCGCGTCAAGCCGGACATCACAGCTCCCGGAACGGTGATAACGGGAAGCCGTGCCGGATCTTGCAGCAGTGTATCCTCCTGCTTTGACGCGAACCACGCTTTCAGTACCGGTACGTCGCACGCAGCTCCGCAGGTTGCCGGTGCGGCGGCGCTATTTACCCAGTATTGGAAGGACCGCAACGGCGGAGCATATCCGAGCCCGGCGATGATCAAATCGGCGATCGTTTTGAGCGGCCAGGAGATGAATGGAAGCCTTACCGCGGCGTCAACGACACCGAATGGCAACGAGGGCTGGGGCCGGATGAATATGCGGCTGATGATGAACACTGGTGTGCCGATGCTCCACATCGACCAGACCCATGCCTTCTCAAATAACGGAGAGAACGTGGTTTATACCGGCACGGTCGCCGATCCTTCGAAGCCTTTTCGCGTCGCTTTGGTCTGGACCGATCCGCCGGGAGTCTCGAATCCGGCTCTGGTCAATAATCTCGATCTGACCGTACAGGTAGGCGGCAATACTTACCGGGGCAATTTCTTTACCGGCGGCGTATCCATAACCGGCGGAACGCATTCGGTCGTAGATAATGTCGAACAGGTCCGCCTCGCCGAAGGAGTAGCGGCCGGAACGCCGGTGACGATAACGGTCGCGGCTACCGCTTTGAACGGCGACGGCATACTCGGGAATGCCGATCTTACGGACCAGCACTTCGCCCTCGTCGCCTATAATTTTGCGGAGCCTTCGGAGACGGCCGCGGCTCCGTTCGACTTTGACGGCGACGGCAAGACCGACATCTCGATCTTCCGTCAGGCGGCGGGCGAGTGGTGGTATCTCCGCAGTTCGGATGGAGCGAATCGGGCGTTCCAGTTCGGTTCGGCTTCGGACACGATGGTCCCGGGCGATTACACCGGAGATGGCAAGGCCGATCTCGCATTCTGGCGACCGGCGACGGGCGAATGGTTCGTCCTGAGGAGCGAGGATTCGACCTTTTTCTCGTTCCCGTTCGGAGCCATCGGCGATGTGCCGACACCCGGCGATTTTGACGGCGACGGAAAAGCGGACGCGGCGGTGTTCCGTGCTGCCGTTGGAACATGGTTCATACTTCGCTCCTCCGGTGGGGTCGAGGTTCAGGTTTTTGGCACCAATGGCGACCTTCCGGCCGTTGCGGATTATGACGGCGACGGAAAGGTGGATGTCGGTGTCTTCCGGCCGAATGGAGCTACCGGTTCCGAGTGGTGGATAAACCGCAGCACGGCCGGCCTATTTGCCGTTCAATTCGGATCTCCGACGGACAGGACCGTGCAAGGTGATCATACCGGCGACGGCAAGGCGGACATTGCGTTCTACAGGCCGGCGACGGGCGAATGGTTTGTGCTGAGAAGCGATGACACGACGTTCTTTGCGTTCCCGTTCGGCGTTGCCGGCGATGTGGCTGTTCCGGGAGATTACGACGGCGACGGTAAGACGGACGCGGCCGTGTTCAGGCCCGGTTCGGCAACGTGGTTCGTCAACCGTTCGACCGGCGGAGTAGGCATCACCGGCTTCGGTCTTTCGACCGACGTGCCGATGCCTTCGGCCTATGTCCGCTAGGAAAGTACGGTGATGCGGTTCGGCGGGAGGCCGACCATGCATTCTTCGCCGACGTTTAGTCCGATGAGACGCAGGACGAGGGCTTCGAGCTCTAGCCCGCCTGCGTCGAGCCGGACAAGGGTCATCGGGCCGAGGAAAGATACATCGGTGACGATGGCCTTGAGGAGGTTATCTTCCGGAAAAGAAGCTCCGAACGAGAGAGAGATATACTCAGGCCGGATAGCGAGGGGGATGTTCTTATTGATCGGCCCAAGCCGCGTCCGGTCAAGCGGTCCGGTGAAGAGGCGATGACCGCCATCGATGGTGTGAAACTCCGGAAGGTCGTTCTTGCTGGAGGTCAGCCGCCGCGACTCAAAAATATTGCAGCGGCCGGTGATCGCGGCAACGGCGGTCGTTAGCGGTGAGTTGTAAACCTCCGACGCAGGGCCGTACTGCCCTAAATATCCACCGACGAGCACAAGAAGTTCATCGGCAAAGCCGAGTATCTGCTCAAAGCTGTTCGTCGCAAAAAGTATAAGTTTTCCCGAATCCCGAGCCGCTGTTCGGAGCTTTTCCATCGCCTTCCGCCGCTCGCCGGCATCAAAGAAGCGAAACGGGTCATCGAGGCAAAGAAGCTTTGCATCGCTTTTGAGTGCTTCGTCGATCTTAGCCGATTGGATCGCCGCAAGCTCGGCCGTATCCGGCAGAACACCTCGAAGTCTCCTCAACAACGGTATTTCCGGAAACGTCGGCAGAAAGTAGGCCGATGGAGCCTCGATCGTTCCGCTATTTACCTGCTCTACGCCCGCGGCAACCCGCAGGAGCGAGGACTTACCGGCACCATTTAGCCCATAAACCCCGACGACACGGCCGGCCTCGGCCTCGAATGAAACGTCGCGGAGCGCCCATCGATTCCCGTATCGCTTGGAGATATCCGTAAACTTGAGGCCCATCAGGAAAAAAGGAACAAATCGAAGCTCGAAGCGTGCAAAGAAAAGTATGCTGTTGTCATCTGATTTAGGCAAGTTTAGACTGTGGCTATGTCAGAGCGGAGCATAAAACAAAAGGTTATTCGTGCGGCCGGATGGCAGGTGTTCCGTCGCGGGGCAAAGATGCTGCCCTTTGGCGGAACCTTCGTTGCTATTGCTCTTGTCGGGAGCGATATTCGCCGGAAGGGCGTGGTCAAGGGCGTTATTAACTCGGGCATCGATGCCATTCCGGTAGTCGGACTCTTGAAGAACGGAATCGAACTTGTCAGGGGCGATTTTTTGCCTGATAAGGACGAGGCGGAGAAGAAAAATGGCAAAAAGAAGTGATTTGCTTCGTCGGGCGACGGCGGCTGCAAGCTTTGCGGCGATATTATCGGTCGGAGCGTTGATGGCGGCGGCTCAACGTCCACAGCCAACACGGACGCCGGCACGCCCGGCGGCTTCGCCAACGCCGGCAGGTGCCGAGGTGATCAGCCGTGCCGACGACCTGCCGTGGGTCCGAATTCCGGACAGCGATGAGCCCGCGACCCGCCCGACGACGGAAACCGAGTCCCGCGATCAGCAGACCATCGAGACACTAGAGGCTCGGATCAAGTTGCTCGAGTCCTCGCGAAGCAAAGACCCCGACGCCGTTCAGCGTCGGCTTGCCCTCAACCTCGAAATACTCACACGAGCCGAGCAGCGTTCGGACACGCTCCGCAAGCAGCTTTTTGAAATGCTTGAGAAAGAGGGAGCCGTTCTCGCCAAGCTCGATTCTATCGAGATGGACATGCGGCCCGAGATGATCGACCGCGGCGTGGCGTTTGCCGGTACGCTGCGGCCCGAGGAGCTAAGGGAAGCTCGCCGCCGTCAACTTACTGCCGAAAAAGCGAACCAGCAGAACCTGCTCAACGAGATCCGCCGAAACCGGGCGAATCTCGAAGTAAATCTGCAAAAAGCGGACGACCTTGTCGAGCGGCTGCGGGCTCGCATCGAGCGTGAGATCGACTCTGCACTTGACGAAACGAACCCGGCAAACAAGCCGGACAACGAGAATCCATAACACTCCGGATACTCTGCGTAAAACTTTGCGGCCTCTGCGTTCAAGTAATCTTAACGCAGAGGCCGCTGAGAGTTTTGCAAAGGAAGCCGAGCTTTAGTCGCGGTTCGGCAACGAAAACACTCTCGAGTTACTGCTCATCAGCCACTTCCGGCACTTTCTTTTTCGCGCATTCGCGGGTTACGGCGAGCACTGCTATCGTCCGCAGGAACTTGTCATCGAGCGATCTCGCGTTCGATAGCGACAGCCCGAGGTCACGGGCGGCGAGCTTTGAATAAGTCCGCTCGAGGTCGTAACCGGGCACCGTATAAGCCGAAAAAAAACTGTAACTCTTGCCAATGATCTGCCGATAAACCGCCGTCGAGCCGAGGTCGGGGTCCTGCAGCCGATTGATGACGGCGACCGAGTCCGAAAGTTCTTGCATTGCAAAGCCCGGGTTGAACCGCTCGTATTGATAAGCGAGTCCCATCAGTATCTTCGCCTTGGTCGCCGAATCCGGAAGCGCCCCGGCGATCTTGGCGACCTCGCCGAGAGTCTGGTACGCACCGGCAGCTTCGCTCAGATTTTCCATCTGCTTTTCGGCCAGATCAAATGCGAGCACGGCCCTGTCCTCGGCTTCCGCCACCTTTCCCTGAAAGCGGACGGCATCGGCAAAACGAGTTTCCTCAATTGCGAGTTTCGCCCGGGTGAACCAAAAGTAGTTGGTCGAGTCCTTTCGGGCCTGTTCCTCTTTGATCTTGTCGAGCCAGGGTTCCAAAAGGGCAAATTGCTCTTCCGTCTTTCGCTGTCGGATCACCATTGTGATGATCATGTTGTCCGTCAGCTTGCCCTCGTTGTCCGCGTCTTCGGCCTGTTGTAGAAGCTCTTCAAAGGTCGTACTGGCCGATCTGTTCCATTGTTCCCGCTGGCCCATTCCGGCACGCATCTCGTCTGTGAGCAGCGAATTGGCCTGCGACTTGGCAAGCGTAAATCTTTGGATCAGTCCCGGATGCTCGCTGATGACGATCGGTTCGAGTTCCAGCAACGCCGAATACATATAGACCGCATCGGGCTGGCGGTTGGGCTCGGGCTGCCGCAATCTTTCCTCGGGGTTGGTCGCGGCGGCGGCGATGCGTGCAAAGAATGTTTCGAGAAAGCGGCGTTGAAGCATCGGGTCGGCGGTAGAGTTCGACGGCATCGACGACGAGACCATAAAGCGGTCAATTCCAAACATCCGCTCGCGGCCGAAAGGGTAAGCCGAAAGGATAAGCAAACGACGGGCGGATTCATTGCGATAATTTTGAAGCAATTCGGAATAGAGCGTCGCCGAAAACGAGAGGTTCTTGTCTGCCGTATGGTAAAGTGCCCAGAACCAGTGCTGCTCGAGCGGATAACGCATCAAGCGACGGAAGATCATCATGCTGAATGCCGGGTCCTCTTCGATCCGTTCACCGGCTAGCGAGATCATCTCCTGGATCTCGCGTTGGCGATTCAATTCGCTCCGCTCGGACGCGGCCTTCTCAAACTCTTTCAGTACCTCTTCGCTTAGCCGTTCAGCCCATTTTGCATCGTGCCGGGCGATCGCCTTAATCACCGTCATCCGAAGATCAGGCTTTTGAGTAGTTAGGGCCATGGCTCGATCAGCACGGGCCGTTTCAAATCCCTTTTCCTTGAAATGCGCAGTGGCTATGCCCCACGACTCGGTGAAGTATTGGCGGGCGGTCGGTTCGTCGAAGGGCCATGAGAAATCAGCCAGCCGGACGAGAATATTCACTCGCTTATCAGCCTCTCGGACCGAGCGGCTCTCGGTCGCAAGCTGCCCGACGAGGAACCGCGAGTTCTCGACCGTGCAGATCTCCGAACCTGTCTCGGGGATTTGCCCGAAGGCGGAAGAAAACAAGATTGCCGAAACGAACAGAACTGAGAGATATCGCATCAAAGCCTCCGTAAAACATGGAATGCCCGGAACTTTCGGGGAAGTGTCCGGGGAAGTGTCTTTATCTATATTACATGCTATTGCAAGCAAAAAAGTTGCAAATTTTCCGTGCAAGGTTAGCGTTCCAAGGCGTTCAGTAGATATCGGCTTATGCCTGCTGCTCTCCAAGTCCAACGAAATTGCGGAGAAAAAAATGAAAAAGATCCTTTTGAGTTTGATGTTCGGTCCGGCATTTTTCGGAGCGATCGCTGTGTCCGGGGCCTTTGCCCAGGGCGTAATTTTGCCTGTTCCATGTGATTCGCGGCCATGCCGGCCAAGGCCGATCCCTCAGCCTTTGCCGAACGTCCTGCCGGTCAAATCGATAAAGCTCGATACGAAGATCGAGGGTCAGGTCGCGACGACGCATGTCGAACAGATCTTCCGCAACGACACGCGGTTTACCGTTGAAGGAACGTATTTCTTCCCGATACCCGATGGTGCGTCGGTGGTTGAATTCGCAATTTGGGAGGATGGCAAACGATTGGTCGGCGAGGTTCGAAGCCGCGAGGAGGCACGCCGAATTTATGACGAGATCGTCCGCCGGCAACGCGATCCCGGCCTGCTCGAATATGCCGGCAAGGACCTGCTGCAGGCTTCGATCTTTCCGATCCCGCCGAACTCCGATAAAAAGGTCGAGCTTCGATACACGCAAATTCTGAAAGCCGAGTCGGGAACGGTCGCCTATCGCTATCCGCTCGGGACGGGCCGCAACCTTTGGCGCGGGCGGCCGGGAGCGGAAGGCGGTGTGGCCAATATGCCGCCGCAGTCCTTCGGGACGGTTTCGGGCAAAATAGAGATCGTCGGCCGCGAGCCGCTGCGAAACATTTACTCGCCCTCGCATGCCATCGAGGTCAATCGCCGCGACGACCGGCGGGCGGTCGTATCTTTCGAATCGAGCGACAACGACAAGGACGTTCAACTCTTCTACGGGCTTTCCGAAGCCGACTTCAGTATGTCGCTTCTGACCTATCGAGAACCCGGAAAGGACGGCTACTTTTTACTGACGCTCTCGCCGCGAGATGATCTCGGCGAACGTGAAATAGCGGCGAAGGACATCGTCTTCGTGCTCGACACAAGCGGTTCGATGGCCGATGCCGGCAAGATGGAAAAGGCACGTGCGGCGTTGTTATTCGGTATTAGAACTTTGAGAGACAGCGACCGGTTTAACGTGATCGGCTTTGCCGGTGAAGAGCGGCTGATGGAAAGCGGGCTGATCCGTGCCGACGCCGCCGGCAAGAAGAAGGGCGAGGAATTTGTCGGCAAACTTCAGCCGACCGGAGGCACGAATATCAACGACGCGCTGATCGCGTCGCTCAAGCAGTTCGAGTCCGGCAACCGGCCGAAGATGTTAGTTTTTATGACCGACGGCCTGCCGACGGTCGGCGAGACGAATGCGGCAAAGATACTTTCGAACTTCAAGGCCGCTCGGAAGATCGACGTCCGCGTTTTTCCGTTCGGCTTCGGTTATGACGTCAATACGGCGTTGCTCGATAAGCTCGGAACCGAAAATGCGGGTATCTCGGATTACGTCCAGCCGCAGGAAGACCTCGAGGTCAAGGTCTCGAATTTCTTTGCAAGGGTGAGTTCGCCGGTGCTCTCCGATGTTGAGATCGACCTCGGGCCGATCCAGGCCGAAATGGTCTATCCGCGAAAGCCGGGCGACCTTTTTAAGGGAATGCAGACGACGCTCATCGGCCGCTACCGCAATGAAAGCGACCTGCGGGATGTGGTCGTGACACTCAGCGGCAAGACCGGCAATGCACCGAAGGCATACGAGTTCCGCGGGCTCGATTTCCCACGAAGGGCGACGGACAACGATTTTCTGCCGCGGCTTTGGGCAACGCGGCGGGTCGGTTGGCTGGTCGAGGAAATTCGTGCCAATGGCGAAACGAAAGAGGTCAAGGACGAGATCGTCGAACTCGGAACGAGGTTCGGCATTGTGACGCCCTACACATCTTATCTCGCGACCGACGGCAGCTTTGTCTCGTCTCGCCGTGCGGGCAGCGGGCTGATAGCTCCGCCGTCTGTTATGCCGCGTGCTTTAGAGATGAGCAGCGGCCGCGATGCCGTTGCACAAAGCGTTCAGCAGAACGCACAGAAGTCGAACGTCACTCTCGCCGACCGTAAAGAAATGCGGGCGGAGGATCAGGTGACCGTTAAGCGTTCGGCTGAGAACCAGTTCGTCGCGAACCGGAATTTCTTCCTTGAGAACGAGGTCTGGGTCGATGCGGACATCCGGCCCGAGACCAAGCTGCCCGAGACGAAAGTTCAATTCGGCAGCGAGGAATACTATCGCCTCATCGGCCGGGAACCGATGCTTGCCCAGTATTTCGCGATCGGCGAACAGGTTGCCGTGATCTGGAACGGCCGGGTATATCGCGTCGTGAAGTAACTCGCTTGGCAAAACCGGGCGGCAAAGCGCGTCCAACAAAAGGTGATTTTCATTCGGGGTTCTTGTATTCTTAATGGATATCACCTTTTTCTTTTCGTTTTTTTTGGAGGACAACTGGTGCAAAGCATTTCCCGCAGGGCCGTTTTAATACTCACGCTTTTCGCGTTTGCGGGCTCCGTTGCGGCCCAGCAGGGCTGGCAGCCGCGTGTTTCGGGGACGACCGAAGACCTCGTTTCGGTCTATTTTGCCGAAAACAACAAGGGATGGATCGCGGGCGATAACGGATTTCTTGCTCATACTACCGATCGCGGAGCTACTTGGACGAAGGTCGAGCTCGATACGACCGAGAACATCAACGAGATCTATTTTCGCAACGAGAAGAATGGTTATCTCGTGGCCGGAAAGGAAATGTTCCAGACCGACGATGCCGGCAGTTCGTGGCGAAAGGTCTCGCTCTATCGGGCCGTTGATGCAATGGGCACGCCCGAATTCCTAAGCATACGGTTTGCCGATCGCCGCCGGGGAATCGCCGTCGGCTCCATCCTGAACAACCGCGGTGCGGTCATCGATTCGCTCGTTCTCCGCACTGAGGACGGCGGCGAGAACTGGCAGCGTGTCGTTGTCCCGCCAAAAACGGAACTCTTTCATCTCGATTTCGTCGGGAGTACGCGGGTCTGGATAGTCGGAGACCGCGGAGTGATCCTTTTTTCAGACAACGGCGGCGAGAACTTTGTTCTTCAGCGATCTGGTGTCGAGCGGGCTCTTTACAACGTCGATTTCCGCGACAGCAGGGAAGGCTATGCCGTCGGCGGCCGGGGAACGATCCTGCGGACCGAGGACGGGGGCAATACCTGGATCAAGGTCGCGACGAGCTTTCCTGGCACCTTTATGCGGGTCGATTTTGCCGACGATAAGAACGGCTGGATAGTTGGCCACGGCGGCCTGATCCTGCGTTCGAACGACCGCGGCAAGACCTGGATAAAGCAGGACAGCGGGACAGAAGAAAAGATCTTCGGCCTCTTCATAAATAAGCGTGTCGGCTGGGCCGTCGGCGCCTCCGGAACGCTGCTCGAATACCTCAGATAACGATTTCTCTACTTTTTTAGGCTTTTCAATTAACACTTTCGTAAAAGCTGTGTTATCTTACATCATAATTTCTTCACATTGGCCTTTTAATCATAAGGAAAGGTTATACAACTAAAACTAAAAATTGGAGGAGTATGATGGGCAAACTACCTTTGGCGAGAGCATTACTGATTCTCGCTGTAACCTGTTGCTTTAGTTTGCTGGCTTCTGCGCAGGGCACGACGACCCGTTTTACCGGCACGGTAACGGATGCGTCGGGAGCTGCAGTGGCCGGTGCTACCGTGACACTTACCAACGAATCCACAAATATCTCACTTTCGACAACTACGAGTGCAAGTGGAGGTTACGTTTTCGACCTCATCCAGCCGGGAACTTACACTATTTCGGTTGAGCGGGAGGGGTTCAAGCGTTATGTCTCTCGAAATAACTCGGCTTTCATTAACCAGCCGGCATCGGTAAACGTCGCATTAGAGGTCGGCGATGTTTCGGCTGTGGTCTCGGTCGAGGCGACTGCTGAGCAAGTACAGACCTCAACTTCCGGAAACGTCGGTTCGACCATCGAACAACGGACGCTGGAAAGCCTTCCGATCGTCGGACTTCGCGGCCGTAATCCGCTCGACCTGCTGAACTATCAGCCGGGCGTCGTTGTTGGGTCAAATACGGGCGGTGGCGTTCACGTCAATGGCTCCCGCGACCGTGCATTTAACTTTACGCTCGACGGCATCGATATCAATGAATCGACCGCCGGCGGTTCGAACTTCACCCCGCTCCGGCCAAATCCGGATTCGGTCCAGGAGTTCCAGATCGTCACCAGCAACGCGACCGCCGAACTCGGCCGGAGCAGCGGAGCGCAGGTGACGTTGGTCACACGGTCCGGAACCAACCGGTATTCAGGCAATTTGTTTGAGTATTATCAGACACCAGGGGTCAATGCGAATGAGTTCGAAAACAACCTTTTGGGTATCGGGCGTCCGCAATTTGTTCAACACATCTACGGCGGCAGCTTTGGCGGGCCGATCATCAATCCGGGATTTGGTGAAGGGACTCCATTTTTCCAACCATTGAAGGACCGTGCTTTCTTTTTTGTCAATCTACAGCGCCTTAGTGCTTCAGAGACGCGGCTTGCCGAACGTACTGTTTATACGTCCGAAGCAAGAAGCGGACTTTACCGCTACATTCGCGGACAGCGGAACGCTCCTGCCGGAACGTCGACGGCCTCGGTAAACGCAGCCGGTCAGCCGATCTATCCTGCATGTAGCGCGACGATCACAACGCTTTGCGTTGAGACCTACAACCTCAACACGCAGCCACTGTTCTCGCCAGATCCGTTCATCGTTGGTCTTTTGAATGATTATCCTTTGCCGAATGATTTTTCTCGAGGGGACGGGTTAAATTTCGCCGGCTTTAACTTCAACGCACCTCAGACCGAGAAACAGTGGGATCTGGTAATGCGTTTTGACGTCAATGTGACGAAAAATAGCAACTTTTATGTCCGCTATGCACAAGGAGCACAGGACACCATCGGCGACAGCGTTAACGGTGGCCTTCCGGCCTTTCCTGGATATCCGAACCTCGTAAATACGATCCGCAGGCCTAAGAACCTCGCGGTCAACTATCGGTGGTCGCCGACGCCGCGTTTTACCAATGAATTCATCTACGGTTACAGCACCTTTTCATTCAGCTTTGCTAACGAGGCACCTCGTGCAGATGTTCCGTTTATCCTGAATACTGTAACCGATGCATTTTCGAACTTTGCCTATAATGCTCGTGAGGCCCGAACGTTTCAGATCGTGGACAACATAACGTTCGATTTTTCTCCTCATCTCTTTAAGGCAGGGATTAATATCCGACTTGGACGGCAGTTCGATGACCGCTCCTCGGCCGGGGGCACGATCGAGCCGACGATCGGTTTCGGAGCAGGACAGAGCAACTTTATTGGCTTTGGCCTCCCCACTGCTGGCGGAACTACCGGTATTAACTCTACCGACCTTACGAATCTTCGTTCGCAGATCAATAACTGGATCGGCCGCATTGGCAGTTTTGCTCAGGGGTTCGTTGTCTCACCAGAGAATCCGAACGTATTTGCTCCGGGCGGTACTCGTTGGAATTGGCGCGCATATTACCCGGAATACGATTTTTATTTTCAGGATACTTGGCGAGTTCGTCCGAATCTGACTCTCGACCTCGGTTTGCGGTATGAGCTTAAGCTCAGTCCGAGATCGAAGGGTCTTCCGATTCTTCGGCCGTCGCAGCCTTTTTCCATTGGTGCGGCGCCTTCAAACACGCTTCGCTGGGAAGAAGGCGAACTTTTTGAGAACGACACAAACAATTTCGCCCCATCGCTCGGTTTCGCTTGGGATCCTTTCGGCAGTGGAAAAACGTCCATAAGAGCCAATTATCGGCTTTCCTATGACCGTTTTCCGTCGCAGGTCTTCGCAAACAGCGTTTACCAAAGCGCACCTGGAAATACGTTTGCGTTTTCCGACACCAGCATCGCTCAGCAGGATCGCCTGATCCGTAACGGTATTCCGAACGCGACGCCTTCGTCCACTCCTAATGCTCTGCGGCAGCCGCCGTCGTTCGGGTTGAGCACGGTCACGCTCGTTGACCCCGACACACGTTATCCCGAAAGTCATCAGTGGTTCGTCGGTTTTCAGCGTGAGATTTGGGACGGAAATGTTTTTGAGGTGAATTATATCGGCCGACGAGGGACTCACCTTTTCGGCGGATATGACTCGAATCAGGTTGATATTTTCGCTCGGCACCCGTCGTGTCCCGAAAACTTCCTTGAAGCGTTCAACACGCTTAGGGGGAGTCCAACTGCAACATCCTGCCTTATCAACCTTCTGTTTACCGGTAACCCGACGAACAATGCCGGAACCACCACGTTCAGAGGTATCGGCACGATCGCAACAACGTTGACGCCTCCAACTAATCCTGATGGATCTGTAAATACCACTGGCGGAGGCGTTGCTACTGCAGCACAGGTCGTTTCGCAGCGGACCGTTAGCGGCCAACAGATGATCGCGAACACGATCAATAACCCGTTCTTCTTCCAACGTTATCCGCAGTTCGGCGTTGTCAATGTTCTCGATAGCAACGACTATTCGCGGTACAGCGGGCTTGATTTCATTTTCAAGCGGCGTCTAAAAGGCGGGCTCGGATTCCAGATCGGCTACACGTGGTCGATCTCGAAGGACACCCGTTCGTTTGACCCGACCTTCACGACCGTCTCGCGTGCGAACAACCAATCAGCTTCAAGTACTCCGTTCGACATCAATGATCGGAATTTGAACTATGCCTGGTCTGACTTCGACCGCCGCCACGTGATCAACGGGACTTACGTTTGGGAGATCCCTATAGGACGTGATCGTGCCTACGGCAAGGATATGTCGCGGGTTCTCGACTTCTTTGTCGGCGGTTGGCAGCTTGCCGGTACGTACAATTGGGGAACGGGACGGCCGTTTACGGTCTATTCCGGGCTCAACACAGTTAGCAACGTCAACCAGTCGTTTGCGAACTGCAATGGCTGCTCACGCGACCTTGGGGAACTCGTTGAAAGGAACGGTACATGGTATTGGTTCTCGCAGGCGGCCGAAGGGCAGTTCTCGCAGCCGGCTCCAGGTGAACTCGGAAATACCGGCCGGAACTACTTCATCGGCCCGAGCCGGTTCCAGACCGATGCGTCGCTTTCGAAGAAGCTTCGGTTCTCGGAGCGATATAGCCTGGACCTTCGCGTGGACGCGCGTAACCTAACGAACACCGCTTCGTTCGGGCTTCCGACCGCTACCTTCAATTCGTCCGTATTTGGGCGGATCAGGACCTCGGTCGTTAGTGCCTCACGCCGTATTCAGCTCTCAGCCAAGTTCAATTTCTAGAACTGGGTGAGACATTAGTAAAGCCCCGGCTCAGATGATCGAGCCGGGGCTTTTATTTTTGCGATCCGGGCAACCGGTGTGAATTTGGGTGCATCAAGATTTATGCGAATAAGAAGTGCGGGCCTTTGGCATCTTTTGCCGGCTGTTCTCGTTCTTTCTGATTCCTCCTGTTTCTACCTTAGCCCGCCGGGTATGCGGCCCTGCGGGCTTTTTTCTTTACGGGCAGAGTTCGACCGGAGTTCGGCGGCCCGGGCATAGAGCCTTTCGGCATCGGGAAGCGAGCGAATGGCGGCAGCAACCGCCATGTCCGATTCGATGCGGGCCTTCGCCGCCGAATCGACACCGAATAGAGCCATTGCGAGGTACCAGCGAAATTCGTCTAGAACAGCGGGCGTTATCTCGGCCTTTTCGGTTGAGCTAATCACGTTTGCCAGCACTGTCCGCAGCTCATCTGCACTCAAGATTTCCTGGCCGAATATAAGTGACTGCCGAAGTTCCTCGGGAGAGGGCTGCCCGTCGAGCCGTCCGTTTGCCAGGTCGCGTGTAAGGAGGAAAAGGGCGTCCGAGACGGCGTAGTTGGTGTTTGCAGTTTGGGACGCTGAGACATCCGGCGAAATGCCGTCGCCGCCATGAAGGATTCGGTCCGTGATGGTCCTTACAGCATAAGCGGGGCGATCGGTCAGCTCGGCCTTGCGAATGCCCCGGAAATATTCATAGAGCCCAACGTCCGAGTAATCGCGTTGGATCGAGCGGCCGGTCGGCGTGTAATAGCGGGCAGCGGTCAGAGCAAGTGCAGAGCCGTCCTCAAGCTCAATGATATTCTGGACAAGGCCTTTGCCGAACGTCTTTTCACCGACGATCAGAGCACGATCATTGTCCTGGAGCGCACCTGCGACGATCTCGGCGGCCGAGGCGGTATCGCCATCAACCAGCACAACAAGCGGGACGGTGACCGGCAGGCGATTGGTTGAACGCCAGATGCGGTCTTCGTTCGGGTTGCGGCCCTGCTGGGTAAGTATCTTCGTACCGTAGGGCAAAAAGCGTTCGGCGACGGCTACCGCCTGATCGACAATGCCGCCGGAGTTTCCACGCAGGTCGAGTACGAGCGACCGCAAACCGCGTGCTCGCAGGCGGAGCAATGCGTCGTCGAGTTCGGTGACGGTGGTATAGCTGAAGCCGCCCGAGTGGTCGATATAGCCGACACCGTCATCGAGCATGAACGTGTGCGGAAGCGTCTTGTGGGCAACGCGGCCGCGTGTGAGCTTCACATCGGCTGCCGAGCCGTCAGCGGCCCTTTCAAGCCGGAGGGTCACAACGGTTCCGAGTTTGCCTCGCATCATCTCGCGAACCTCATACGAAGAAAGCCCGCCGACATCTTTACTATCGACGCTCGTTATCTTATCACCAAATCGAATACCCGCGCCGTCGGCCGAAGAACCCGCCGCGACCGAAAGCACATAGGTCTCAAATTCACTGCCGTCTCTTACGGAAATGATGGTCGCTCCGGTGCCGTAATACTGGCCCTTGTGTTCGTTCATAAGTTCGGCGAACTCTTCCCGGTCGAAATACTTCGAATGCGGGTCGAGCGAACGGAGAGCCGAACGCAGTGCCGAAGCGGTCAGGCGGTCTGGCCTGTTGGCGTCCGCGGATGCGTGGTTTTGGCCGATGACGTCAAGAGCTTCGGCCAGATCCTGTCTCAACGCATCGAGCGGTTCGAGTTTCTTCGGTTTTGACTTTTGTGCCGAGCTCGTAGCTGAAAAGCTCGAACCCTGATTTATCTTGAAGTCGTCGCTCACTTTCGGGAGCGAGATGGTCTGGGCGGCCGCAGGGGAGATCAGGGAGCCGATCAAGATTACTATTGCCGTCCGCCGCATAGAAATGTTTTCCCTGCGAGGCTTTTTGGCTGGCGGAGATCGTTCTCATCCCGTCCTCCGCCATTCAATTGGCCTGCCGCTAATACCTTCCGAGCTGTGATTTGCGACTAGGATACTCATATTACGTCGGTCTTTCCAGAAAAAGTTTTCGAGAAGCCAGGCAATTGGTGCATCGGCACTTATCGAGTAAAATCCCTCTATGCCCGGGAACAAGAATACAGATCTGGACGCGAAACTCCGCCGCGTTATCGAAACAATAGATATTGGAAATCTGCTGGTGGAGCCGCTGACGAGATCTATCGAGCAGCTTCTTTCAGCCTCGGCGGCAACGATGGGTTCGAATGACGCTTCGGTCCTCATCCGAGACGGCGATGAGGGCGATCTGCGCTTTCTCGCCGCTATCGGAGAGGTCGCCGACCAGCTTCGCGATCTGAAGGTGCCTGCCGGGAAGGGGATTGCCGGCTTCGTGCTTTCGTCAGGGCAGCCGATGGTCGTTTCGGACGTTGGCGGCGAGCAGACATTTTATGCGGAAGTAGATAAGGCGACCGGATACTCAACGCAAATGATGCTCGCGACGCCTCTTCGCTATAATGATGAGGTTATCGGAGTGCTCGAATACATCAATCGTTCGGGTCCGCCGCCGTGGGAGCCGTTTACGCCCGCTGAGATGGACAAGGCGGCCCTGTGTGCCGATGCGATCGCCTCACTCGTCAATGCCTATGAATCGGCGAAGTTATTCCGCGACCTCAGCGAGCGGTTAATGTCCGATGGAGACGAAGAACTTGCCGATGCACGAGCATGGCTTCGCGGAGTTCGCGATACGGCCGAGCATAAAGAAATGATGGAGCTGGCCTTGCTTTTGCGGGAATTGGCAAGCCGCGGCGATGCCGAGAGGGCAATGTGCCGCGAGCTTTTGGATGCGGTTCTTCGGTTCTCGGATTCCAGGTCCGAAACCAGCTTTCTCGGTTATTGATCTTGTAACATGACGACGGTCACCGGATTTGAGGACACGCGATTCGGTTCGCAATCGACCTTTTTCCAGCTCGACGACCAGTGGCGTTCGGCGACGGGCAAAGGGGTATCTGTAGCCGTGATCGACAGCGGTATCGATACTTCTCATCCGGAGATCGATGGTCGTGTTCGGGCGTCGTTCGAAGCTCGTGTGGACAACAAGAAAGTGGTGTTCGATCCATCCGAAGCAGGCGATTCGGCCGGCCATGGAACGGCATGTGCCGGTATTATTTCCCGGATCGCCCCGGATGCCGAGCTTTACAGCATCAAGGTGCTCGGGGCCGGCGGGCTTGGCGATGGGCACGCGTTCCTCGCCGGGCTCGAATGGGCGGTAAAGAACCGGTATCGTGTGATCAACCTCAGCCTCGGCACTACAAAGCCGCAGTTCTTTGCCCCGCTCCACGATCTGCTTGACCGAGCCTACCAGGCCGGGTGCATCGTTGTGGCCGCGGCAAACAATCTCCCGCAGCCAAGCTTCCCGAGTGTTTTCTCTTCGTCTCTAATTTCAGTGATCAAGAGTGAGGATACGGACCCGATGAAATTCGGTTTCCATTATGGGCAGGTGATCGAACTAACGGCTCCGGGTGTCAATGTCCGGACCGCATGGCCGGGCGGCGGTTATCGTAACCTTACGGGAAATAGCTTTGCCTGCCCGCATATTGCGGCCATCATCGCACTACTGCTTGAAATGCATCCGGGACTGACGCCGTTCCAGGTCAAATCCGCACTTTACGCGATCGCACAGGAAAATCAGGAAGGGAAGTCCACGAACTAGAAGCTGGAACAGGATGATTTAAAAAGCGAGAAGGGCCGCGATTACGTCTCCCACACCGCAACCTCAACCCTTCTCTGATCCGCAACGAACGGTTTTGGGGCCGCCCATATACGAACCGTTCTTGAAATTACCGCAATCTGAACAAAAATGCAAACAGGTCAATTACCAAAATGGGGTATGTTTTAACTTTTTTTTTAACTTCTTTTCCTGATAGAAGTCTCGGATCGGAAAACCCATTAGTTCACCAAGATCCCGATTATTGCGTCTTGTTCGCATGAGAATTGGAGAAAAAGCCGCTCAGGCTGATAAACTTAACGTATGTCGATGAGATTTGAATTGCCGTCATTAGATATCGAAGAATACAAACTTGATAATGGCCTTCGTGTCGTATTAAATCGAGACGATTCGGTGCCCGTGGTCGCCGTTGCGGTTTACTATGATGTCGGCTCGCGGAACGAGCGCGAGGGCCGAACGGGATTTGCCCATTTGTTCGAGCATATGATGTTCCAGGGCTCGGCAAATGTGCCGAAGGCCGGGCACTTTCAATATATTATGAAAGCCGGCGGCACGATGAACGGCACAACCTCCAGCGAGCGGACAAATTACTACGAAACGATGCCGGCGAGCCAGCTTCCTCTCGCGCTTTGGC
>ERZ761602.3308-NODE-3308-length-23005-cov-7.500305_pt1 | contig 23005 bp, 18 predicted proteins | sample MGYA00512165_ERZ761602 | MGnify/ENA primary metagenome ERZ761602 (study PRJEB28899, sample SAMN02445085) | bioreactor sludge metagenome | biome: EBPR sludge; isolation source: Thorneside wastewater treatment plant | place: Australia: Brisbane, Thorneside...
AGAGGCGCGAGCACGTCATCCACAAATGGAACGATGGCGAGCAATCCCCACACGCCATAGACGACGGGCGGAATGGCGGCGAGGACATCCAAAATAGGTTTGGCGAAGGTGCGAGTGCGGTTGTGGGCGTATTCCGCGAGATAGACCGAAACCAGTAAGCAAGGCGGAACCGCAAGCAACACGCCGACTGTTGTGACCCACAACGTGCCCAGAATGAATGGACGAAACCCGAACTCGCCGTTGTTGGGTCGCCAGGTTTCGCCGAGCAAGAGATCGCTGAGGCTGTATGAATTGAGAATGGGGTAGGAACGCACGACCAATGCCGTTGCCACAATGATGATGAGCGCCACAGGCACAAGTGTGATGATAAAAAATGTGCGTTGTGCGGCTCGATTCGTTCTGGCGCGAGACGGCGTAGAAGGTCGGCTTAGCCGACCTTCTGTTTTCAAAGTGTTGTTGAGATTAACTTCACTCATTGTTCTAATTTTGCGAGAGACTCGGCTTGTTGTTCCGGGGTGAGCGGGACAAAGCCTGCCGCTTCCAAGTATTGCTGCCCGTCGGTCAGGATCCACTTGATGAATTCAATTTCGAGTCCTTCGGGTTTGCCAAGTGTGGCGAGATTTTCAAAACGGGAGGGAGGTGAAGGATAGGTTCCGTTCGCCACTGCGCCGAACGCATCTTCTTTCACGGTGTAGATTTCTTCCGCATCTGCTGCGCCGTTCTCGTTGATGTCAATCGGAGGGATGACGATTCCAGGGACGAGTCCGCCGCCGCTCAGGTCGAAGATGCTGTTGAGGTTGCCAAAGCCAATGCCGAGTGGGTCTTTCAAAATGGTGTCGAGCATGGCGGGTTCGCCGTTCACACCGATGCCAAGCAGATCTTCCTGCGCTTCACCACCTGCATACTTTGCCCATTGTTCCGCCGCGCCGGAGGCGTCGGAGCGAGTGAACACGTTGATTGTGTCCGTGATGGAGGGATCGCCGACGACTTCGCCCCATGTCGTAATTTCGCCAGTGATGTAGATTTTGTTATAGACTTCTTGAGTGATGCCTTTTGCCATCAACTGTGCTGCTACGGGGTTCTCTGCATTGATGATCGGGAAGACCGCATCCTTCGTCACCGATACCCAGAAGATGCCTTGGGCGGTTTCTTCTTCTTTGATGCTGCGTGAGATCATGCCAATGTCCACGGCGCCCGCGATGGTATCGGTCATGCCTTTGCCCGCGCCGCCGCCCTGCACATCGAACTGCACATCAGGATGCAGTTTGGTGAACTCTTCTGCCCAGACGGTCATCATGGGGTAGAGGGCGAATGCGCCAGAGATGGACAACGTGCCGCTGAGTTCGGATGAAGTGCCCGCCTCAGACTCAGCCGGAACTGGTTCAGCGCTTCCAGCCGCTCCACACGCTGAAAGGGTGACTGCCATTACGAGAAAAAGCGACAGCCATGTTAAAGTTTGTTTTCGCATATTGTTTCTCCTAATACTAATTTTTGTACATAAATCCTATTGACTTAGTAGGGTTTGGAGATAAATAAAAAGTTCGTTTCTGACCTAGGTTTCAGCCCAAACTCGCTTATTTATGAATTCCTAGTAACCCAATAGGACTTATTATTTGAAATCATAATTCAGCGACTGAATTTTGTCAAGAAGATTCGCCTTCCAGTTTCAGAGAAAACCCACCCGCTTGACAGTGCTCTCTTTTCCACTATACTAACCGGCGAAATCGAACACGAAAGAAGATGATCTGAAATGAAACTAACCACCCGTAGTGAATATGCCTTGCTTGCCCTTGTCTATCTTGCCCGTCATGAGAACGAGGGATTTATTTCCATAGATACCATCGCCACGGCACAAAGCATCCCTCCGAAGTTTTTGGAGCAACTGATGCTGGCATTGAAACGCGCACATTTTTTGCGCAGTGCCAAGGGGCAAAAAGGTGGCTATCAGCTTGCCAAACGCCCCAACCAGATTCCTCTTGCAGAAGTTATTCGCTTGTTTGACGGTGCTCTTGCCCCGACGGAGTCGGTCAGCGAGAATTTTTACGAGTCTACGCCGATTGAAAAAGAGAAGAAACTGACCAAAGTTTTCAAAGATATTCGAGATTACATCTCGAATAAATTGGAAAAGACCACCATCGCGGATATTCAGTGATGAGAAAAAAGCCCGGGCAACCCGGGCTTTTTTGCGTAATGGATGCATGGGGCTAAATCCCAAGCATTTTGGTGAAACAGCCTGTTATCAGCCTTTGTTGGAATTTATCCAATAAATTTGCGGCTTGAAAACAAACAAAGATGACGACAATGTTTGTTACAATTCTAGGCAGATTATTGCTTGAGAGGCAGGATGCGAAACTTATTTCACATGTTAGTTGGTTTTCTGGCGTTCGTCTTCCTTTCCGCGTGCGGCGGCTCGGGCGAAGAGATAACCCCCACAGTTGGCGTCACCCAGACCCCTGACCCATGTGCCGAGGCGAACCTTCCCGCCGAAGTGGAGAAGATCCATAAGATCACACGCGAGTTCGATGATTATGCCGCACTTGCATCCAACACCCCGCAGTCGCAGCTGGTGCAGGTCATTCCGGAATTGCAACGCGTTCTGCGCGATGCCGAAGACCAGGCAGTCCCGGCCTGTCTCTCAGACCTGAAAGCCCTGCAACTCGGGCATATGAACACTGTTGTGCAAACGCTGTTGTTATTCGTCAGCAGCGGCGATGTAAACGCAGTGGCGCAGGGAATTGCGCAGTCGCGCGAACTCCATACCCAGTACGAAATCGAAATGGCACGGCTGCTGGGGATCACGCTGACCGTTGTGACAAGTACCCAACCCGCCTCGACGGAATCCGTGCCCACACCCGAAGCGCAGGCAACTGAGCCGCCCACTCCCGCGCCGGTGGTGACCAATGCCGGGGCGAATGACCTTAATATGCGTGTTGCACCCGATTTCAATTCGGCACCGCTGTATGTGCTCACGGTTGGGCAATCCGCCAATGCCATCGGCCGTACCGCCGATTCGCAATGGATCCTTGTACAGGTACCTGACCAGCCCGGTGAAACCGCCTGGGTCTATGCATCGGTCGTCCAGCTTAACGTATCCGTTGAAACCCTGCCTGTTGCCACGCCGTAAAGATAGATAAAGCGGAAGGCATGAAGAAAGTATTCGTATTTATCGTCCTGTTTCTTGGTGTGATCGTGGTTGCCTTCAGTTTCAGCGAACTGGAGACCATCCTGTTCACCCTGCGCAAGGCGCATCTTAGTTTCTTCCTGCTGGCGCTTGTGATTCAGTTCGTCTGGTTCGTCTCCAGCGGGCGCATGTATCAGTCCATTTTCCATTTGCTCGGCGTCCATGAGGATGTCTTCACTCTCAGCCGCATAGCCACGGCGGCGAACTTTATTAATGTTGTGGCACCCACTGCCGGGGCGGGCGGAGTCGCGCTCTTCGCGGCAGAAGCGCACCGACGCGGACATCCCACCGGCAAGGTTACGGTTGCGGCGGCGTTGTTCCTCCTGCTCGATCAGGCCGCATTCCTCATCATCCTTGCCCTCGGGTTGATCATTCTCGTCCGCCGTAATGACCTGGATGCTGGCGAGATCACCGCCTCTCTTTTCCTGTTCGGCATAGCAGCGACCTATGCCACTGTGCTCTATATCGGTTACCGCTCTGCTGAAAGGCTCGGCAACCTGCTGGCGAAATTCGTGCGTCTCATCAACCGGATCGTGCATTTTTTTCGCCGCGAAAATTATCTCAGCGAAGAACGGGCTCACGCCTTCGCGCATGAGATCGCCGACGGCTTTTCCGGGCTGACCGAAAAACCGATCAGCCTCGTCCGACCAGTCTTGTGGGGTATCTTCGACAAGGGACTTCTGATGCTTATCCTCGTCTGTTCATTCCTCGCATTCGAAGTTCCCTTTTCCGGCGGTACCATCATCGCCGGTTTTTCCATCGCCTATCTTTTTCTCATCGTTTCTCCCACACCTTCAGGCATTGGTATTGTAGAGGGCATCATGCCTGTGGCATTGAGTTCGCTGAATGTCAACTGGAGTCAATCTGTTGTCATCACCCTGCTGTATCGCGCCGTGACGTTCTGGTTTCCATTGGCTGTGGGGGCATGGGCATTTCGCGGTCTGCACGCCGAACGTCCCGAACCGGTGGATTGACGATGCTTTCTTCTCTTCTGGAATTTTGGAAACGGGATGAAGAAACCGCGCCAAACCTTTTCGCCTGGCAGACGGTTCCCCCCCGCGCCGCAAACACGCATCCCTTCCCGGACGATGTGCCTGCCTCGCTTCGGGCGGCTTTATCTTCCCGAAACATTCCCCAACTCTATTCCCACCAACTAACAGCATGGACCCATGCCCGCGCTCATCGTAATGTCATTCTCTCCACCGGCACCGCCAGCGGAAAGACTCTCGCCTACAACCTGCCTGTCCTTGCAAAGATGATCGAAGACCCTCAAGCCAGAGCCTTATATCTCTTCCCAACTAAAGCCCTCACTCAAGACCAACTTTCTTCACTAACAAACCTGACGCCTGATACCTGGAACCTGACACCCGCAATCTATGATGGCGACACTCCCCAATCCCAAAGGCCATCCATTCGCAAGACTGCTCGTATCGTGCTAACCAATCCCGACATGCTGCATACCGGCATCCTGCCGCACCATGCCAACTGGAGCGACTTCTTTACCGACCTCAAATTTATCATCATCGACGAAGCCCATACCTACCGCGGGGTCTTCGGCTCACATGTCGCCAACGTCATCCGCAGACTCAAACGGGTGGCAAAATTCTATGGCGCGAATCCGCAGTTCATCCTTGCTTCGGCAACCATTGGAAATCCAAAAGAATTAGCTGAGGCCCTCATCGAAGAACCCGTTGAATTGGTGGATAACGACGGTTCGTCTCGTGGGGAGCGTCATTTCATTATCTATAACCCGCCGGTTTTAAATCCAACTTTGGGTTTGCGCAAGAGCAGCATCCTCGAGTCTGTGCGTTTGGCGAATGACTTGCTGAAACACGATGTGCAATCGGTCGTTTTTGCGCGGACTCGCCGCAGCGTGGAAATTCTTTTAACTCATTTGCAAACCAATAATTCGATATTCGATACTGGAAGATCGAATATCGAATCCTCGAATATCGGCTCTCCGATCCGCGGCTATCGCTCCGGCTATCTTCCAACCCAGCGCCGTGAGATCGAGCAGGGACTTCGCGACGGCTCCGTCAAGACTGTGGTCGCCACCAATGCCCTCGAACTCGGCATCGATATCGGTGGGCTGGGCGCAGCGCTTATGGTTGGTTACCCCGGCACGATTGCCAGTGCGCGCCAGCAAGCCGGGCGGGCTGGGCGCGGCGATGACCCCGCTGTGTCCATTCTGGTCGCTTCACCAAATCCGCTTGACCAGTTTCTCGCACATCACCCTGAATACTTTTTCGACCGTTCGCCGGAGATGGCGCTGGTCAACCCAAATCATTTGTTGATCTTGCTTGAGCATTTGCGCTGCGCCATGTTCGAACTGCCGTTTCAACGCGGCGAAGGCTTTGGCTCGATCTCTGACGAATTGGTGGACGAGTATCTCGAGTTTTTAGTTGCCAATCAAGAAGCACATTTCTCGAACGAAAAATACTTCTGGATGCAGGATGCCTACCCCGCCGCGAACATCTCCCTGCGTTCGGCATCTCCGCAAAGTGTGGTGCTGCAAACCGTGACTGAGGATGGCAGACCGTTGACCGTTGGCACTGTGGACGGCGAATCCGCCAATTGGATGGTCCACCCTGGTGCGATCTATATGCACGAAGCCCAACAGTATTATGTGCAGGAACTGGATATCGAGAAACATGTTGCCCAGCTTGTGCCGGTTGGGTTGGATTATTACACTGAAGCCCAACAACAATCCGAGATTCAGATTACGGCGTTGAACGAGCAGATTGCCGTGAGAGGCTGTGAAAAGGGATATGGCGAGATTCAAGTCACCACTCAAGTAGTTGGATTTCGCAAGATCCGTTGGTTCACGAATGAAAATCTTGGGCAGGAACCACTCGACCTTCCCCCTTCTGAATTGCAGACGACCGGTTATTGGATCATCCTCTCGGAAGCGGCGTTGAAAACTTTGCGCGATGCCGGTCTATGGACCAATGACCCGAACGACTATGGACCCGACTGGCAAAAGATAAGACTCGCCGTCAGAAAGCGGGACCAGTTCAAATGTCAGGTATGCGGCGCGGCAGAGACGAATCGTGAGCATGACGTGCATCATAAGATTCCCTTCCGCGCCTTCATCCAAAACGGAGTCCCAGACCGCGAGCAGGCGAACCGGCTGGAGAATCTCACTACACTTTGCCAGAGTTGTCACCGCAAGGTGGAACAGAATGTCCGCATTCGCAGCGGGTTGACCGGTTTGGGATTTGTGCTTGGCAACCTCGCGCCGTTATTTTTGATGTGTGATACAGGCGATTTGGGAGTCTTTTCCGAACCTGCCTGGTCTGCGGTCGGCGGTCTGCCGTCCATCGTCCTTTACGATCTTGTTCCGGCAGGGATCGGGTTTAGTGAAAGATTGTTTGAACTGCACGATGAATTGATCCGCCGTGCGCATGAGTTGGTGAGTGAGTGCGCCTGTGAAGATGGCTGTCCTTCATGTGTGGGACCCGGCGGCGAGAATGGCTTTGGGGGCAAGGCAGAGACGCAGGCTATTTTGGAGCAGTTGCTGTAGAACAAATCTATGGGCTTGTTCTACTTGTTCACGTTTTCCAGCGTACGGTAGGTTTCCAGCAAACTGATCAAAATATCATCCGTAAAAGTATGCATACGTGTGTATATTTCGGTGGCGCGTTTTGCGGGGATATTGGCTTCGCCATACACCTTGACGACTGACGCAACCAGCGTGTCTCTGAAAAAAAGAAACGCCTTTGCCGCATCCACATAACTGAGGGAATACCGCCGCGCGCGTGATGCGTATTCATAGCCGATGGCGTACGCCTCGCTTTCGGCTTCACGCCCATTGGTGGCAACGTAGGTCATCAAGCCCTGGAATAACGAGCGCGCGCTCATGCGATACTGGGCGCGGGCATCTTCATCCAATTTTTGATACCAGGATTCTTCCTGCAGCCGTCCTTCCGAGATCTGCATGCGGACATTCTTGACGATCTCCTGCATCATGCCTTCAGGTTCAGGCGCTTCTTCCCTCGACTTTGAATTGGATTCTGACCATAAAATGATTTCTCCACGCCGATAGCGGCGATGCCCGCCCTGGGTTTTGTGGACCGGGAGAATGCCTTTATCTGACCATAACCGGACCGTGCTTGGATGTACTCCAAGCAAGTCTGCGGCGCCTGCAAGAGAAAGCCATTCATCTTTGCTCATGAATTACTCCACGGTGAGAGCAACCTTTTCTGTAAAGTCTGGTTCGTGCGCCTTCTTTTGGAAGACACCCACATCGATACGGTACAGCATGATCGCGGCGATGAACAACATCAAAGCTTCGATGCCAAAGACGATGAGATATCCGCTCAGGGCGTTGTCGGTGAGTTGGGTGGCAAGGTCGGCGACCACGCCTGCCATGAGCAGACCGACCAGCCTTGAGAGTCCGTTCGAGAAGCCCCACGCACCGATGTACAAGCCTACCTTTTCAGGCACGGTCAGGTCGAACATCAGTGATAGATTGGCGATGGTGGAGATGCCTGTGCCGAATCCCAATAAAGTGATGCCGATATAAAAAGCGGATGTGCTGGCGGTGAATCCGCTGATGACGATGGTGATGAAGCCAAAGAGCGCCGTCAGGTTGCCGATCTGGGCGATGTATTTCTTCTTTACACGTCCGTCCAGGAAACCAGCGACAATGAACGCAGCCAGTGTAAACGTGTTGGTGATGGAGATGATGCGCGATGTCTGTTCGAGGGTCATGCCGAAGGCTTGCGCGGCGAAAGGTTCAAGCAGGACATCCTGACTCAGGATGGCAGCGAGCAAGAGCAGCAAATAGACAAAGAAAATTTTCGCTACAGGGTTTTCGGTGATTGCGGCGGTCATTTGCTTGACGGTGTATGTCTCGGCTTTTGTTTTTTGGGAGGAGGGGTTGAAGCGTGGCTCCAGCTTGAAGAGGCCGAGTAAGCCCAGGGTCAGGGCTGAGGCGGCGACGATGAGGAAGGCACGCTCGAGGGTGACGGGGTCAAAGGTGGGAACCATCCGGCTGAGGCTGATGCCAGTCGCGATCAACCCGATGACCATGAGCGTAAACATGGTGGCGATCGTTTTCCCGCGTTCTTTTTCGCCGGAGAGTTCGGAAGCAAGCGAGAGGTAGGAGACCGCCGAGAGGTTGTAACCCATGCCCCATAAGCCAAAGGCGAAAACACCTGCGATGACGCCGAGGGTGAAGTTTTCACTGATAAGTAACGCGATCTGTGGGGAAACGGCAACGCCGACGACGCACAGGATCAGCCCGGCAAGAATATACGGCGCGCGGCGGTACCCGAAAATAGGATGCCGGTCTGAGAATGAGCCGATGGCAACCTGAATGGGGGAGAGTAAATAAGGAAAGATGGCAAGTAGGGTAAAGAGGGTCTTCGAGATGCCAAGATCGAAGATCATGACGCGGTTGAGTGTGCTGTTGATGGGCACGAGCGTCATAGCGACAGCGGTGTGAATGAGGGCGAGTTGAAGGCGTTTTATGAACATATCGTTTCCTGCAATGGATTAAAAGAAGCAAGGGCGTTTCTTGCGCCCTCGCCTCTGATAGGCATTTTAGATGTAATTTACCTTAGGACTGTGTAGATTTACATAGAATTTTACTAGAGTTTGGTGAGGGCGGAACGCCCTGCTTTGCGAAACGTTTTATGAGGTCGGTGTATTTTTCCATCAACTCGAGAGCTGGGTCTTTGCCGCCGAAGTTTAGGAAAACTTTGAATGCGGAATTGCCGCACTTATCGAAAAACTGGAAGGAGAGCGATTCGTGCTTGTCGAAGTGGCTGGGTTTGCGGAATGCGAAGACGGATGCCAGTTCCCAGCTGCGGATGTGCATATCGAGCGATTTGCTGCGGACATTGAGAAAGCCTTGGGCGTTGCTGAAGCCACCAAATTGACCGAAGGTTTCCAAAGTGGCCGCGCCATTGGAGACGATAACCGTTACTTCGCCCAACGCTTCAAACGCGCGGATGAGCTCCTCCCAACGCGAGAAATCAAGTTCATGGGCGGGATCGCCTTCGAGTGCGCGCAGGATATCCACTTCGGGGATTCGTAGTTGATGGGCAAGCATGAGAGTCATCTGTGAGCGGTTTTCGTTGTACGCTTCGCGGATGGCAGTGAGGCGTTCCTCGTCGGTCAGGTCGGGGCTGAGTGGGGGTATTTGTAACATGGATCTCTCCTTGGTTCTTATTAGTAGACTTGTTTTGTCTTGAATGATGGCGCGTAGTATAATGACGGCGCTAAGAATATTCTAGATTATTGTTATAAAATTTATCTATATCAGGTTGTTGGTAGTTTTCAACCCGGTTGATGATTTTGGAGTTTTTCGCGAATGTCCGCCAGCCCCACCATGCAACGTTATGCCGCAGAGATATACCGTTTACAGCAGGACCACGAACAGGTCCCGCTATCGCTACTGACCTCGCACGTTGATTCATCTGCTCAGGCGATCTCAAGCATGGTCAAACGCTTGCAGAAACTTGGGTTTCTTGTACACGAGCCGTATCGCGGCGTGCGCCTCACCGCCGAAGGTGAGCGCATTGCCATGCCTTCTCTTCGTCGGCACCGCCTGACCGAGGTCTTCCTGGTCAAAGTAATGAAATATGACTGGGCAGCTGCCCATGAACTTTCGGACACGTTCGAAAAAGGTATCAATGATGAGATCGAAGACCGCATGGACGAGTTGGCTGGTCACCCAACTCGCTGTCCGCATGGTGAGCCAATCCCCTCAAAAGATGGCGTCATGCCTCTCGTCAAAGATGTGCCGCTGATCGATGTCCCTTCTGGCTCCGACTGTGTCATCAGCCGCGTCCGCACGCACGATTTGGAGAAACTCCATTACATTGGCGAACTTGGGCTTACCCCTGGGACGCAGTTTCATCTTTATAGTTGTGCCCCGTTCAAGGGGCCTTTACGCTTGCAAATGAAACCGCACGATCATCTTGTCGGGTATGAACTGGCATGTTCGCTCTGGGTGGAAGTGACTAGGCTGGGACCCGGCAATACCCCTCCGCTTCAAAAAACAACCAAGTAACCGCCCGCATATTCTGGAATTCATAACGCTTTCGTGTTACACTGAAAGTGCTTTCATTCCTGCTTTCAGAAACTATATATGCCTGCCAAAAAAAAATCCACAATTTATGATGTTGCCAAACGCTCCGGTGTGAGTATTTCCACGATCTCGCGCGTGTTGAACGCGCCGGATAAGGTCAACCCGGAGACTCACCAGAAGGTCATGACGGTAATTGACGAACTCGGCTTTGTACCAAAAGCAGAAGCCCGTGCCCGGGCGTTGAAATATTCGAACCGGGTAGGCGTGATCACGCCGTTCTTTACCGCGCCATCTTTTGTTCAGCGCCTGCGCGGGGTGGCCGGCACCTTGTCGCGGGCAAATTATGAATTGGTGATTTATCCCGTCGACTCCGTGGAGCACTTACAGGGGTATATCTCCTCCATCCCGATCATGGGAAATCTCGACGGCTTGATCATCATGTCCCTTGCCATCGAAAACAAGGATGTCCGCCGTTTGATCGAGAACGGAATGCAAACTGTGTTGATCGAATTTTCGCATGAGGAATTGAACAGCATTGTTATCAACGATGAATTGGGAGGGAGGATGGTGGCAGAGTACCTGATCAAGAAGGGACACAGGTCGTTCGGCTTTCTCGGGGATATCGAACCGCCGGAACGATATGCCATTCACCCTGTAAAATCCCGGCTTGAGGGATTCAAAAAGGTCCTGGAAGATGCCGGTATACCCATCCCGAAAAAGAACATCAAACAGGCATTGTACTCACAGGAAAATTCACGTCAGGCGGCGTATGAGCTTTTGAGCATGAGCAATCGTCCGTCGGCTGTGTTCGCTGCATCAGATATTCAGGCATTGAGCGTGATGAAGGTGGCGCGCCAGTTGAAACTGCGCATCCCAGAGGACCTTGCCGTCATCGGTTTCGACGATATCGATATGGCAGATTATGTGGACTTGACCACAGTCCGCCAGCATCTCGACGAGTCAGGCAGGCTTTCGGGGGAAATGGTCCTGGCGCGGATCGGTGACCACGGCCGGGCTTTACAGCACATCAACCTGCCATTGAATTTGATCGAACGTGCCACAGTCTAAAGTGGGGGTAGGGGGTTGTGCAAACCTTCTCAAAAGATAAACTCGGCTGAATTTGGTTATTGACTTAAGAAAAGGATGTGCTATACTTAAGTATGAAAGTGCTTTCATAAAAACTCTTTCACCTGTCAATTCTAGGATCGTCCTTTACATTTGGAGGTGCTCCCCAGATATTGAATTCCCACCCCCCACTCGAAAATTGAAGTTCCATCTATTTCCAATCTTTTCAAGGAGAGAAGAATGAAAAAAGTTTTATGGCAAGTCCTCGCGTTGTTGTTGGTTGCCTCCATGCTTCTGGCGGCATGCGGTTCAACCGCTGCCACTGAGGCTCCTGCAAGCGGCGCAAGCTTCCCGTATCCAGCGGGCGGTGCTTTGGAAGAAGCCCTAAAGGGAACCTATTCTGGAAAAACCGTAACTGTCGATGGTGCATTTGAGGGTAACGACCCCGACGGCGTGAAATTTGCCGAGTCCATGAAGGCTTTTGAAGAAGCGACTGGCATCAAGGTCAACTACATTGGCAACAAGGAATTCGAAGCCACCATCTCCGTGCGTGTTGACGCTGGTGATGCTCCCGACATTGTTGACTTCCCGCAGCCGGGTAAAGCTGCTCAGTTTGTTGCTTCCGGCAATATCGTCCCTGTCAGCGAATATCTCTCTGCCGACTGGCTCGCCCAGCAGTACAACCAGAGCTGGCGTGATATGGTCACTTTCGATGGCGCTGAAATGGGTATCTTCCATCGTTTCAATGGCAAGAGCCTGGTTTGGTATCCAAAGAAAGCATGGGATGAGGCTGGTTATAAGGTCCCCGAAACCTGGGAAGATTTGATGGCGTTGAACCAGCAGATCGCCGACGACGGTGACACCCCCTGGTGCATCGGTATTGAATCCGGCGCTGCCACCGGTTGGGCTGCCACCGACTGGACCGAAGAAATGATGCTCCGCACCACCTCGCTCGAGAACTATGACGCCTGGGTGGCTGGAGATCTGAAATTCGACTCCCCCGAAGTTAAGAAGGCTGTCGAAACCTGGAGTGAACTCTGGTTCAATGATGCGTTTGTCTATGGCGGACGCTCTTCCATCGTCACCACCTTCTTTGGTGACTCACCGACCCCCATGTTCGATGCTGATGGCCCCAAGTGCTGGATGCACAAACAGGGTAACTTCATCACCGGCTTCTTCCCCGAAGGCACTGTGGCTGGTGTAGACTATGGCTTCTTCTACTTCCCGCCGGTCGACCCCGCGTTCGGAAAGCCCTTCCTTGTGGCTGGCGACTCCATGTATATGTTCAACGATCGCCCCGAAGTTCGCGCGTTGATGGAATACTTCACCGTGCCTGAATCCGCAAGCGGCTGGCTCCAGGGCGGCGGTGCGTTGGCTGCTCATCAGACTGCCACTCCCGATATGTACGGTGTGGAACTGGAAAAAGGCATTGCCGAACTTGTTGCGCAGGCTACCAGCTTCCGCTTCGACGGCTCTGACCTGATGCCGGGCGAAGTTGGCGCAGGCTCCTTCTGGGAACACATCTCCAGCTATGTGGCGGGATCTGAGGATCTCGATACCGCCATGAAAGCAATCGATGCTACCTGGCCGAAATAAGAAAGTGAAGTAGTACAATGCTGGGGTGGAGGGTTCATTGAACCTTCCACCCCCATTTTTATCCTTAAACCTGGTAAGGAGATGACCATGGAAGCTCGGAGTCAGTCGTTTTTGGGCGGGATATTATCCTTTGTTGGTCGCGTGTTATTGGCCGTCAGCATTCCATTAATTTCATTCTACGTTCTGTACCTTGGCTTCCTCTTCCTGCGGGATAGCAAAGCCCCTCGTGAGGTCATTGTCCTTGTTGCGATCATCTGGGGGGTGGGCGGAGTTGGTCTCTTATATTCGGTCTTCAACTGGTTCGTGGAAAAACTTCCGGATCCATGGAAGGGCCGCTTGCTTCCATTTGTATTTGTTGGGCCCGCCATTGCCATCCTGTCCTGGTACCTTGCGATCCCGACCTTGCGTACATTTTATATCAGCCTTTTCGGGCGTGATGGTCCTCCAGCGGGGTTGAATTTTTTTCAACAAATTTCCAGTGATTCGTTTGTCGGGCTCAGCAATTACCTGTCAGTGTTCACGGAAGACTTGATGCTCGAAGCATTCCGAAACAATCTGATGTGGATCATCTTCGGGAGCACGTTCTCAGTGGTCTTCGGCTTGTTGATCGCGGTTCTGGCTGACCGGAGCAGTTTCGAGAAGCTTGCCAAGTCGCTGATTTTTTTGCCGATGGCGATCTCCTTCGTTGGTGCAAGTATTATTTGGAACTTTATCTACGAATACAGGCCTGAAGGGCAGACGCAGATCGGTCTGTTGAACTCGATCATTACCGGGTTTGGAGGCACTCCCCGAGCCTGGCCGCAATGGGTGGACATTGCTCCCTGGAACAACCTTTTTCTCATCGTGATCGTGGTATGGCTGCAGGCGGGGTTTGCCATGGTTTTATTCTCCGCCGCCCTGAAGGGGATTCCTGAAGAGTTAATGGAAGCGGGGCGCATCGACGGGGCGAGTGAATTCCAGGTCTTTTTTGGGATCATGCTGCCTTACATCCGCGGTACGTTGATCTCGGTCTGGACCACGATCGTGATCTTTACGTTGAAGATATTTGACGTTGTCTGGGTCATGACCGGCGGGCAATTTGGCACCCATGTGATTGCCACCCAGTTCTATCGTCAATCCTTTACCAATCGAAACTCAGGTTTTGGCTCTGCCATCGCAATCGTATTGTTGATTGCTGTCATCCCGGTCATGATCTACAACTTGAAGCAGTTCAGGGAACAGGAGGCATTCTAATGAAAGGTCAAAAGAAACAAAAACAGCTTGGCAAATTCCTTGTCAACCTGACCCTCCTTATCCTCGTCCTTATATGGACACTGCCCACTGTTGGCATATTTGTTTCCTCATTCAGAAACCGGCTCAAGATCGACACGACCGGATGGTGGATGATATTCCCCCACCGCGAGTGGCAGCCTGTCAGTGAACTGGATCCGAAAGCGCTTGGGCTTGATCCGAACGGCGTGATGGAGGTCGAGGGGGTCTCCGGTACATTCGACGAATTCCGTGCGGGAGTTGAAACCTCCAATGGGAAACGCATAACCTGGATCGGTAACAAACGAATCGGAAAGATCGAGGTGCAGGAACAGGTCTGGACGGTCGATTGGGATTTCTCCCTCGATAATTACAAGCAGGTGCTTGGCGGACAGGACTTTACATTCAAACGTCCGGATGGTACTGTGGAAGTCGTCCCCGGCGATAACATGGTCAACGCCTTCCTCAACAGTCTGGCGGTTGCCATTCCATCGACGGTTATCCCGATCCTGATCGCAGCTTTCGGCGCCTATGCCTTTGCCTGGATGAAGTTCCCAGGTCGCCGCGCTATGTTCATCATGGTGGTGGCGCTGCTGGTCGTGCCATTGCAAATTGCCCTGGTACCGATCCTGCGTGACTATAAAGCCCTGAACCTGAACGGCACCTTCCTTGCTATCTGGCTTGCGCATACCGGTTTCGGTCTCGCATTGGCAACCTACCTGCTTTACAACTATATCAGCGGGTTGCCGCGCGATATTTTGGAATCGGCATTTATCGACGGCGCTTCGCATTTCACGGTCTTCACCACGCTTGTGCTGCCGCTCTCAGTCCCTGCGCTTGCCTCGTTTGCCATCTTCCAGTTCCTTTGGGTCTGGAACGACTATCTTGTGGCATTGATCTTTCTGGGCGGCAACCCCGAGTTCGAGTTGGTTACCCAGCGCATGGCAGCCATCGTCGGTGCACGCGGACAGGATTGGCATTTACTGACCGCCGGGGCATTCGTATCTATGTTGCTACCCCTTATCGTATTCTTTAGCTTGCAGCGATTCTTTGTGCGCGGATTGCTGGCGGGCTCAGTCAAAGGTTAGCTTGGAGACAAGTGGACTGGGCAACCCCAGTCCACTTTTTTTATCATGACAACATTGAACTTTCCGAAGGATTTTATCTGGGGCGTGGCAGCCTCGGCGTATCAGATCGAAGGTGCTTGGAACGAGGATGGACGCGGCGAAAGTATTTGGGACCGCTTCGTGAAAACGCCCTATCATATTCTCAGCGGCGAAAACGCCAGTAAAGCTTGTGATCATTACCATCGCATGCCTGAGGATGTGGCTCTTATGTCTGAGTTTGGGTATCCCTACTACCGCTTTGCGATCTCATGGTCGCGTGTGGTGCCGGGTGGCGAAGGCAAAGCCAACAAAAAAGGACTCGACTTCTACGACCGCCTCGTCGATGAGTTGCTCAAGTCGGGTGTTCAGCCGAAGACCACCCTCTATCACTGGGACCTTCCTCAAAACCTTCAAGATAAAGGCGGATGGGCGAATCGCGAGACTGTGGATCGTTTCGCTGAATATGCTGGTCATGTTTTTGAACGCCTCGGGGACCGTGTCCGCTTCTGGTCCACGCACAATGAGCCGTGGGTGGCCGCCTTTTTAGGGTATGCCACAGGATTGCATGCCCCTGGCATTTGCGATTATTCACAGGCGTATCAAGCGGCGCATCATCTGTTGCTCGCTCATGGACGCAGTGTGCAGATCTTTCGCCAGGGGGGGTATAAAGGCGAGATTGGTCTCATTTTGAACCTGAATGGACTCATCCCTGCCAGCAAGAGCCAGGCGGACATCGACGCCACTCAGCGAGTCCACGATGAGACACACGCCCTTTTCCTCGACCCGATCTATAAGGGGACATACCCCCAGAAATTATTCGACTTCATCGGTTCTCACCAACCGAAAGTGCAACCCGGCGACATGGAACTGATCGCCCAGCCGACAGATTATCTTGGACTCAACTACTACAACACCGATTATGTTTCGTATGATGTCTTTGGCGGCTTGAACAAAGCCCGCCTCACACCCTTCAGCGCGGCAGGTTGGGGGCGCACCGAAATGAACTGGGGCATCGACCCGGATGGCATCAAACGTGAGTTGATCCATGTAAAAGAAAATTACGGCAGCCCAAAGATCTACATCACCGAGAATGGCTGCGCCATGCCCGATATTCCCGATGCCAAAGGTTTCGTCGCTGACTGGGATCGTATCAACTATCTTCGGGCGCACATTCATAAAATTCATGAAGCCATACAGGCGGGTGTGGACGTTCGAGGGTACTTCACTTGGAGCATCTTCGATAACTTTGAATGGGAACGTGGGTACGGCCCGCGTTTCGGGTTGGTGCATGTCAATTATGAGACCATGGAGCGCATCCCCAAACAGAGCGCCTATTGGTTCCGTGATGTTATCAAAGGGAATTCCATCACCATCTAGCTGGCCGATTTGGGTCCAGACTATTTTTTGTAAAGGATATTGTAGATGCAAAGAAAATGGTGGAAGGAAAGCGTTGTGTATCAGATCTATCCACGCAGTTTCAAGGATAGCAACGGTGACGGCATTGGCGACTTGCGCGGCATCATCCAAAAACTGGATTATCTAAAGGAATTGGGCATCGATGTCGTCTGGCTTTGCCCGGTCTATAAATCACCGAACGATGACAATGGATATGATGTCAGTGACTATCGCGACATCATGGATGAGTTCGGCACGCTGGTGGACTGGCAGGAATTGCTCGATGGGTTGCATGAGCGCGGCATCAGGTTGATCATGGACCTCGTGGTCAATCACACCTCCGATGAACACCCCTGGTTCGTGGAGGCGCGCAAATCCAAAGACAATCCGTATCGCGATTATTACATCTGGCGCCCCGGCAGGGATGGGAAAGAACCGAATAACTGGGCGTCGCATTTCAGCGGCTCGGCCTGGCAATACGACGAAACCACCGGCGAATATTACATGCATCTATTTACAAAGAAACAGCCGGACCTCAATTGGGAGAATCCAAAAGTCCGTGCCGAAGTGTATGACCTGATGCGCTGGTGGCTGGACAAAGGCATCGACGGTTTTCGCATGGATGTGATCAACATGATCTCCAAGGTGCCGGGCTTCCCCGATGTACCCGTTCGCAGTTCAGACCGCTATCAGATGGATAACCGCTATTTCATCAATGGTCCGCGCCTGCTGGAGTTTCTCGGTGAAATGAAGCGCGAGGTTCTATCGAAGCATGACATACTCACAGTTGGAGAGACGCCTTCCGTCACACCGCAAATTGCCATTGAACTTTCCAATGAAGAAACCGGAGCGTTGAGCATGGTCTTCCAATTCCAGCATATGGATATTGATGTAGACCCGTCCGCCGAAAATTCCCGTTTCAGCATCAAACACTGGAGCCTGCTGGATCTGAAGCGTACCATGACCAGTTGGCAAAAAGGGTTGGAAACCGCCGGTTGGAATAGTGTTTATCTGATGAATCATGACCAGCCGCGGGCTGTCTCACGTTTTGGGGATGACCGGGAATACCGTGTTGAAGCGGCGAAAATGCTGGCAACCTTTACTTTGATGCTGCAAGGCACGCCGTACATTTATCAAGGCGAAGAGATCGGCATGACCAATGTTGCCTTTGAGACGATTGAAGATTACCGTGATGTTGAAACCTTGAACTGGTATCGCGAACAGATGGCACGTGGGGCAGATGCCGGGGACTTGTTGAAGGTTATCCACGTCAAAAGCCGGGATAATGCCCGTACCCCGCTTCACTGGGATGACAGCCAGAACGCAGGCTTTACAAGCGGAACGCCGTGGATCAAGGTCAACCCCAATTACACGGGCATCAATGTCCGGAATGCATTGGCAGACCCGGACTCCATTTTCTATTATTACAAAAAACTGATTCAACTTCGCAAACAGAACCCGGTGGCTGTCTATGGAGCGTATGACTTGATCCTTGAAGGGCATGAAAAGATCTATGCCTTTACCCGCACGCTGGAGGGTGACCGTTGGCTGGTGATCCTCAACTTCACCCGTGATGGGACTGTCTTTACACTGCCTGAGAACATTTCGTATGCCCGGGCGGACCTGTTGGTGGCCAATTACCAAGTGGACTCTGCCGAAGACATTCGTAATTTTTCACTGCGTCCTTATGAGGCGCGCATCTATCAATTGATTGGATACTAAAAAATAAAACCATGACAAATACTCTTTGGTACAAAAATGCGGTCTTTTATGAGATCTCCGTCCGTTCTTTCAAGGATAGCAATGGCGACGGACGCGGCGACCTGTGCGGGCTGACCGAAAAGCTCGACTACCTGCAAACCCTCGGCGTGGATTGCATATGGCTGATGCCGATCTATCCTTCGCCTTTGCGAGACGACGGCTACGACATTGCAGACTATTACAGCGTGGACTCTGCCTACGGATCTCTGGACCAGCTCAAAGGACTGATCGAGGCGGCGCATCAACGGGATATCCGCATCATCATGGACCTGGTGCTGAATCACACTTCCGATGACCATCCCTGGTTCCAGGCTGCGCGCTCCGATCAGAACTCGCCCTACCGCGATTATTACGTGTGGAGCGATACGGATGATAAATATAAAGACACACGCATCATCTTTGTGGATACGGAAAAGTCGAACTGGACATGGGATGAGAAAGCCGGTCAATATTTCTGGCATCGCTTTTATTCGACCCAGCCGGACTTGAATTTCGACAGCCCCAAAGTGCAGGAAGAAATGTTGAACGTGGCGCGCTTTTGGCTGGAGCTTGGCATCGACGGCTTCCGCGCCGATGCTGTTCCGTATCTCTTCGAACGCGAGGGTACCAATTGCGAGAACCTGCCTGAAACACACGTGTACCTGAAAAAATTACGTGCCTTTATGGACGAGCACTACCCTGGGCGGATCTTGCTCTGTGAAGCGAATCAGTGGCCCGAGGATGTACGCCCGTATTTTGGCGACGGCGATGAATTCCATATGGGCTTTCACTTCCCGATCATGCCGCGTATTTATATGGCGCTCAAAAAAGGACGATACGAAGACATGGCGCAGATCATGCGTCGCACACCGTCCATCCCGGAGAATTGTCAGTGGTGTACCTTCCTGCGCAATCATGATGAGTTAACGTTGGAAATGGTCACCGAAGAAGAGCGCCAGTGGATGTGGAGGGAGTATGCGCCCGAGCCGCGCATGAAACTTAACCTTGGCATTCGCCGCCGCCTTGCGCCGCTTTTGGATAACGATCGCCGTAAGATCGAGCTGGCAAATTCCCTGCTGTTCACCCTGCCCGGAACGCCTGTGATTTATTATGGTGACGAGATCGGGATGGGCGATAACCTCGACCTGTTCGACCGCAACGGGGTACGCACGCCCATGCAATGGGATGCAACTCCGCACGGCGGCTTTACAATTGGCGTTCCTTTTACAGACATGGTGAAGGGTGACCTTGGCTTTCAAAACGTTAATGTAAAAAGCCAGTTGGACGATCCGGATTCCCTGTTCCATACCATTCAAAAGATGATCTCCCTGCGCAAGAAACACGCCGCGTTCGGCGGCAGCGACATGCAATGGGTCGATGCAGGCAACCCCGCTGCGGCTGTGTATGTCCGCGAACATGAAGGCGATACGATGCTCATTTTCAACAACCTGAGCGGCTCTGTCCAGTCGGTTTCGATCCCTCCGGCTTATCGCAACACCGTTTTGGATCTGTTCACAGGCGAGACATTGCACCTGAAAGAGACGTTTGAGATCGGACCCTATTCCTATTACTGGATGCAGATAAAGAAATGACAAACAAGAATGAAACTCCCCTCTACGGCGCCATCGAAGGCGGCGGTACAAAGTTCATCTGCGCGATTGGCTCAGGACCCAATAATATTTGGGCGGAAGCCCGTTTTACAACGACCACGCCCGAAGAAACAATGGGACAGGTGATCGAGTTCTTTCAACAGCAGGAAGAGAAGGTCGGCAAACTTTCCGCCATTGGCTTCGCCTGTTTTGGTCCGCTCGACCCGAACCCTGCTTCGCCAACGTATGGGTATATCCTCCCAACCCCAAAACCGGGCTGGTCCAATGCGGACGTGGTCGGTATGCTTCGCAAGGAATTCGATGTCCCCATTGCCTTTGATACAGATGTGAACGGTGCCGCCTTGGGTGAATGGCGCTGGGGCAAGGCGCAGGGCCTGAAAACCTTCATTTACCTCACCATTGGGACAGGCATCGGCGGCGGCGCGTACGTGGAAGGCAACCTGCTTCATGGGTTGATCCACCCGGAAATGGGGCACATCCTTCTTAGGCACGATGTGAATGAAGACCCATTCGAAGGCGTTTGTCCGTTTCATGGCGATTGCTTTGAAGGGCTGGCTTCCGGCGTTGCCATCGAAAAGAGATGGGGAGTGCGCGGCTCCTTGCTGACCCCGGATCATGTTGCCTGGGAGATGGAAGCGGATTACATTGCGCAGGCACTCGCGGACTACACACTGATGCTCTCACCGCAGCGAATCATCGTCGGCGGCGGGGTTGGCTCACTCGCGCACCTTTTGCCCAGGGTCCAGAAGCGGACGCGTGAACTTATCAACGGCTATGTTCAATCTCCCGTCATCCTTGAGCATATCGAATCTTATATCGTCAACCCCGGTTTGGGGAACCGCTCGGGCATGTTGGGCGCATTGGCGCTTGCCGAACATGCGCTGCAAAAGTGACTATGATCGAAACTCGTCAACTCGAAACCGAAGCACGCCGCTCGCTTGCCCGCATTCTACCGCGGGTCGAACAGACTCTCAGGCGTTCCATTGCCAAAGAACCGCAGGTCTGGGATCAGTTTACAACCCGCCTGAATAGGAACTTCCCCACCCTGCTGGCGTTGTATGCCGATGTATACAGCGACCGTTACGATCTATTCCATCATCTTGAAGACCTCGTTGCCAGCATGGCGCGCTCGTGGTTCTCACGTCCGCAAGACCTGCGCGAGCTCGATAATGCCCGTGAACAGGACCCACACTGGTTTCAGTCCAACCACATGCTGGGCGGCGTTTGTTATGTGGACCTCTTTGCCAACGACCTCGACGGCATTCGAAAAAAGATCCCATATTTCAAGGAGCTCGGGCTTACCTACATACACCTCATGCCGCTCTTCAAAGCGCGCGAAGGCGAGAACGACGGCGGTTATGCTGTCAACAGTTACCGCGAGGTGCATCCGCCGCTTGGCACGATGAAGGAACTCTCGTCCCTTGCGCGTGAGTTTCGCAAGGCTGGCATCAGCCTGGTGCTCGACCTTGTCTTCAATCACACATCGGATGAACACATTTGGGCGGAACGTGCCAAAGCGGGCGACGAAGAATACATGGATTTCTACCGCATCTTTCCGGACCGGGAACTGCCCAGCCGCTATGAGCAGAATCTCAGGGAAATTTTCCCCGAAGAACATGCCGGTGCGTTTTCTCCGTTCATTATCAACGGCAAGGAACATTGGGTCTGGACGACCTTTCATTCCTATCAATGGGATTTAAATTACGCCAACCCGGCTGTCTTCAACCGCATGGCGGAAGAAATGCTCTTCCTCGCCAACCAGGGTGTGGAGGTGCTGCGTCTTGATGCAGTTGCCTTCATTTGGAAACAACTCGGCACCAATTGCGAGAATTTACCACAGGCGCATACCCTCATCAAAGCCTTCAATGCCGTGGCTCGCATTGCCTCTCCCGCTCTGATCTTCAAATCTGAAGCCATCGTCCACCCTGATGAAGTGGTCAGGTACATCTCACTCGAAGAATGTCAGGTCTCTTATAATCCCCTGCTCATGGCACTGCTTTGGAATTCGCTTGCCACACGCAAGACCCGTTTGCTCTCTCAGGCGTTGGCGACCCGATTCAAAATTCAAGTGGGTACAGCCTGGGTCAACTACGTGCGTGTACATGACGATATCGGCTGGACCTTCTCGGATGAAGACGCCACCGCGCTCGGCGTGAACGGATACGACCACCGTCGCTTCCTCAATGAGTTCTACCGCGGACGTTTCCCCGGCAGTTTTGCGCGCGGATTACCGTTTCAAGAAAACCCCGTCACAGGCGATTGCCGCATCAGCGGGACGTGCGCATCGCTGGCGGGTCTCGAGAAAGCATTACACGAAGAAGGCGAAAAGGAAGTGGAACTTGCCATTCGCCGCATCCTGCTCATTCACGGCATCGTCCTGACCGTGGGCGGGATCCCGCTTATCTACCTCGGCGACGAGATCGGCACCTTGAACGACTATTCCTACCGCAACGACCCCGCCCGCGAGCGTGACAGCCGCTGGGTACACCGTCCACGCGCGGATTGGGAGAAGTATAAGAAGCGCAAAAACCTGCATTCCCTTGAAGGACACATCTTCCATGGCTTCCGTTCCATGATCGAACTGCGCAAGGCACAAGCCGTTTTTTCAGATGGTGAGTTGGAAACCATCCCCACTGGAAACGATCATATCCTGGCATTCATGCGCACCCACGCCGGGAAGCGCGCAGTGGTCTTCGCAAACTTTTCCGAAGTCCCGCAAACCGTTCCGCGCCGCATCATCGAACAATACTCCATCACATCGCTCAAGAAATTGCACGGACGTAACCATGTTTCTCCGAAGAACATCCTCGTCCTCGAACCGCTGGATTTTCTAGTGTTTGGATAAATTGCGGAAGTTGATAGGGGGATGAGTCTTATTTCAAAACATAACTCACCCCGAAATTAAGGTTTCGTGTGTGAGTTATGTTTTTAAGAGCAAATGGGACGCAGATGAACGCTGAAAACGTGGATTTTTAATCTTTTCCGTGTCCATCCGCGCTCGTTAGCATCCTCTATTAAATGGGGG
>ERZ761602.3310-NODE-3310-length-22990-cov-11.836974_pt1 | contig 22990 bp, 26 predicted proteins | sample MGYA00512165_ERZ761602 | MGnify/ENA primary metagenome ERZ761602 (study PRJEB28899, sample SAMN02445085) | bioreactor sludge metagenome | biome: EBPR sludge; isolation source: Thorneside wastewater treatment plant | place: Australia: Brisbane, Thorneside...
GCTTATCGTGGGGATTGCTAGCCAATCATGCTGCAATGTGCGCATAAATTGGCGGGCCAGAAGGTATGCCAACACAAACAGTCTAGCCTGCAAAGATATGATTTTATCTGCACCAGCTATCAGCCGCAACGTTTCCAGTTCTGCAGAGCCGGTTTCCCGGCCCTGACTCCATCTACTACTCGTTTGCTGCTGGCTCTTCGGGCACCTCGTCCGGGTCAAGCATAACGAAGGCCGTCAGTTTATCGCCGTTACCGATATACCGCCCGATACTGAAGGACTTCTTATCAACTACCCGGGTACTTGGGGATGCTGGCTTCGCAGCCTTTTTCTTTGGTGGGCCAGCAAGATAATTCAGCTTGCCGTGCTTGGGTTGGTTTGCTGCCGGTGTGTCGTTCTTGACCGTAACAGTACGAGTAACGACGAGGGGGATGGTGTCGCCACCCTTCGGCGGCTCAGGACGCTTGCTCTTGAATTGCATATCACTCTCCTAAAAATGGACGCACGAATCCCGTTGCGGGATTGCCAAATGCGTTCAAATGAGAGTGATCAAGTTGTCATGGGCGCGAATCCTAGACTTGCTATTTACGTGTGTCAACGAATTGCTATCGCATCCCTAGCCAGCCTTAGGCCTCCAGCGTAAGGAGGCTGTCCCATTCCTGAGATGATCCTCGTCTGACCATCCCTCAAAAAGCATTCAGATGACTCGACCAAACTGGCTATGGCCTTCGCAATCTTCTCGCCACCTTTTGCTGATGGTTCGATGGAGGAGACTTTCGAGTAATCCCCTGCCTCGCTGCATACCAGCCTGAGGTCGATGACGGGCAGGCCCAAGCGAACTGCCTCACGAATAATGACGTCGTTAAAGATGCTAAGCGCGACATGCAGGGTGCGCTCGAGATCGGGGATGGACTCATAGATGGTGCACACAGCCGTCGGCAAGCCCACCTTTATCACGGATTCGAGCATCGTCCGATAGTCTCTCTCGAACGTTTCACGAATACTGGCCATGCGCGACAGAGCGGCCTCCATGGAAGACACGGATGAAAGCAGGTACGGAATCTGGCCAAGCGCGTCATTGCCACCACAACTGATGACCAGATGTGTGGCGTTATTAGGCAGTCGCCGCAACTGATCTTCAATGCTCTTGACGATGTCGCCGTCGACGGCCAGCAGTGTCGCCTGCCACTCCGGCAGTTCTGCACGCATTTGCTCGATCACCGGCATCACGCCAGGAACATAGCTGGCGTTGTCGAAAATTGAGTCACCGAGCAGGACGATGTGGCGGGAGGCATCGATCACTGGCGCCTCGGTGGCGCTTTCTTGAAGACCGATCTCGCGCTCGAAAGCATCTGCCTGCTCGATCGGAATCGTTACCCGCAGCATCATCAATTCTTGTGCCCATCCTCCGCCATAACGGTGGGCCACATCGAGGGACTTGGCCTTGCCGATGCTGCCGTAGTGCTTGAATTTGCTCGGCAGACGTTTTACGAGTTCGAGGTCATCCCCCTTCTTGTTGGCAATGAACTCATCACCCCAAAACAATGTCAGTCCGCACATTACCAGGCTGTTGTCACCCACCCTGTAACACCCCCCGCCCAAGTCGACGACCTGGACAGACTCGTGAGAGAGTTCTGCTCCTTTGCTTAGATCGAGATTGCCATCGGCATCGAAATATGGGCCGCAGCCTCCTTCGTCGACGGTGAACGTCAATATGGCTTCATATGCCCCATCGAAAAGGTCATAGAACGGACTGGATTGCTTCGACATGTTTCAACTCCTGGTTCTCAATTTCATGTATCAGAGATATCTGTCCGGCTCAATTACTTCTCCTGTTGCAGCACGCCAAATACAGGTCAGTCTGCAGTCCGTCGAAACCAATCCCAGCGTCGTCTTTCCTTCTGTTGACTCTTGGGCTTGTCGAGAATGATCCAACGCGTCATGAAGAACGTGCCGACGCTAGCATCAGGTTTCACAACAACGTACCCATCTCGCAATTCAGGGCTTCCCCAGTCGCTTTCCCATTCGGCAGAAAACGTCCAGAGGCGGTCGCCGTCGCCCATTTGATCTTTGAATTCGCGCCATGAAGCATTGAGGTGACCAAAGGGTAGATCTGGCACGGCGCCCAGGGGATCGAATACCTTCTCCGTCGCTTCGACGTCGCTTACTTCAACTGGCTTGCCCAAATGCTCATTGTCGACCTGGAAGACCTTCTCGACATACGGCTGAGTTGGATACAGATGCTCCTTGATGGCAAAGTAAATCAAGAATGGCCATCCCAGGATCACGAGAGAAATTGCAACGAAAGGCGCCAGGAACCACTCAATAAATTTGTCACCGAGTGTGGCGGGCTTCGATTCGAGAAACGATCGCAATGACGATGATTCAGAGTCCTCCCCCTTCTGCTTTTTCAGGTAACGGTTGATGGGAGGCATCACCGCCAGTATGACAATGCCGACGGCACAGTAGGCCAAGAAGTAATCCAGCCAACTCATTTGGACTCATCCTCTTCTGCGCTACTACTTCGGGAAAATATGGTCATAGCCCCGACGCCATATCCCTCGGGTCCATCTTCGCTCTCGACCGATCCGTTGTGGCGGATCTTGGTGCCGACTACGACGCCGCGTTCCAACTCAATGATCAGATCGGATTCATAGGTGCTGCCAAAGCCCATATGGACGTACTCGATTTGTCGCCCCTGAGGCACCCGAATGATCCCTGAGTACCAGTGCGCGAAGACACGACTCGGGTAGTCCGGAAAAACATCGGCCAGGGTGATTTCACCCCCACCCTCCAAGCGGCCGTGGAGTCCGATCAAGTACAGACGCCCATCCAAGATTTCCCACTCGCCCGTGTAACCGCGCCAGAGCGCCGTGCAGAACCACGTATCGAAATTTGGGCGCTTGCCACCGAAAGCAAAATAGTCGGACAAGGGGGTCGAGCACATGCTGACCTGCTTGCCTTCATAGACGAGTGATTCAGCGATCTGAGCGGTCATTTGGATCTTCCTTCTTCATGAATCCCGGCGCTCTTCGCCAGGCCGAAGCAGTACGCCGACGGCGCTAACGCCAGCCTGCGCCATCGAGCGGATTTGATCCACAACCCATCCGAGTTCCGCATCTACGTCTTGAAGTGCTGCTATAGCTTCGGCATGCCTACCCAGTTCGCGAAGGGCCTCCGCCTTTATGATTTGGTCTTGGCCACGATCATCGTCCAGCAAGCCAAAGAGCCGCTCGAGATTTCCGTTAAAACCGGCGGGCCGTTGTACCTGCCCCTTGGCCTTCGGATTCCGAGATGCCTGGTTGTAGATGTGCCATATTTGCATGCACAGGTAACGCAGTCGATCGCGATCTTCAGTCTGCGGAATCAGTTCTGACAGCGCCTCGGCATCGGCATCCTCGACAGCGGGCGCATCTTGGTAACTCGCCGGAAGCGGATCATCAGAATCATCACCGAAGGATCCGTATGTCCAGTGCTCGCCGAGATTTTCCGCATCCTCGACAAAAAATACCTTTGCACAGGACGGGCAACGGGTCGCCTGGACGGCGCGCGGGAGCATCGGCGCATCAAGATAGCCATCGCTCCAAAGCGTCGATCCGAAGGTGTTGCCAGACCCAATGGTCCAGCGCCGCAGGACGGCTTTGCAGTGAGGGCAAGAAAAGAAATGGTCTGGTCCGGGTGTGGTCATCTCAGTTATCCGTTATTGAATGTCAGTCATATTTTGATTCGCAGGGCGCAGACGCTGCACCCATGCGGCGGGCGTCAGTGGCGGGCACCAGAAGCCTCCTCCGGAAATTCGCCCATTTCCTTTTTCATGTACTCGACCAAGCGTGCGTCGTTCTTGCTCAGGGCGGCCCACAGAGCCGCCTTCTGGGGTATTCCTGGCTCGCCGGGCAATTCCTGAATTCGCTTGAGAACCTGAGTCAACGCCCACGCTTCGGCTTCTGACAACTCTGGATCTGAAATCGAGAAGCGCTCCTTCACCGCTTCAACTGACCGCAGGACAAAAAGCGCTGGATCAAGCCAATCAGGAGACCCTCCGCATCCGGCATGGCCACCTTCATCGAAAATGCCGAACACCGGTTCATTCTTGTAGGAAGGATCCAAGTTGCTCCATTCGGAACCGGTGAACATGCAGATCTGCTGATCGGGACCAAATACGACCATCACGTAGTGGTATTCGATAATCCCTGCGGACTCGACTTTTTCAAGCAGGGTTGCGGCATAGCCGGCTGGCAAGTGAAAGGCGGCGAGTCGTTCGGCGTTGACGATCTTTGGTTGCATCATGGCTTGTCCTCTTAGTTGTCCAGCACGAATGAGCGAATCTTTTCCTTCGGAGAACGGTAAATCCATCGAAATCCGCACCGCTCGCACTGATGAGTCGGATCGAAGGCCGGGGCCGCCTGCTTTTGTGGGCGATCGTTCCAGTGTCGCAGCAGAACCACATCTTCATTGCCGCACTCAGGGCACGTGATCACGAACGGAGGTTTCCGGTCGAGTAGTTGAGTCGTGGTCATTGAATTCTTTCTTCTGAAAAGCTATTGAGGGTATGGGCAGTTCGGCCCAAAAAACCAGAAATTATGTAAAGTCACTCGCCGCGATGTGACAGCGGCGTTTCTGTCTTAGCCGACTTGATTGGTACGTTTTCAAACGATGATTTGGCCTCATCACTAGGTATGGCGAAATGTGCCTTTATTGCCTCGACCCACTTGTCGAGCCTGGGGCGAATGACAATCCCAACAGTTGTTCCTATGGCTGTTCCCGTTGCCGCAATCACCGCAATTCCGGTCAGAGTGGTTGTAATAAACATGACCTATCTCCCTTTGTTTTCGGTCGGCACTGATGGCAGTTTCGACCATCGTTGGCTCACCACATGAGCCATTTCAATGAGCACGAGCTGAATGGACGTGCTTTGCTACAGTCAGGAAGGCGTCTTTGCCGTAAGGTCCGCCAGAACCAAGTGCATAAATCAGATCCTCTGCACTGATAGGTAATCCGACTGAAAGCGCGCAGGCAATGAATCGAGGATCGTCTGCCGGCTCTTCGAAATAGCCAGCCTCCCGCCAAACCCGAAACATCTCGGGGTCAGAAAACTCGTGCATCAGCGGAAGCACTGTCGGAAGAACCTGACTAAACAGGCGCCTGTACTCACTTAGGAGGCTTTCCGAGGGATTCACTGTCCTCGTGTCTTTGCCATTCCTTCTGAGGTGATCTGCGCGCACCATGTCGCATTGCGCCAGCCATATATGCAAAACCAACCATGAATGATTTATGGCCCCGTATTGATCCATGCTCGCCAATTCAGCGATTCTCAGCCTGGTAGCCAACGCCGATTCGTCAAGTCCTGATGACGTTTCCAGTTGCTCGTTCATGACTTTCCCTTTTTGAATGCATTTTTCACATCAGCAGCAGCGGTTTTTGATGCATTCGCAACTGCATCAACAAAACGACGTCCAGGTGACCTGGCTGGAATGCCACCCTGGATGATTTCTGCTGATCGCCGCTCTGACATACGTTGTGCTGCGTACTCCCCTTCAATCACTCCATTAGCCGCAAAAATGGTCTGGTGAGCTTCCATGGGCATATGGAAAGGAACTCCGTGATAAGTCCCCGGCTGAACGAAGGCATCGACAAGAAGGTGATAGGCAAGACCGGCGCTAGTGCCGATTGCCAAACTCTCAGTAAGCGGACGTCCGATTCTGGCGAGACCATCCCAAATGGGATCGTGTTGAGCAGGCAGTCTTTCGTGTACCTCTGCCGCCAGGTCCGCAAAGGCAAGTAAAAGCCCTTCGGCGACAATCCCGGCAATTACGGTATGAGTAATTGGGGATCGGTGTGCGCCTACACCGGCGACCAAATCGAGGTCCGGAATACCGCCATTGCCATCAAGCCCCCCGGAGCCAGCCCCAAATCCCAACAACCCTCCAATCAGCGCAGGGGCGGTCGAACGCGGATCTTTGATCAGCGCAGTGGCAATGTTTCCAATCGCTCTCGCGCCCTCGCGCCCAATTGCGATGCTTCCGTCAATGGCAACGGCAGTACGGTCCCCAAGATGGACGGCCATGCGGCCTTGTTTAAGCGCCAGGAGAATTCCCTTTAATTCCCCACCGCCACCACGGACGAGCATCGTTACGAGTCGAGCCATCCCGCCGACTCTGCGGGCTGCAAGTAACATGAGTCGTTTGCTTGACCGAACACCCCAGGCTTTGAGCACCTCGCGCTCGATCCGAGAAAGCGCGAATGCCAACTCGCTGTATATCGAAGCGATGCGGGCTCTGGATTGTTCCGACATCTGATCGGCAATTAGAAACTGCTGGCTCATGGTTGCCCCCTCCTAACGCCGAACCATCATTGGGAGGATCATCCCGGCCAGTAGCGCCGCCACCATCGCAGCGAAGCCGCCAGCCATAGTTCCACCGTGAAGCTTGAAAACGAGCGCGAATACGCACACATCGACAACCAGGCCGAGCCAGCGTCCCGTGGACAACTTCCACCACATAATGGCGATCCCCAGGAACATGACTACACCGTAGAACAGGGGTCCTAGGTCGAAATGGGTAAGACTGACGTTCATCTCGTTCTCCAGATCAGTGGCGATTGATTCGCTTGGTGCGATGACCCACCGTCAGCACCACTCCGTCGGGTCCGACTACCGCGTAGGTATCCAACTTGGATTCGAGACGCTTGAAATTCTGTTCGCCGTAGGAGCGGCGGATCTGATTCCTTGCTTGGTGATCAAAGAACAATATTTCGGCTCCATGGTGGTCATGGACCTTCTTTCCAAAGCTTAGAAGGCAGTCCAGCACAGGCAGCGGAATCCCTCTTTGCTGAAGGCGGGCTCGGGCGTGGTCTGTAATCTGTAGCGACATGACACTCTCCTTTTGCTTGTTCGTGTCACTGCTATTGCATTGACCATGCCAGCCCTGCCTGTAGATAAATAACCAACTTACTATCAATGGGTTAGATTCATGTATGTCTTTCGTTCTATTGCCTTTTATGCACGAAGCAACATAAACTATCTAATGTCGACATAAGAGGTTTTACATGGCAGACAAGATATTGGTTGCCTGGATCGGCCGCACTGATCTAAAGGCTGGACGAGGTGATGCTGCCGTGGGGCCTGGTCCGATATGCCAAGCCGCCCAGGTCTATTCGTATTCATCGATCCACTTACTCAGTGACTTTGATCCTGGCGAAGCCAAGTCATTTATGAAGTGGCTTGGAGGAAAAGTCAGCGCGAAAATCCAACTACATCTCGTGAAATTGTCCTCCCCGACCAATTTTGGGGAGATCTATCAGGGCGTAGTTGCAGTTCTGAACCAGTTGACGGCAGCAAATACAGAAGTCACCTACCACTTGAGTCCAGGGACGCCCGCGATGCAGTCAGTCTGGATTCTCTTGGCCAAGACCACTCACCCAGCTCGATTGATACAGTCGTCGCCTGAAGCCGGAGTGGAAGAAACCAGCATTCCTTTTGACATTTCAGCAGAGTTCATTCCGCAAATACTCCAGCAGTCTGATAGGCGAATTTCTGAAATTGCGCAGGGAACGCCAAGCGAGGACGCTGAGTTCGCCAATATCGTCCACCGCAGCGCAGTAATGAAACGCGTCATCGAACAAGCGAAGCGTGTGGCAATTCGTTCTATACCGGTGCTAATCGAGGGTGAAAGCGGGACTGGCAAGGAGTTAATGGCACGCGCAATTCATCGTGCTAGCCCTCGATCCTCGAAGCCGTTCGTGACCGTTAACTGCGGCGCAATCCCACCTGAGTTGGTTGAGTCAGAGTTCTTCGGGCACAAAAAGGGATCATTCACAGGTGCTGTCGCGGACCGGAAGGGGCACTTCGAAAATGCCAATGGAGGCACATTATTTCTCGATGAACTCGGGGAGTTACCGAAGCCCATTCAGGTTAAGTTGCTCCGAACTCTGCAGGAAAGCGAGGTCATTCCTGTGGGATCGAGTGATCCGCGAAAAATAGATGTGCGCGTAATCGCAGCTACGAATCGGACGCTGATCGATGAGGTTTCGACGGGAAATTTTCGTGAAGATCTTTTTTATCGGCTGGCGGTCGCGATTATCAAATTGCCCCCGCTGAGGGAGCGCGCAGGAGATGTTTCCCTCTTGATTGACAAGTTGCTTGAGCAGATCAATCGCTCAAGTTCGGAGCTTGGCCAGAAAGACAAGAAACTTTCTGTTTCTGCAAAGAATTTTATGCTTCAGCACCGCTGGCCTGGCAATGTGCGAGAACTGGTCAACACTATTCAGCGCGCAGTAATTTGGTCCGACGACGATTCGATAGGCTTGGAAGTCATGCGCGAGGCGATCCTCGTACCTCCGAGAGCAGAAAGCGCAAGCGGCGTTATGGACCGCCCCATAGATGGTGGGGTGCAACTGGAGGCTTTGATGTCCAGTGTCGCTCGGCACTACCTGAAGAAAGCCTTGGATCACACCAACGGTAACAAGACTCGCGCGGCCGAATTGTTAGGGCTGGGGAGCTACCAAACGCTGACAAACTGGATTGAGAAATACGGGGTTGAAAATTGATATGGGCGAATCGCCGATTAAGGAGCATCAGAGGTTGGCATGGTTTCTGCAGAGGGTGTCGGTATCAATGTGGAGAGGATGCATAAATGGGATTTGCCAAATACCAAGAAGATATTGTGAGCCGCTATGTCGCCGATCAAGTAATGCGCACTCGCGATACTCCGACACCTTCGCCGAAGACCCCAAAGCCCGTCCCGAACAATCATTCTGAACAAAGGAAGAAAAAGATGAGCAGTCTGAAAAAATTTGCAGTTGCCGCACCCCGCCCCCTACCCGTCATTGTTTTGGCTGACGCTAGCGGCAGCATGGGTGAAAACGGAAAGATTGAAGCGCTCAATGCTGCGATGAAGGAGATGGTGGCAACGTTCTCAAAGGAGAGTCGTCTGCGGGCGGAAATTCAGGTTGGCTTGATCACCTTTGGTGGCAAGGCACAAATGCACCTGCCATTGGTTGCTGCGCACAGTGTCGCCGGTTTCGCCGAATTAAACGCTGAGGGTGTCACGCCGATGGGGGCTGCATTTGACCTCGCCCGTCAGTTGCTCGAGGACAAGGATCGCATCCCCTCCCGAGCCTACCGTCCCGTTTTGATTCTCTTGTCCGATGGGCAACCGACAGACGACTGGGAGGCCCCCTTCAAGGCGCTCTGCGATTCCGAACGGGCACAGAAGGCAACTCGACTTGCAATGGCAATTGGTCCAGATGCCGACGAGGCAATGCTTAAAGATTTTGCAAACGATGCAGAAGCACCCATCTTCAAGGCCCACAACGCCAGGGATATACATCGGTTTTTCCGCGCGGTGACCATGAGCGTCACCACTCGCACTGCAAGCCAAAATCCAGATCTTTCAACCACCTTTGTTGTCCCACCGCCGGATGACGACGCACTGGACCTCGACTTCCAATGAGGTTTGTTGCCTGCGGCGCGAGCGTTATCGGCCCCCGACACTTTGATTTGGGTGAACCTAACCAGGACGCCATGGCGTTGGCGGGTTGCCGGGGTGGCTGGATTGCAGCCGTGGCCGACGGGTTGGGATCGCGCCCTCGAAGTGATGTGGGCGCGCGAAGCGCCTGCCAGATTTCCCGACGGATCTTGCGCACCGCACCGAACGACTTCGATCTAACTGCAACGCTGCCATTGACTTATCAACAATGGCTCGAAGCCATTCAGCCGATCTCTCCGAGAGACGCCGCCACAACACTGTTGTTCAGTCGCGTAACGGCAGAAGGCGACGTCCATGCAGCTCAATTGGGTGACGGTTTGCTGCTGGTGAGATGTGCTGGTGAGTTTCGTCGGATCACGCCAGAACGCACAGCCTATGGTAATCAGACGTGGGCGCTGGAGTCCAAACACGAAATGGACAAATGGAGCGTTACACAGGGTCGGCTCACCGAGCCAGGGGATGGAATCGTCATGATGACAGATGGTGTTGCCGATGATCTTGAACCAGCCCAACTATCCGAATTTTTTGATGCGCTTTATCAAGACCTGAGTACTCGGAATCGCCGCAGTGGCAGGCGCTGGCTTCAGTCTGAACTCAAAGACTGGGCGACGCCCTTGCACAGCGACGATAAGACCCTGGTGGTGATATTTAGGACGTCCAAATGAGCACAACAACAGCAGAAGCACCGAAAAAGAACAGGACGGTACTAGACCAACACGGTCAATCGTATGAGTTGACGGGGCGTATCGGCGAAGGTGGCCAGGGGATCGTCTGCAAGACCAACTACCCTAACGTTCTCGTCAAGGTTGCTCGAGCAACAACCGAAGAAAAGAAGACCAGTTGGACGAACAAGATCCGAGCACTGATGCGCCAACCGCTTGAAGGCCTTCCTATCGCGCATCCTTTGGCCCTCATTACCCATCCTCAGCCAGGCTATGTCATGGAATTGATGGATGGGCTTGTACCAATGAATGAGTTAATGCAGGTGGCCACAGACGCGCTGATGTCAGATGACGGCCTCTCCGGATATGTGAAAACAGGTGGGCTGTTGCGTCGGTTGAGAATACTTGCGCGACTGGCGCGGGTACTGGCTGACCTACATGGCCGTGGATTGGCCTACGGCGACCTCTCTCCTGCGAATGTATTCGCGTCGCAGTCCCTTGAGTACGCCGAAGTTTGGTTGATCGATGCCGACAATGTTGCGAGTCAGTCGCGTGATAGCCAGCAAGGTGTATTCACCCCCGATTACGGGGCCCCCGAGATTCTCAGGGGAGAATCTGGCATCAGTACCCTGACCGACAGTTGGAGTTTTGCGGTCATGGCGTATCGCATCCTTACGCTGGTTCACCCACTCAAGGGTGATGCCGTCCTCGAAGGTGAGCCCGAGCGTGAAGATGCGGCTCTCCATGGCGAACTCCCTTGGGTAGATCACCCAGTTGATCGCAGCAACGCCTTGTCGATGGGCCTGCCCCGCGAAATCACACTAAATGCCCCACTTCGTTTGCTGTTTGAACGATGCTTCAATGCCGGGCTGAATAATCCAGGTGAGCGGCCAAGTCTGACTGAGTGGGCTGATGCCTTTGAGGCCGCAACGGGTCATTGCGATCAATGTGAGTCCTGTGGCAGCACGTTCTTTTACACCTCAAAGCATATCTGTCCATTTTGCGATCACGCCCAGGATAAGGATCGCACGATCCTCTTGCAGGAATATCGCTATATGCCGCCTGAACTGCTCCGGGAGGGGTTGCCGGAGGATGTTCCAGAGTCGTTGATTCGAAAGGAGTGCTGGACTCGAACAGGCAAGGCCCTAGTGTTGAGCATGAGCCCTGTCGAATTGAAGACCTTGCCCTTGGGATCATCTTTATACGCGGACGCGATTCCGCTATGCACGGTTCAACTCGCAAAGGACGGGTTGTGGATCGAGCCCTCAGCCGGTACGCAAATTTCTCTGCAAAGAGCGTCCGATGACAAGGTTGTCGCGGTTGCGCGTCGGCAGCGACTAAAGTCAGACAGTCGCTCAGGAGCGTCTTTCTGGCTCCACTTAGGCGCAGTAGCAGAAGAGCATGTCGTTTGGCGTTTCAACTGGTGAGACAACGATGAAACTCAGCGACTTTTCTCTTCTGTCGAGCGAACTTGTCCAGTTCGCTTGTGACGACCTGGGTGCAGATTGGCTGATCGGTGAGACCGTATCAGTACAGGCACACGGCAATGACTATCTCCTCCGTCAGGGCGATTCCGTCTGTGTCGGTAAAGCAGTTGGACATCAGGATCGAATAGCGCTTCAGGTGCAACGAGGCCTGACGTTGTGGGTGCTAAGAAATCGACATGGAGAGAATCTCCATCTCCAAACGGTCGATTTGGTGGAGCAGATCCAGTTGGACATGGCGGTTTCTGTTGATGAAGCCATTACGGAGCAACTGGCCAGCAGGGGTGAGATTTCTGCACCAGACGTACCAACTGCAGTTGGTTGGCTGAGGGATCAATTCATCTCTGCCGAGAAAGCACCAAATTCAGAAATGGATCGTGTTTTTCTTGGTCGCTTCGACAACGCATCTGATGAGAGTTTCGTTCTGTTTGGTGCGGGCTGGCGCGGCACCGTCAAACGAGATGCTGGCGTGCTGAAACTGATGAGCATCACTCGTCTCAAGGCGACTACAGCACGCGTGGCGATGGCCGTCGGGAAGATCTCTTTCCAAGATGCCAGTGTCGCCGTGCGGCTCCAGAGTACAGAGCAACGCGCTCTCTTGGATGCCGCGCTGCGCGACAACGGAAGTTACCTGCGCCTATGGCAGGAGTATGGCGCGCTCGAATGGGAGCAGGCTCGAGATTGCGCGAGGGAACTGGGTTCTCTTCGCTTCAAGAGTGCGGAACTCGTCGAAGGTGAACTGTGGGCCTGGTTTCTAAAAATTGATGCTGATCACTTGAAGGATTTCCGGAAGCGATGGAGAACTTTGGGGCTGGCGAACACGACGCAAGTGGAACTTGGGGATAGGGAGCTTGATCTTGATTCTGAGGTTGAAGACGCGCTGAGTAAAGCTGATCGAGCACGCCGTCGTCCGGTTCGTGGTGTATTGCGGTTCGAGCGAGATGGCGTAGTCTTGGTTCCGAGCCAGGACCGGCGCTCAGAACGCCCACCAACCAAGGGGTTCATCTACTACTCACTGTCGGGTGATGAAGCCGTACAGACCCGTCGTGCGCGCGCAAGGCAATCCATCAATGAAGGGCGGCGACTGCCGCAGTTAAGCTACTTGCTGGAAGGGGTAGCACCGCCAAGCGCCCGGCGACGTCAACTCGACGGCTTATCCACCTACGCCAAAGCTTGCTTCAAGGGTCCTCCGACCAAGCGCCAGATCGAGGCATTAGAGAAGGCGATAAATACACCTGATATCGCCCTTATCGTTGGCCCACCAGGAACGGGAAAGACACAGGTCATTGCAGCATTGCAGCGGCGCCTTGCCGAAACACTCGGGGACAACTCGCTGCAGCACCAAGTGCTGATCAGCAGTTACCAGCACGATGCGGTCGATAACGCCCTTAATCGTGCTGAAGTCTTTGGCTTGCCTGCCGTTCGAATTGGTGGTCGAGGGCGCCGTGACGAAGGCGGTGTCGATCCCGTTGGTGTTTGGTGTGAACGCAAACGGAAGGAAATCTCTGTTCGACTCGATGCGATTCAGCTGAATGAGCCGCTGACTCAACCATTGGAAGAACTTGATCGACGTATCACGGCATTGAGACTCGCAAGCATGTCGGCACAGGAACGCCAAACACAGTTCGAGCAAATTGATATCCTTTTGCGTCAACTGTCCGATCTGGATGTTCGTCTCCCGGCCCATATCAAGGACCGATGGGATGAGTTTCTTGATCAGCAGAAGAGAATCGAAACCCAGCGTCAGGCCAATGAGCCTGCTGGGCTTGTGCGCTTGCTGAGAACTCTGCGCACCAGTTCTATAGGGTTCGCCGATGACGGCCCGGACAGAGCTCACCAGTTTGAGCGCACGCTGCGGCGCAGCAAGGTCAAACTTCAAGATTCGGAATGGGGCTTGCTCCAGCGACTTTCAACGGTTGCCGATGCCACTGAAGCAGACCTTGCTGAGTTGGCAGCGTTTCAGCGGTCCATGCTGGATCGACTGAGCCCCGATTACAGGCCCCCTCAGCTTAAGCAGGCGTTGAGCGGAGAAGCACTTGGTCTCTTGGCCGACATCGAGCACGCAATCGACGCGCCTTTGCGTCAATCTCGCCGTGGCATCTCTGCGGTAGTGGCCTCGTACCACGCGGCACTTGCTCAGGCCCCCAATGAGGCAGCGAGAGCGGTTCGCGAGTACGCCAGCATTGTCGGTGCGACATGTCAGCAGTCAGCTGGTAAGGCGATGAGTAGTTTGAAGGAGTTGAGCGACCTAGATGCATCAGAAGGAATTGAGTTCGACACGGTTGTCATCGACGAAGCCGCAAGAGCAAACCCACTCGACCTTTTCGTTCCTATGGCGATGGCGCGGCGTCGCATCATCCTGGTCGGCGACCATCGACAACTACCTCACCTTGTTCAGCGAGAGTTGGAAGACGAACTCATTTCCAGACAAAGCCTGACTGACGCTCAAGCGAAGGCGTATGAGCAGAGTCTTTTTGAGCGGCTGGTGAAGCAGCTTAGGGAGCAGGAGAAAGTCGACAACATCAAGCGCGTCGTGATGCTCGATACACAGTACAGAATGCATCCGACATTGGGTGATTTCATTAGCAAACAGTTCTATGAATCTGAGGGATTGGGCGTCTTGCACTCGGGGCGACCTGCGCAGGATTTCGCTCACACGATTCCTGGCTACCAAGGCAAATGTGCGGCTTGGTTGGATGTACCTCTGCAGGACGGGAAAGAAAAGTTCCTCAAGCCAGGTTATGAAAGGCGGTCGGAGGCAATTTCTATTGCAAAAGAGGTTAAGCGGATTGCAGATTCTTGTGGGCCGTCGCTGAGCATTGGGGTCATCAGTTTCTATCGCGCCCAGTGTGACCTAGTACTTGATGCACTGGCCAATGAGGGCTTGGCTGAGGAAGAGGATGGGGAAATCCGGATCGCGCGCTCCTACCGGCAGAGTGAATCGGGTGATGAGCGACTACGCGTCGGCACGGTTGACGCGTTTCAAGGCAAAGAGTTTGACGTCGTCTTCCTTTCCATAGTGCGAGCTAACGACGTGGTCGTTCCGGACCAAAAGGAAGGAGAAGAGCGCGAACGATTGCTAAATGGCAAGTATGGTCACTTGCGGCTGGCAAATCGCTTGAACGTGGCGATGAGTCGCCAGAGGAAACTCCTTGTCGCCGTCGGTGCCAAACACATGGCCGAAGGTCCTGAGGCCGAGGTCGGGGTCCCGGCTCTGGCTGCGTTTCTAAAGGTTTGCAGGGAGGAGATGGCGCATGGCCGCTGATCGCTATCTTCGCTTCGATGTCCGTCGCCCCCATGGAGGGCGTCCCTTTCTGTGGCCTGTCCGCGTTTGGAAGGTCCTTTATCCGACAAAGCGTGTCCTCAGGTTGAATCTGTTTCAGCAGGCGATCCTTGGACTTGCAAGGGCTAGATGCCAGGACAGTTCGGAAATGGCGGAACTGCTAGGGCTAGACCGCGAACTCGTGGCATTCATCATTGCAACGCAACTGATCCCGAACGGCTGGATAACCACTTTGGGAGCAGTCACGCCTCAAGGTGAGCGTGTTCTCGACGAGGCTCAGGATGCCAGCGAGGAAGTCCGCATGGGGTACGCGTTTCAGGACGCGATTTCGGGGAACTGGCTGCCGCGATTCACTGAGGAACTTCCGGAGATTGAAGCGAAGCGAGTCGATGAACGTGGTTACCCAGTGTTCCTGCGAGACCTGGACTCCGGAAAGGAGGATCGCCCCTTCCGCCTCAATCACTTCCGGGAGGGCGCCCTGGACACCACGGCCCTCTTTGATGCGTTTGATCGCTATCGTACGGATCATGACCACGCCAAGCAGCGTGATGACGACCTTTCGGCACGTGTCCGTATTGAGAGCCTGAGCTTCGTCGAAAATTCGGCGCAGCCGATGTGGTTGTGGACATGGATTTTTCCAGACAAAACTGGGCCACAACCCTGGCTGGTTGCCGATCCGTTCGGGTTGCAACAGGCTGCCTCGTGGTTACGCAAACCGTTGCAGGAAGTCTTGCCGCGAAATGATGGTCTTGCGCGATACATCGCTGACGCGGTAGGTGAGCCGAGGCCCAATGACTTGTCTGCAGAAGACTGGCTGCGATCTTTGGAGAATCAGATCGAACTGACACTGCTCGCGGACTACTACTGGTCACGTAAGGTTCCGCTTATTGAAGGTTACTTGACCAGTACGCTGCGGAAAAAGGTATATCTGGAATCGCAGGATAGGTTCTGGCAGGAAGACGTCGATGCCTTGCTCAACCTATCTCAACACCTTGCAGAAAGCGCGCTTAAGTGGATGCTGAAAGCATATCCGGCGGACATATTGCTTCTACCGAAGTGGGACTATAGAAAGAATCAAGGGCAAAAGAATTGGAAAGAAGGACAGGCCCGTGATTATCTGAATACGATCCGCGAGAACATGGGATTGCTTAGCCAAGATATCGTTGAGCGCTTAGCTGGGCAAGAACTTGACCCAATTCGTACCGCGATTAGGACAGGAAATAGTTCACTGAAGGCACTCCTATTTGCAGCAGTTCTGAGCACCGTGGATAGGCGAGTTCATCCTTTAACAGGTAGAGCAGAAGCTGATCTTCAGTTGGCGCGACTACTCGACTTGGCGAACGCAAGGAATAAGAAGTCTGGCCATGCAAGCTTGAGCAAAGCCAGCAAGGATGAAGCGATAGATTTCGCCAATTTTGCAATTCAATGGGTTCAGATTTTTAAGGATTGGTATTGATATGGCAAAACACAATAAGGGGAATAAAGCCACAGCGGCGCAACCAGCGAATACTGCACAAAGCGCAGTCGCGTCGGCTTGGCAAAGAGCAACGGCTGGGCTTGGCTCAATAGCATCGCTTGTGCAAAGCGATGCTTCTGCGGTAACGCTACCTGACTTGGACAAAGATCAAGTAAATGCATTGGACAAAGCCGAGCCTGAGAAAAGAGTTGAATTCGAGAAACTGTTAGCGGAGATCTCCAGCATCGCAAGAAAAGTTCATGATCTGCACGAAGAACTTCAGAAGCGCGCGGATGAACTCGCCCGTAAAGAGGAGGCTTTCTCTCGCCGAAGTGAGGAAAACAAAAAGCGAAGTGAAGAGATCTCCAAACTAGACGAGGAACTAAAGCAAAAACAATCTGAAATCAGAAAATCCGAGTCTAGTTTGGCTGACAAGGAGCGCGAACTAGAAAAGCGTGAATTGGATGCGAGATCCGGTTTCGCAGCGCAAAACGTCGCGGCTCTCAGTGACCTAAAAAAAGAGATTGTGGAGCTAGAGTCTAAAAAAGCAGAACTCCAACTTGGCATCCTCAAGGCAGAGCAGAAAGCACGTGACGATGAGTCTGCGCGTGCCTCGGAACTGATGGAACGTGAAGCGGAGCTTGCAAACAAGGAAAGAGGTGTTCAACAGCAACAACGACGGTTAGATGCGGAGTGGAAAGAGATAGACCGCGAACGAACACAGATCCGTGAAGATGCACTTCGCGAGGCTAGCCAGGAAATTGCGAGACTGACGGCCGCCCGACAGCGAGTTGAGACTCGTCTCGAAAAGGTGTACCACGATTGGACATCCACGGAACAAAAGCTAGAGCAATACCGCGAGTTCTCAGAGGCATTGGCGGGACGGTCTGCACGCGAAATTCTCGACGAGTTGGCGGCTCAAAAGCGGCGAGTCACTCAGTTGGAAAACAAAATTGCAGCTAATCAGGATGATCAACTGCAGTCAGAGAACGAAACGCTGCGAAAGCTTCGTGATGAGCAAAAGGCTCAACTCGATGAGATTCACGTGGACTTGGCAGATGCAAAGGCTCAACTTCATCGCTTGCGTCTCGGTGTCAGTGACAAAGAGAACCTTGAAAGAGAAAAGCGTGCTCTTGAAAAGAATAATCAGATCTTGAGTGCAAGGCTGAATGATTTGGGTAAAACGGTGGATGACCTCACCCAATCACAGCAGTCCGAAAAGCCGTTTCCCCAATTGTCGTGGATGGACGTAGCAGAAACGAAGGATTGGATTGAGCATCGTGACGCGAAGGAACTAAGTCTGCCCGAGTCCGATGTTCCTGCGCTGCCGACCTTCGCTACAGAGCTTCAGCATCGAATTGCTCAGGCTGAGGATAACGTGGCTTTGTATTTCCAAATCGATGATATTCGTTTGCTTCTCGCAGGTATGGCAATGAGCCAGTTGCACATCTTCCAAGGCATCAGTGGCACCGGGAAGACGAGCCTTGCAAAGGCATTTGCCAAGGCTGTCGGAGGTCATTGCACAGACATTGCCGTGCAGGCTGGATGGCGGGATCGTGATGATCTGCTGGGACACTTTAATGCATTTGAAAAGAGATTCTATGAGCGAGACTGTCTTCAGGGGCTCTATACATCTCAGACAAAGGCTTATAGAAATCGATGCAACATCATTCTGCTCGATGAAATGAACCTATCAAGACCGGAACAGTATTTCGCTGAGTTTCTATCGGCGCTAGAAAAGAACGATCAGAGAAAGAGGCTCATTAGCTTGTCGGAGCGGGCACTTCCGAATGCGCCAAAGCTACTGATTGAAGGGCGAAAAATCAGAGTACCCCATAACATTTGGTTTATTGGTACAGCCAATCATGACGAGACCACAAATGAGTTCGCGCCAAAGACCTATGACCGAGCTCATGTGATGACTCTGCCCCGTCAGGATGACGGCTTTCAAGTTACAGAACTGCGTCGCGCAGCTTTTTCGTTTGAGTCACTGATGCAACGTTTTGAGGACGCAATCACACAGAATGCTGCTGAGGTTAAGGACTTGATTGAAGAAATCACCTCCGGCGAACTTACCAACCTTTTGAAGAATCGTTTCGATCGCGGGTGGGGTAACCGGTTTGAGCGCCAGGCGTTGAGATTTGTGCCAGTTTTCATGGCTGCCGGAGGTAAGAAGGAGGACGCTCTAGACCACTTACTGGCAACCCGTATTTTGCGTAGGGGCAGCGTTACACAGCGCTACGACATTAAGGTGAAGGATCTCGCCACCCTCGAACAATCGATTGAGAACGTATGGAAGGGTTGGAAGTCGGTGCCTAGGCGTTCTAGGGAGTTGTTGTCGGAGGATAGGCAACGCAAAGAGCGTGAACAAGGCGCATGAAGTACCTAGACCGATTTACCGGTCAAGAAATCAACGATTTTCCTGACCAATGCATCCCGGGCCGCCTGATTTGCCTGAATCGTCTGAGATTTAATGGGCACACAGAAGTTGTGCCAGGATCACTGTTGGTTGATGATGGATCTGGTTTATTTCGGTCCGAGCAGGCGTTGCACAGGTTTTGTGTCTTGGAGCGCTCGGATGACAATCCTGACATTGAGCTATCTACCGAGGCATTTTTGGCTATTGGCGACAAATTAGGCCAACAAAATAATGGAACGGTGTCGCCGATGCTTCCGTCTGAAATTGTGGCGAAGTGTGAAATTCAGGCAATCGAAATCCAACTAGCAAAAATTGTTAAGGCTGGCCACTTGCATGCGATCTCAGATCAACCTAAACGTGATTTGCGCTACGACGAGTTAGTTGCACCAATAGAGCGTGCTCGCCGCTTGTCGACACACGCATATAGCCATTTGGCGTCACATTCAGAGAATTGGCAGCAGCGACTGGTCAGTCAGGTGATACCTCGCAAGATACTTTCTCGAGTCAGCGAGGACGACTATGGGATTTACGAAAATCGCCTCTATAAGCGCATCCTCGATAGGATGGAGAGACATTTGGTTAAACGTCGAGCCAAGATTGCCAAGACGAATTCTTGCCTAGAGCGACATCAGAAATTACAGGGATCAATTAGCGCGCATCACCGGCTTTGGAACGACATCTGTACTTTGTGGGGTCAATCATTCGGGGACGCGGATTCCGAAAGTCAACTTGATGCAAGCAGGAGTGCGTTAATTGAAATCGAACGTCTTCTGGGTATTGTCAGAGAGTTAAAGCAGAGAGGTCTTTACAGGTTAGTGCCCTCGAATGCTGTGGTCCCCGACCAGGTTCACCGCACAAATATCCTAAGCGATGACCCACACTACAAGCAATTGCCACCACTTTGGGAGATGCTTCGGAATGACCAGGATGAGGAGCAGTTAAGGCCTGAGGTGCGGTTTTCACAGAACCAAGCAATCGAAGAGGCGTATAGCGACTACGTGGGCTTAGTGCTCCGACGGGCGCTTGATCACTTCGAAGTATCAGGCAGCAATAGCGACTATCAATTTACATATGCAGGACAGCCCTTTACTGTTCGTAAGGCCCGATCTAACTGGATCGTCAATAGTGCGATGGGCAAGGAACTACGCCTAATTCCGATCGCGTGGTTTGAACTTCCGATTACGCAAGGTGAGAATATTCCACCAGATTGCGTAATTTGCTGGCCCGGGAGTGGGAGGTTTCAATTTTCCGAGCATTGTCTCGAGGTTTCTCCACTTGATCTGTATGTCGTAGAGCGTATGGGAGTGTTAGTCGATCAATGGTTACTCAAAGAGGCGCTCGAAGCCTATGGCAAGCCCATTGGCCCATTCCCCACGCCGGTTAAGAAAATCCTTGACGAATGGCATGAGCAATTTGCGTTCGCGTCTGCGACGACAGCGCGGTTGATGACGCCTTTAAGCGATCAACAACGAGTTCAGCTTCGCGAATCGCTGCGAGCATTCGCCAGTCCTCAGGTAACAAATGGAGTTGAGCTTGCAATTCAATTTGTGGACGTGTTGGCAAGATGTAACTGCGGTTGCAGTGCATCACTACGACCTAGTGGAACTGGAGAATTTTATTGTCGCTGCCCATCATGTGAGACCACATGGTCCCTAGTAGCTATCCATCAGCATCGGCATTTCTCTAGGCGTCCGAAGAGTAGTGATGTACTGAAACTAGCCGAAGGGTTTGAATGGGCCGGCCGAGACTTCATTCAGTTCGATGTTCATGCTTGAGGTACACCGGAGATGTTGATCAGTTCGACTGAAGGATTAGCATTCCCTCGTGTTGCCTACGAATCAGGAGTCCCGACAAGGGGCGGCCTCCACCGTATATCCATCGCTGCAACTCAGATGCGGCCGCTGACCAGTCGCGCTGATTGATCCGTCGCCGCAAGGTCGACGTTTGTAGCCGGCCGGCACCCAGATTGAACGTGAAATCCACAATGGCCGCCAGCCGCGCCTCCGACTCTGTCGCCAGCACTGGGCAGTAACGCAAACTGGCCCGAAGCGCCGTTTGCAGATCTTGCGCCAGATATCCTTCTGCCTGATTTTCGGTGATAGCTGGATGGCTCTGGTTGCACAGATGGCCATAGCCGATCGTCCAATACCCTGCCGGGCAAATATAGGGGTGCGCGCGACCGGGATCGTGTTTCGGCACTCGATGGAATCCCTCGAATCGCTTGGCCAGATCGATCGCCGCTTGCGGTACCTCCATCACGGCCGCACCCGCTCAAACACGCGCCCGAGGAACCAGAAGTTCAGCACGCCGGCCCAGAGCGCCTGATCCGCTTCCGTCCAGGCATGCAGGATCGCCGTACCCCAACCAGCGCCGGCCGTCACGGCAGCCACAAACGCTGCCGTCTTGGCCGCACAGTAAAGCAGCATGAACCAGTAGGTGATCACCGGCCGCACGCTGATAGACAAGGCATCGGCCCAGCGCACACCGGAACGCTGTCCCTGCGCCGCCACCGCCTCGCGCAAGGCATCGATGGTTCCGGTATTCCACGCCGCATCGGCAGCAGCACCAATTTCGCCCATCCGCTGCGCACCACGCAGTTTCTCGAACTCCAGCGCCTTATCCTGCATCGCCAGTTCGTGACTGCGCTCGCCATTGCGATCCATCCATTTCAGGATTTCCGGGGCCAGGCGAAACGCTCCCCCGAGGAGGCCGCCGAGCAAGGTCTCGATCATTGCGGGCCTCCGAAGACCTTGAGTTTCAGCACCGTGCCCGCGAGCAAAGCCAGCACCAATCCGGTCACGATCATCTTCACCAGGGTAATGCCGGCGGTGCGCTTGGCCTCATTGAAGGCATCGAGGAGATTGCGCAGTTCGCGGATGTCGTGCGCCGCATCGGGTCCATCGAGTCCAACCTCGTGGAGTGCGTGCTGGGCGCCACGCTCGGCAGCACGCTCCAGAATTGACTCGAACTCCTCCTGCGGGATAGTGACCATCTTCCGCCGTTCAACCACTGTGTCAGTCATGATCCTTCCTCCAGAAATGCAAAAACCCGCCAGCGGCGGGTCAGGGGTTGCGTTACTACGTTTCTGCTCAGACGGGATAGGACTGCCTGGCACTCGGCGCCCGTCGCGCCTGTCCATTGCGTATCAGCACGCGGTCCCCAATAGCAACCGTGTCGAGGGCCTGGACCGTCATTGCACCGGCAGGCGTCGCCACGGAGATGCGAGTGCCGTCGATGCGCATCACCGCCCCGACCACAGTGTCATCAGACACCAGCAAGCGCTTCAAATCCGTAATCGCGAAACTCATCGCGGTTGCTCCAGCGTCAATCGCGTCTCGATCAGCGCCTCCGACACCGCGATATGAATACCGGTGATCTTGGCCCGATACGGGGTTGGACTCGCCGGATCGTTGGCTTCGATCAGTTGCCCCAGGCGCAGCCCGGGCCGAAACACCACCTCCATGTCGACCTGATTCACCGCATGGGCGTTGCGATCCATTTCAGCGATGCCGCGCGCCAAAAGTGCATCATCCGAGAGCAGGGTTTCAACGATCGGTGCCCCCGATCGCAGTCCGTCGCCGCGATAGACCTCGATCACACTCATGTCGCCGCTCCCTTGATCAGAGCCAGGATCGAGAAGTCCGTTTCGCCGTTCAACGTCGCTGGTGACGCTAGGGCATACACCAAGGCCCGAGCCTCATAGCTGACCTTGGCTACCCCGACCCCTTTAACGGACGACTTGACGGTGGATTTGTCACCCATCAGCGTCAGTGAGCCCAGGCTACGGCCGTACCAGGTGGTCGATGCCAGGGATCCGTTGGCCGGTTTGCTCAGACTCGCCGCATCGCTATCCTCGAACATCACTTCATCGGTGACCGTCACCAGCGTGGTTCCCTGTGCCGTCAGTGATCCTGCCGAGCAGATCGTTTCGGAGATGCTCACGTTGTCAGAGGCAAAGACCAGGATGTAGGCGGTCTCGCCCGGCGCAAAGCCGGTCTTGCCGCCATTGAGACCGGTCGGTCGGGAATCCACTTCGGCAGACAGATGGCCGGGCGCGTTATCGCCGCTGGCGGTGCCGAACTGGACACGAATCGTGGCATTGGCCATGGTGAGGTTCCTCTTCTGTAAGGTTGAAATCAGGCATCGATCAGCACGAACTGCACTTCTTCATCGGCCGCCAGACTGACGCGCCAGTGCTGTGCCC
>ERZ761602.3313-NODE-3313-length-22987-cov-6.200767_pt1 | contig 22987 bp, 19 predicted proteins | sample MGYA00512165_ERZ761602 | MGnify/ENA primary metagenome ERZ761602 (study PRJEB28899, sample SAMN02445085) | bioreactor sludge metagenome | biome: EBPR sludge; isolation source: Thorneside wastewater treatment plant | place: Australia: Brisbane, Thorneside...
GAGAGAGGGGGGGGCTCGGTTCGGTGCGCCCCGTGGGGCACGCAGAGCCTCAGCGCATCACTGGCAGTTGGAGACCGTGAAGCTCTTCTTCGCGAGGTCGAGCCCGCCCTTGATGAAGGGCTTTCCGTAGGTGCCGCCGCCCGTGTAGGTCGCGGAGCCCTCGATACGGATGACGCGGCAGAAGGACTCGGTGCCGACCTTCACCTTGGCGAAGCCGACGTTCCACTTCTCGGTCGGGATGCCGATGTCGTTCTTGCTGACGCCCCAGTTCGCGCCGGTGACGCGCACCTTCAGGACCTGGATCTTCTGCTTCGCGGCGTCGGCCTGCAGGGGGCCGGCGAGCTGGGGGTCCTGCGTCGTGTGATCCTTGGGGAAGGCGTCCTTCTTGGCGGCCTCGGCGACGGCGTCCTTGAAGGGCTGGGCGTTCGCCTCGAGCGGCGAGAAGGCCGAGCGGTCGACCTTGGCGCCGAGCACCTCGGTCGCCTTCGTGAACCAGGCGTGCCGCTCCGTCGCGTACTTCGCGGGGTCGCTCAGCTCGATGAGCACGAGCGGGGAGAGGAAGCCGTTCTTCTTGATCTCCGCGATGGCCTTGTCCTGCGACTCGACGAGCGATTTGACGTGCGCGGCGGCGACGAGCGGCACGTAGTCCTTGCCGAGCTTCTGCCAGCTCGCTGCCATCTGGCACACGGGCACCGGCTGCTTCTCGCGCTTCTCCTTGGTGAACCGCGACTGGACCTTCTCGTAGTTCTCCTTGACGCACTCCTCGGCGAGGCCCTTGAGCGCCGCGATGCGCTTGGCGTCGTCCTCGATCTCCATGGTCCCCGTGCGCGGCTTCTTGTCGAGCGCGCGGAAGCCCGCGGCGACGGCTGCGCCCCAGCGGTCGTCGAGGGACTGGAACTTCCCGGTGCGCTTCAGGTCGGCGTCGATCTCGGCGAAGTGCTCGTCGACCGCCTTCTGCGCGGCCTTCTGCTTCGTCCAGGCGTCCTTGGAGAAGCTCTCGTAGGGCTTCACGTCCCACTTCGGGTCGAGCTTCTTCACCGCGGCGATGCGCTTGTCGAGGTCGGTGAGGTTGTCACCGAGCTTGCGCACGTCGTCGCTGTTCTTCTCCCAGCCGGCCTTCGCCATCTTGTTGGTGGCCGACTTCATCTCGACCTCCACCATGTTGATGTCGTTGAAGGCGGGGCTGCCGGCCTTGTTGTTGCCACCCGCGCTCTCGGGAGGAGGCGGCGGCGCGCCCTTCTTGGCGGCCTCGACGGCGGCCTTGGCGTTCTTGATGGCCGTCTCGTAGGGCTTCACGTCCCACTTCGGGTCGGCCTTCTTGATGTCCGCGATGAGCTTCTCGAGGCTCGGCAGCTTGTTCGCCACCATGTCCTGCGCGTTCTTCTTCGAGGAGAAGTCGCTCATGCTGGTGAGGCGCGAGACGTCCTTGAGCTCGTACTCGAGGTCGTTGATCTGCTTCTTCGCCGGGCTCGTGTCCTTGTTGTTCCCGTCGCCGCCCGTGGGCGCGTTCTTCGCTGCCGCGAGCGCGTCCTTCGCGTTCTTGATGGCCGCCTCGTAGGGCTTCACGTCCCACTTCGGGTCGGCCTTCTTGATGTCCGCGATGAGCTTCTCGAGGCTCGGCAGCTTGCCCTCGACCGCGCTCTGGGCGGTCTTGCTCGTGGCGAAGCTCGACATGCTCGTGAGGCGCGCGACGTCCTTGAGCTCGTACTCGAGATCGTTGATCTGCTTCTTCGCCGGGCTCTTGTCCTTGTCGTTGGCCTGGGCCTCGGTGCTCGTGACGAAGACGGCGGTGGCGGCGGGCACGGCGAGCAGGAGCGAAGCGGGGAGTAGGAACGAACGAAGCTTCATGGGGAGGACTCCTCGAGGTGGCTGGGGTCGCGCCTACACTGGCGCACCGCCGGCCGAAGATACGAGCCCGGTTCGCCGATCTTCCCTCCGGCGTCGAGGGGGGAACAGCATTGCGCCGGTTCGGCGCCCGCGGCTCCACCGGAGGGGCCTCGGAGACCGCTCGGCCGGCCGGGGGGCGCCGAGGCGCTCAGCGCGGCGCGACCAGTCTGCGCCGCCCACCGTCGCCGAGCTGGGCGCCCGGCTCGTCGAGGCGCTCGCGGTCCCAGAGCTGGCAGGTCACGGCGCGGTGCTTCTGGTCGAGCCCCTCGCAGTAGTTCGAGTAGACGCAGCGCCGGACCTCGTGCGCGCGCCCCTCGCGCAGCTTCCGCCACCAGTCCGGGTCGGCGAGCGACTGCCGCGCCGCGCCGACGAGATCCCCCTCCCCTCGCTCGAGGATGCCCTCGGCGAGCGCGAAGTCGCCGATGCCTCCGGCGACCACGACCGGCGTGTCGAGGCCGGCCCCGCGGATCGCCGCGCGCACCTGGGCCTGCTTGGGCACGTTGCGCGCGTAGGGGCCACGCTCGTCGCTCAGCGCGGGTGGCATGCACTCGAAGCCGCTCCTGCCGGTGTAGGGGTAGACCGCCTCGCCCACCTTCGGCTGCTTGGCGTCGTCGAACTTGCCGCCCGTGGAGAGCGAGAGAAAGTCGACCCCCGCGCGCGCCAGCTCGACCCCGAAGTGGCGCGCGTCGTCGACGCCGCTCCCGCCCTCGATGATCTCGTCGCAGAGCATGCGCGCCCCGACCGTGTAGGCGGCGCCGACGCGCGCGCGCACCTCGGCGAGCACCTCGAGCGGCAGGCGCAGGCGCCCCTCGAGCGTGGTGCCGTAGCCGTCGGTGCGCGTATTCGTGGCCGAGAGGAACGAGGCCATCGTGTAGGCGTGCGCGTAGTGCAGCTCGACGCCGTCGAAGCCCGCGCGCCGAGCGCGCTCGGCGGCGTCGGCGAAGAGCGACGGGAGCGTCTTCGGCAGGTCGCGAATGCCGGGGTCGAAGCCGTCGGTGACACGCTCGCGATCCCCGAAGCGCAGACTCTCGAGCTCGCGCGGCTCGAGCACCTGGTCGAGCTCGGCCTCCGTCGCTTCGGCGAGCGCGGCGCGGAGCTCGGCGTCGCCCGCGCCGAGCCAGCGCTCGTCGCCGCGCAGCTCCGCGAGCCTCGCGCGGTGCCGCTCGTTCGGCTCGAAGAAACGCTCGAAGTACTTGTCGCGCGCCGGCCTGCGCCGCACACGCAGGAAGTCGATGAGCTGCACGAAGAGGCGCGTGCGGCCCTCGCTCGCGCGCCGCACGACGGCCACGAGCTCGGCGAGCCCCGAGACGAAGCGCTCGTCGCCGATGCGCAGCAGCGGGCCGCTCGGCACGTCGCGGATGCCCGTCGCTTCGATCACGATGGCGCCGGGCTGCGCGAGCGCGAAGCGCTCGTACCAAGCGAGCACCTCCTGTGTGACCTCACCCTCGGGGCTCGCGCGCCAGGGCACCATCGCCGGGATCCAGCTCCGCTCGCACAACTCGAGGCCCGAGCGCAGCCGGAGCGGCGAGAACAAGCGCGAGCGCTTTGCCTCCTCGGGCGTCGGCTCCGAGAGCACCGGCAGCGGGTGGCGGACGCGCGGGCGCGGGGAGTACATGGGCGGAGCCGAGCATAGCGCGCGCGCCGATGTGACGAAGCGAAGGCGAAGCGACGGCGGCCCCTCCACGACGGTGGCGGTCGTGTGAACACTCGCTACGCGCGGACGAACGGGGCTTGAGAGGATGGGCCGCCACTGCGATGGGGCCACGCGTGAGCGCCGCCATCCAGCCCCGACTCCGCACCCGCGCCGCGCTCGCGCTCGCGACGGCGACCGCGCTCGCGGGCTGCGAGCACGATCTCGACCCTCGCGAGGCGAGCCTGGTCGAGGTCATCGTCGCGGCCGACGAGCCGCTGCTCCGGGCGCGCCCCGAGCTCGTCGAGGGCAAGTACCGCCGCATGGCGGCCGGGCTCTACGACTACTACCGCGGCAGCTTCCCCGTCTTTCTCTACGACGCCTCGCGCTCGGAGAGCGGCCTCGCGGCGACGAGCTACGACGCCCACGTCTACCCCTTCAGCTCCGGCGACGCCCACCCGGAGAACTTCGGCACGATGCGCGCCACCGACGGCTCCTTCGCGATCGAGCCGAACGACTTCGATGGCGCCGATCGCTACCCCTGGCTCTGGGAGCTCAGGCGGCTGGCCGTCGGCATGGTGCTCGCTGGGCGTGTCTCCAACCCGGAGCGCGAGGACCTGCGGGCGAGCGTGCGGGCCGCCGAGCGCAGCTACGCCCTCGCGGCAGCGCGCGGCTACGCGCTCGAGCTCGCGCGGCTCCACCGAGGCGAGGCGCCCGAGCGGCTCGAAGACGATCGGGGCAATACGCACTTCGAGGACATGTTCTCGCGCTCGCGCCGCGACGCATCGAGCCGCCGCGAGCTCGCGGAGAGGACCGAACTGCTCGACGGTCGACGAAGGCTGGTGCGAGGAGCGGTCGACCCGGACGACCCGGAGAGCGTCTACGCCGACCTGCCCGCCTTCGTGCTCGAGGCCCTGCCCGACTGCCTGGAGAGATACCGCGCGAGCCTCCACGGCGCGCCGACGCCTGCGTACTTCGCCCTCAAGGACGCCGCGCGTGAGTACGGCTCGGGGGTCGCGAGCTACGCGCGCGTGCGGGTCGTGCTGCTGGTCGAAGGACCGAGCGCCGAGCCCGACGACGACGTGATGCTCGAGCTCAAGGAGCTCGCCGACAGCGGCGCCGTCGTCGTCGCGCCGCAGGGCGTGCACACCGACTCCGTCCAGGAGCGCATCCAGCTCGCGAGGTCCTTGCTGTGGGCCCGATCCGACGCCGAGCCGCTCTGGGGCACGAGCGAGCTCTTCGGGCTGCCTGTCCAGATCAAGGGTGAGTTCGACGCCTACAAGACGCTGCGAACGAGCCGCATGGTCGACGAGCGCGGCACGCCCGAGTCGCTCGAGGCGCTCGGCGTCGAGCTGGGCGCCTTGCTCGCGCGCATGCACGCCGGCTCGGAGGCGCGGTGGCCCGGGACCGTTCGCGCCCTCGCCGAGCTCAGCGCCGACGTCGACGCCTTCGCCGCGGAACAGGCCGAGGTCGCCATCGCCTACGCCGATCTCGTCGAGGCAGACCACGCGCGCTTCCGCCGAGCGCTCGAGCGCCTCGGACCTCGCCTCGGCCTGCGGGCGGATCCGAGCGACGCACCGCCACCCGAGCTCGCAGCCCTCTACGGGAGCCCGCCGTGAAGACGACGACCACATCGCTCGCGGCGGCCTTCGCCGTCGCCGTCCTCACGCTGGCCCGTGGCGCCTCGGCCCAGGCCGAGCAGGCTTCCCCCGTCGCCGAGCCCGGCGGCGAGCGAAGCGCAGCGGACGCGGAGCGGCGCGCGAACCTCGACGCGGCGGCGCTCAAGTCGGACGGGCGAGCCAGCTTCCCCCTGCTCGGGGCGGACGACGGTCTCCAGATCGAGCCTCACGTCTCGGTCATCACCCAATACGTCTTCTCACTGCGCGAAGAGGCTGGCGAGGCCGATTGGTTCCACGAGTTCGAGCTGCCTCGCGCCTTCGCGTGGGTGGACGCACGCTACGAGGAGGCCGAGGCCCGCGTGCTCCTCGAGGGCGTCCGCAGCGCGAGCGAGGGCGCGCTCATCGGTGTGGCGGGCGACTCTCTGGTGCTGCGATTGCGCGAGGCCTGGGCGAGCTACACGGCCTGGGGCGTCCTGGAGACGCGCGTGGGCCTCGTCCCGACCATGAGCGTCGGCCCGATCGAGGCGATGTGGGGTATGCGCCCCATTCACCCGACGGGGCTCGAGCGCACGGGCCTCGCCTCCCCCGCGGACCTCGGCGGGACGGTGCGCGCGATCCTGCCGAGGCGCTACGGCTGGGTCGGTGTGGCCGGTTACAATGGCGAAGGTTACGCGCGGCGCGAGCTGAACCGCGGCAAGAACATCGAGCTCGCCGCCAACCTGCACCCCCTCGCGGGGGTTCGAGGCGCCGAGCCACTGACGGCGTTCGCCTCCTACGTCTCGGGCTCCTCGGGGACCGGCCTCGGGCGCGCCGATCGCTTGAACGCCGCCCTGGGGTGGCAAGGCGATCGCATTCGAGGAGGCGTGACGGCCACCTACGCGCTGGGCGTCGCCGGGGCCCCCGAGACCGAGTCCCTCGTCCTCGAGGCATTCCTCAGGGTGATGCCGCTCGAGCGGCTCGTGCTCGGCGCCGACCTCCTGCATTGGCACCGTGATCTGTCCGCGGGCGACGACACCACGCTCACCGTGAGCGGCGCGGCCGGCTACTTCATCGCCGATCCAATCGCCGCCTTCGTGGCCGTCGCCGGGCAGCTCTTCGGCGACGCGGCCCGCGACTCGCTGCCGGGCCAAGACGATTTACGCATTCGCTTGATCGGAACGGCGAGCTTCTGAAGCTCGCAACACCTACCACAGGGCCCACGAAGCCCAGGCAATGGGAGACGCCATGTCCTCGTATCGAAACCTCGTGTGCATGTTCGCCACCTCGCTCGCCCTGCTGGCTTGCTCGGAGAGCGTGAGCGATGGAGAGGGTGGGGGCGGCGCCGACGCGAGCACGCCGGCGAGCAGCGCTACGGGCGCAGGTGGGGACACGACGTCGTCGAGCGCCTCCTCGACGAGCGCGACGACGACGAGCGGCGGCCAGGGCGGCGGCGAGACCGCGGGCTTCGTGATCAACGAGATCAGCGCCGACGGTGACGACTACATCGAGCTCTACAACCCCACCAGCGGCGCGATCGACCTCGGTGGTCTCAGCATCGCCGACCGCGCGAGCGAAGGTGGCCCCAAGCTCGACCAGGCCATCACGCTGCCCTCCGGGACCACGCTCGCGCCGGGCGCATACCTCTTCGTGCTCGCGAAGGTGGACACCGCGCCCTCGGGCGAGGTGATGCAGCAGCTCGACTGCGCGCCCGGGCCGAGCCGGTGCTTCCACGCCCCCTTCGGGCTGTCGGCGGCCGACGGCGACGAGATCTTCGTGCTCGACGGCGACACCGTGCGCATGAGCGCGGAGTTCCCGGCCGGCGCGGCCCCTGGCGGGAGCTGGGGCAGGTTCCCCAATGGCACGGGCGACTTCGCCGCGAACACGCCCACGCCAGGCGCCGCGAACGAGTCGCTCTGAGGGCGTGAGCAGAGGGGGCTCTCGCGCTCAAGCCTCGCGCAAGAGCCCTCGCGCGATGACGAGGTGCTGGATCTCGCTCGTGCCCTCGTAGATGCGCAGGGGCCGCACGTCGCGATAGAGCGCCTCGACCTCGCTGCCGACGAGCACACCCGAACCGCCGTGGAGCTGCACGGCGCGGTCGACGATGCGCTGCGCGGCTTCGGTCGCGTAGAGCTTCGCCATCGCGGCCTCGGTCGTCACCCTGCCGCCCGGGGTCGTGTCGCGCCCGTGTGCCGCGCGCGCGACGAGCAGGCGCCCGGCGTCGAGCTCGGTGGCCATCTCGGCGAGCATCGACTGCACGACCGGCTGCTCCGCGAGGGGCTTGCCGAACTGCACACGGCCCTGCGTGCGCGCGAGACTCAGCGCGAGCGCACGCCGCGCCATGCCGCTGGCCGCTGCGCCCACCGAGATGCGGAAGGCGTCGAGCGTCTCCATCGCGATGCGGAAGCCCTCGCCGACCTCGCCGACACGGTCTTCTTCGCGCAGGCGACAGCCCGAGAAGCGCAGCTCGCCGAGCGGGTGCGGGCTCGAGGGAAAGAGCGGCGAGGCCTCGACGCCCGGCGCGGCGGTGTCGACGAGGAAGGCGGTGATGCCCTTCCTGCCCAGCGCAGGATCGACCGTGGCGAAGACGATCACGTGATCGGCGATGCCGACGTTGGAGATGAGCGTCTTGTGTCCGTCGAGCACCCAGCCGGCGCCGTCACGCGTCGCGCGTGTGCGCAGCGAGGCGACGTCGCTGCCGGCCTCGGGCTCGGTGAGCCCGAAGGCGCCGATGCGTGTGCCGGCGAGCACCCCGGGCAGGATGCGCGCGCGCTGCGCCTCGCTGCCGAAGGCGCTCACCGGGTAGGAGCCCAGGCCTTGCACGGCGAAGATCGAGTCGGCCGCCGCCGAGAGGCCGCCGAGCAGCTCCCGCGCGACGACCAGCGAGCGCACGTCGACGTGACGCGCATCGTCGGGGCGCCCGGCTTCGGCGCCGCCGTGCCGCTCGGGCACGAGCAGGCGGTAGAGATCGAGCCCGCCGGCTTCGCCCATGGCTCGCGCCACGGCGAGCGGATCCCCCTCGAGGCGCGCGCGCTCGAGCGAGCGCTCGAGCCTCGACGCGAGCGCGCGGTGCCGCTCGTCGAAGTAGACGGCGAAGCGCGACGCGCTCGAGTCGAGCACGCCGCTCACGAGCCGGCGCCTCCGTCGACCTTGCGCTCACGAGGCGCGCCCTCGAACACCGGCGCCTCCTTCTTCTGGTTGGCTTCGTAGGCGGTGCGGAAGTCCGGGTGGGCCATGCAGAGCGCCTGCGCCTGCGCCTCGGCCTCGATCGCAGCGGCGAGCGGCATCGTCCACTCGCTCTCGAGCATCTGCTTGGTCATCGCGTGCGCGAAGGCCGGCCCCTCGGCGAGCTCCTTCGCCCAGAGGCGCGCGAGCGGCAGGAGCTCGGCGTCGTCGACGAGCCGGTTCAAGAAGCCGTAGCGATTCGCCTGCTCGGCGTCGAAGACGTGCCCGAAGAAGAGCATCTCGGCGGCGCGCCCTCGCCCGACGATGCGCGGCAGGAGGAAGCTCGCGCCCATGTCGGCGCCCGAGAGACCCACCTTCGGGAAGATGAAGCCGAAGCGCGCGCTCTTGGCCGCGATGCGCAGATCGCAGGCGGCCGCGATCACCGCGCCCGCGCCGACGCAGGCGCCGTTGATCGCGGCGATCACGGGCCGGCGCAGCTCGGCGATGCTCTGGATGAGCGCGCCCGTGACGCGGGTGAACTCGAGCAGGCCGCGGGCGTCCTTCGAGAAGAGCTCCGCGATGATGCCCTCGGCGTCGCCGCCCGAGCAGAAGCCTCGGCCCTTGCCCGTGAGGATGACCGAGCGCACCTCGCTCGAGCGGTCGAGCGAGCGGAAGGTCTCGCGGAGCTCACCGTAGACCTCGAAGGTCAGCGCGTTCAGACGATCCGGGCGGTCGAGCGTGATCGTGGCGACGCCGCGGTCGATCTCGAGGTTGAAGGAGGTCGGCGAGAGGGTCACGGGGAGGCTCCTGGTTCGTGCGAGGCCGCGCCCTGCGGCCGCGCTGCGGAGCCTCGGGGCACGCGGCACGGAGGTCAAGCGCCGCGAGGCGCGCTCGGCCCGTGGCGCGCGCGCCTCGGCTCGGTGCTCGTCCGCGCCATGGCCTCCCCCATCGACGGCGGCGTCGTGCTCATCACCGGTGCATCCAGCGGGATCGGCGAGGCGCTCGCGCGCCAGGTCGCTCACCGCGCGAGGCAGCTCGTGCTCGTCGCCCGCCGCAAAGACCGCATGGACGCGCTCGCGACCGAGCTCAGGCGCGAGAACCCGGGCCTCGCGACGCTCGTGTACGCCTGCGACCTCGGCGATCGCGAGGCGGTGCTCGAGCTCGCGGGAGAGGTCGAGCGAGACACCGGCGGCGTCGACGTGCTGGTGAACAACGCCGGGCTCGGCGACATCTCGCTCTTCGAGGCGAGCGACCGGCGCAAGCTGCTGCAGATGCTCGACGTGAACGTCGTCGCGCTCACCCTGCTCACGCACGCCTTCCTGCCCGGGATGATCGCGCGCAAACGGGGCGGCGTGCTCAACGTGTCGAGCGGCTTCGGGCTCAGCTACGCGCCTGGCTTCGCGGCCTACGTCGGCACCAAGCACTACGTCACGGGCTTCACCGAGTCGCTCTACGCCGAGCTCCAGGGCACGGGCGTGCGGGTCTGCCAGCTCAACCCCGGGCCGGTCGCGACCGAGTTCGAGGAGGTCGCGGGCAACACCACCGGCGAGAAGATCCCCGAGTGGCTGCAGATCAGCGCCGAGCACTGCGCGCGCGCCGGCATCGACGGCTTCGACGACGAGCGGGCGATGGTGATCCCGCACCCCGCGATCAAGCTCTCGCTCTGGCTCGCCGCGGTGAGCCCGAGGCCTCTCGTCCGGCTCCTCATGGCGCCCGCCGGCAGGGCCCTGCGCGAGAAGCTCGGCACGAAGACCTGAGCGCGACCCGGCTCGCGCTCGCGCGGAGGGGCCACTATCCTCGGCCTGACATGGCGCCTCCCAGCTTCGCCGACGATCTCAACCTCGCGCGCTACTACCTCTACGATCGCCTCGAGGAGGGCCTCGCCGACGCGCCGGCCCTCGCCTTCGGCGAGCAGGTCCACAGCTACGCCGAGGTCGCCCACCGCACCACGGAGCTGCAGCGCTACTTCGCGTCGATCGGCGTGCGCCGCGAGGAGCGGGTGCTCACGATCCTCCACGACACGCCCGCCTTCGTGTGGTCGATCTTCGCCACGCTGCTGCAAGGCGGCGTCGTCGCGATGGGCAACCCCGAGGCTCCGCCCGCGGATCTCGCCTACCTCGTCGACTACGTGCGCCCGAGCGTGGTCGTCACGATCCCACGCGTGGCGCGCGCCATCGCGCCCGCGCTCGCGAGGGCGGGGCTGCGCGCGCTCGTGCTCACGCGCGAGATCGCCACCGGCGAGGTGGTGCTCGGCCCCTTCGACGCCGAGCCCGGGCTCGCGGAGCTCGGGCCCACGCCGCTGTCGCACGCGCTCGCGCGCGGCGCAGCGGAGCTCGACGCCGGGCGCGGAGAGCCTCCCCCGACCCACCGCGACGACGTCGCCATCTGGCTCTTCACGAGCGGCTCGACCGGCAAGAGCAAGGCCGCGATGCACGCGCACCGCGACTTCGCGTTCAACACCGAGGTCTACGCCAAGAACACCGTGGGCTACCGCAAGGGCGACGTCACCGTCAGCGTGCCGCGCCTCTTCTTCGGCTACGCGACCGGGACCAACCTCTTCTTCCCCTTCGCGGTCGGCGCGACCGCCGCGCTCTACGCCGAGCGCCCCACGCCCGAGAGCCTGTCGGCGGCCATCGCGCGCCACAGGCCCACGATCGTCACCAACGTGCCGACGATGATGGGCAAGCTGCTCGAGCACGACGAGGCGCTCCGAGCGCGCGGCGAGCCGGGCCTCAGTCTCGACTGCGTGCGCTTCCACCTCTCGGCCGGCGAGGCGCTGCCGCCCGCGCTGCTCGAGCGCTTCACGGCGCGCTTCGGCGCCGAGGTCTACGACGGCATCGGCTCGGCGGAGATGTTCCACATCTACTGCTCGAACCGTCCGGGCGACGTGAAGCCCGGCTCGCTCGGGCGCGTCGTCGAGGGCTACGAGCTCAAGATCCTCCCCACCGAGGCGCGGGAACCCGGTGGCGAGGCGCTGCCGGTCGGTGAGACCGGCGTGATGTGGGTGCGCGGCGAATCGGCGGCGATGGGCTACTTCGAAGACCGCGACAAGAGCTTCGCGACCTTCCTCGGGCCGTGGTGCCGCACCGGCGACCTCTTCCGCCTCGACGATCAGGGCTACCTCTGGTTCAGCGGTCGGGCCGACGATCTGCTCAAGGTCTCGGGGGTGTGGGTGGCGCCGACCGAGGTCGAAGATTGCTTGTGCAACCACCCTGCCGTCGCGCTCGCGGCCGTCATCGGCTGCGAGGACGAGGGGCTCACCAAGGTGAAGGCCTTCGTCACGCTGCGGGCCGAGGCCGCGGCGCGCGCCTCGAGCGACCAGGCCAGGGCCGAGCTCGCAGACGCCCTGCGCGAGCACGTGAAGAGCGCGCTCAGCAGACACAAGTACCCGCGCTTCGTCGTCTTCGTCGACGAGCTGCCGAAGAACGACCGAGGCAAGATCGACAAGAAGGCGCTCAAGGAGCGCGAAGCGCGGCACGAGAACCCGCGGGGGCACTGAAGACGTGGCCACGCTGCCCTCCTTCCCTGCCGTCACCGGCGGGCACCGCCTGCCCACCGGGCGCACGCTCGCTTCGCTCACCACCGAGGAGCTCCGCGCGCTGCTCGAGGGCAGGCGCCCCGTCGCGATCCTCCAACCCGTGGGCTCGATCGAACCGCACGGGCCGCACCTCCCGCTCGCGACCGACATCTACCTCTCCGAGGGCGCCGCCGAGGCTGCCCTGCCGCTGCTCGAGCAGGCCGGCGTGGTGGGCCTCGTCGCGCCGCCGATCCCCTACGGCGTGACCGACTTCGCCCAGGGCTTCGCGGGCGCGGTGAGCCTGCCCGCGGCCGCGCTGACGAGCTTCCTGCACGCGGTGATCGGCGCGCACCTCCGTGCAGGCGCCGCGCACGTCTGCCTCGTGAACAACCACCTCGAGCCCGCCCACGACGCCGCGGTGCGCGCGGCGCTCGAGGGCCACACCCACGCTCAGGCCTCCGTGGCTTGTCCGCTGAGCCGGCGATGGGCGCGCACCCTCTCGGAAGAGTTCAAGAGCGGCGCCTGCCACGCAGGGCGCTACGAGACCTCGCTCGTGCTCGCGACGCGCCCCGCCGAGGTGCATCTGCACCGAGCGCGCGCGCTGCCGGAGGTGCCGATCTCGCTCTCCGAGGGCATCCGCGCCGGGCACCACGGCTTCCGTTCGATGGGCATGGAAGAGGCCTACGCGGGCGCTCCGGCGGAGGCGAGCGCCGACGAGGGCCGAGAGCTCTACGCGAAGCTCGCGGCGATGGTCGCGACCGAGGTGCTCGAAGCGCTCGGCTACTCGGGACAGGCAGGGTGAGCCCCCGCGCGATGCCCGAGCCCGACGGTCCTTCGAGCGGACCGAGCTCGGGCCGCGACGTCGAGGCGATCGTGAACCTCGGCGATCGCACCGTCGGCAGGCGCGCGACCCTCGTCGCCGCCGCCGTCGGCGTGCTCGCCGCGCTCCTCTTGAAGTCCTGGGTGTTCTGGCTGCTCGTCGTCGCCTGGCCCATCTACGAGTTCTTCGCGCGTCGACAGCTCCTGCCCGCCGGTGATCGTGGCCTCGCGCGTGTGCAGGTCAGCGACACCAAGCTGCGCATCCTGCGCGACGATCGACGCCCCTTCGAGCGCGACCACACACGCGCGACCCGCAGGCAGGTCTGGCACCGCAACGACGGCAAGGCGGTCGTCGAGCTCGACTGGCGCGGCGGCGATCGTGTGGTCATCGAGCTCGCCGACCCGGCGCGCGCGGAGCAGCTCTTGCGCGTCGGCGGTGCGAGGTGGAACGCCAAGCGCGTCATGCTCGCGCGTGGAGGCCTCAGCGCGACGATGAGCGCGCTCACCTGGCTCGGCGTGCTCGTGGGCGGCTTCGCGCTGCTCCTGAGCACTTGGTGGCTCATCGCGGTGCTCTTCGGCTACGGCGGCGACGATCTGAGCGCGGTGTTCGCCGTGCTCGCCTCGAGCGCCTTTCTCTGGGCGCTGAAGCGCGCGATGCAGGAGCGCTGGGTCGTCGTCGGCAGCGACGGGCTCGCCTTCGAGGGGCGCTCGCCGGAGTTCGTGCCCTACGCGCGCCTGCGCTCGGTGGAGCGGCACCCCGAGGGGCTCGAGCTGCTCGTCGCGAGCGACGCCGAGCACACGGGCGGGATCGTGGAACGTCGCGTCCTGCGTCTACGGCCGAGCGGCGTGCGTCCGCTCACCCAGGTGCTCGACGCCACGACGGTCTTCCACAGCGGTCGCCACGAAGACGCGCTGCGCGCGCGCGAAGAGCTCCACGACGCGATCCACGCGGCGCTCTCCGCCGACCGGCGAGCCGCCAGCGCCGCGCTCGCCGAGCGCCTCCTGAGGCGCGGGCGCGGGCTCGAGGCCTGGCAGCGCGACCTCGGCGAGCTCAGGGATCTCGGCGGCGCTAGCTACCGCAGCGCGGCGGTGGAGCCGGAGGCGCTCGCGAGCCTCGTGGAGACGGCCGAAGCACCGCTCGAGGCGCGCATCGCGGCGGCCTACGCCGGCTCGAAGACCGACGACCCCGCGCTGCGCAGGCGCTTCCGGATCGCGGAGGACGCGACCGCGGAGCCCACGCTGCGCGCAGCCCTCGCGCTCGCCGGCCGCGGCGAGCTCGCCGAGGCCCTGCGCGCGGTCGGGCTCGCGCCGGCCGCGCACGACGCTCCGAGCGAGGCCACCGAGAGCGAGCGAGACAGCGAGGCCCTCGCCGAGGCCGAAGCCAACGAAGCGGAGCGCGCCGCGCGGCTGCGCGCCTCCCGCGGGCGCTGAGGCTCCTTCACCACGGTGGAGCGAAGGGCTCACGAGCCCCAAGCGAGCCGGGGCTACGCGCGGGGTTTCCTCCGGGGCGGAGGCACGCCACAATGGCTGACCATGCAGTCGGGTTTCGCTCCGCCTCGCCTCGCCCTCCTCCTCGCGCTCGCCGCTTCGGCCGCTTGCGGTGACGATCCGGCCCAAGGCCAGGGCGGCGGTGGTGGCCAGGGTGGAGCCTACGAGCCACCGGACGCGACGAAGTCCAAGCAGGAGCCTCCGGCCTTCACCGTGGGCGGCTTCTCGGTCGCGCTTCCGCCGACCATCCTCGCCCCCGGCGACGAGACCCACCCCTGCTTCATCGCGCCGCTCGAGCTGGTGGGCCCCTCGAAGGTCGTCGGCGGCGGCCAGATGACGACGACCAAGGGCATGCACCACGGCAACATCACCGCGCGCCCCAAGACCGGTGAGGGCTTCCGCTCTTGCCCGCCGGACGAGAGCCAGATCTCGGGGGAGGCCGACGACGTGCTCGCCGGCGGCACGGTGCTGTTCGGCTCGACGACCCAGTACGAGGGCACCGAGTGGCGCGTCTTCCCCGACGGCATGGGTTTCCCCATCGGCGACGATTGGGAGATCGTCTTCCGGATGCACTACCTGAACACCACCCCGGAGCCGCTCGAGCTCGCGCCGGCCTACGAGTGGTACACCATCGACGAGTCGAAGGTGACGCACCTGCTCGGGCCCTTCATCTGGGTCTACAGCGGCTTCGAGATCGCCCCGCACTCGGCGCTCACGGTCGAGGCGAGCTGCGCGGCGCCGCAGAGCATGCACATCGTGAGCGTCATGCCGCACATGCACAAGCTCGGGCGGCGCTGCTACGCGGGCCTCTCCAATGGTGCGCCCGGCGATACGAGCGGCGCGCTCTTTCTCGACACGCCTGGCTACAACCCCGACGGGCTCATCGCGATGTACGACCCGCCGGTCGACGTCTCCCAGGCCGGGGGCTTTCGTTATGGCTGCACCTGGCAGAACACCTTCGACAAACCGATCGTCGAGGGCGTAGGCGACAACGAGATGTGCATGCTCTTCGGTTATGCCTACCCCTACGAGAACGCCCTCAGCGCCTACGCGAGCGGCGGCGGCGCCTGCATCACGCTGAGGCCGCCGCCCCCCGGCGGCGGTGTGGGCCAGCCCGGCGCCGGCGGCGCGGGCGGCGCGAACTGAAGTAGCACCCCTCGCTATCGTCGCAGCATTCCATGTTCGGACCCGGCGGCCCCACGCTGCGCGAGCTCTACGAGCAGGCGATGTCGTCGACCGAGCGCGGCTACGATTTGCTCGCGCCCAAGTTCGACCGCACGCCCTTCCGTACGCCCGCGATCGTCATCGAGCGCGCGCTCGAGGGCATCGCCACCGTCGACGACGCGCTCGATCTCTGCTGCGGCACCGGCGCCGCGCTCGAGCTGCTCGCCCCGCGCACGAAGCGCCGCCTGGTCGGCGTCGACTTCAGCCGAGCCATGCTCGACGTCGCCCGCGCCTCGCTCGAAGGCATCGCGAGCGAGGCGCGCCTCGAGCTCCACAGGGGCGACGTGCTCGCGCTCGACGTCGAGGGCCCCTTCGATCTCGTGACCTGCTTCGGCGCGCTCGGACACCTGTCGGAGGCGGCGATGCCCGGGCTCGTCGAGCGCGTGCGGAGCGTGCTGCGCCCGGGCGGGCGCTTCGTCTTCGTGACCGGTGAGCGCCCTGCTTGGCATGCGCGGCGCGCGCTCGTCTCGCGCGCCTTCAACGCCGCGATGCACCTACGCAATGCGCTCTTCGACCCACCCTTCGTGATGTTCTATCTGCGCTTCCTCAGGCCGGAGGCCGAACGATTGCTGCGGGGGAAGGGCTACTCGGTCGAGGCGAGGCCGCTCGGGCTCGAGGGCCCCTGGGGAGGCGGCGTCGCGGTCGTGGCGACGAAGATCTGAGCGCCGCGCAGGCCGCGCGCTCAGGGGTGCGTATGCACGAGCGTGCCGTGTTTGAGGCTCAAGGAGGCGTGCCAGCCCTCGGGCACGTCGGGCGTCGTCCACCCGAAGAGCCAGGCCGCGTCACGCGGCGCGAGGTTGATGCAGCCGTGGCTGCGCGGCGTGCCGAAGTCGTCGTGCCAATAGGCCGCGTGCAATGCGTAGCCCTCGGTGAAGTACTGCACGAAGGGCACGTCGCGCAGATCGAATTCGTCGCCGTCGTCGTCGCCGTCCATCGTCACGGTCAGGTGCTTGGTGTGCACCAGGAAAGCGCCCTGGATCGTCGAGTGCGTCTTCTTCGGGTCGCCCAGGCCGTCGCGGCCGGTGGACACGAGCGTCACGTAGACCGGCCGCGTGCCCTCGTAAGCCACGAGCGATTGCTTCAGGATCGACACGTCGATCCAGCGACGCTGCCCGTTCGCCCAGGCGGGCTGCCGCTGCATGGGCTCGATCACCCGCACGTCCTCGGCGCGCACCCAGCTGCCGTCGCGCGCCTCGAGGTAGCTGCCTCCCTTCGCCGACCGCCCGGTGAGCGCGACCGCCTCGCGGAAGGCGAGCTTCGCCCCCTGGCTCATGCCCCCGCCCTGGACCTCGGCGTAGCGATTCGCGTGTCGCTTCATCACGAATGCGACGGGCAGAGGCGTCTGGGGATCGAGCGCGAGCCCGTGGAAGCTCGAAGGCGGCACCCAGCGCGTGCGATCGAGTGGGATCAGGCTGAGCTCGGTGGTGAGCCCGAAGCGGCGGCCCTCGTGATCGAATTGCGCGAGCAGGGCATAGCCGGAGCGAATGCGCGCCTGGCCGAGCACGACGGCGGAGGGCGAGCGCGGCTTGTCGTCGGCCAGGCCAGGCAGGGAGCCGCCATAGAGCAGCGCAGGCGGCAGCGCGCCCGGCTCGGGCAGCGGCACGTAGGAGGGGTCGCGCTGCGTCGCCGCGTGCTTCCGGGTGAAGTGGCCGAGGTCGGGCTCGGCGCGCCGCTGCTCCTCTTCGCTCGGCAGCCTCGCGTAGAGCGTCGGCGTCGGCATGCGGCTCATCACGTAATCGTAGGGCAGGCCGTCGAGCTTCGGCCTCGTGCGCGAGGCCTCGACGACCGGGTGGTAGGCGTCGAGCGTCGCGGTGCGCTCCGCGCAGACGTAGCCGCGCGGCGCGATGCGGTACCAGCCGCCCTTGCAGCCCGGGCCGGCGACGGGCTCCGCGCCGCGCTGCACCACCGATCCGGCGCGCAGGTAGCCGATGCGCCGAGCCCTCTTCTTCGGCTCGGCGTAGATCCAGGTCTCGCGCGCGATGCTCGCCAGGAGCGCGTCGCGATCGCCGGGGTCCGGCTCGTGGCGCGAGCGCCGCGCGCTCGGCGCGGGCGCGCTCCCCATCGCGTCGGGCTCGACGCCCCAGTCCGCGGCGAGCTCCTCTTCGTCGTCGCCGGAGGCGGCTCCCGCGCCGAGCTGCCCCTTGGGCTCGGCCGTCGCAGCCGCGCGCGCTCGCGAGGCGCCTCCTCTCGCGGCCACGCGTGCGACCCGACCACGCTCGACCTCCGCGCGCGCTCGCTCCTCCTCCACGAGCCCGCCGAGCTCCAGCGCGAGCGAAGCGCCGACGGTCTGGAGCGCGCGCGTCGAGCCCACGGCGCCGAGCTCGCAGCGATCGACGGGCAGCCCGAGGCAGCTCACCGCCGAGGCGGCCAGCGCGAAGATCGGGAGGCCGAGCAGGAGAGCCCGCATCGCTCCGCCGGTAGCAAGCCGCGTGCGTGGGGGCCAAGTTCCCCGAGGGGAGGCGCCGAGCAGCGGCGAATGGCGAAGCCGTCGCGCCGCTCCGCTTGGCGCTGAACGCGCGTCGGGAATCGCGATATAGCCTCCCCATGGCCGAGCCCTTGCCCCTCGAACAGCTCCTCGCGATCGACCACCTGCTCAGCGAGGAGGAGAAGATGGTCCGCAGCACCGTGCGGCGCTTCGTCGCCGAGCGCTACCTGCCACGCGCGGCGGAGCTCTTCGCCAAGGAGCAGTTCGCGAGCGATCTCATCCCGGAGATCGCGGAGCTCGGCCTGCTCGGCGCTTCGCTCCACGGCTACGGCTGCGCGGGCATGAGCCCGATGGCCTATGGGCTCGCGCTCGAGGAGCTCGAGTACGGCGACAGCGGCCTGCGCAGCTTCGCGAGCGTGCAGGGCAGCCTCGCGATGTACCCGATCCACGCCTACGGCTCGGAGGAGCAGAAGCAGCGCTGGCTGCCGGGCATGGCGAAGGCCGAGCTCATCGGCTGCTTCGGCCTCACCGAGCCCGACGCGGGCAGCGATCCGGGTGCGATGAAGACCCGCGCCGTGAAAGACGGCTCGGACTGGATTTTGAACGGCGCCAAGATGTGGATCACGAGCGCGCCGGTCGCCGATCTCGCGGTCGTGTGGGCGAAGACCCGGGGCGACGACCCCAAGAGCATCCGCGGCTTCGTGGTCGAGCGCGGCATGAAGGGCTTCGAGACCCCGACCATGCACGGCAAGATGAGCCTGCGCGCGAGCCCCACGGGCGAGATCGTGCTGAGCGACGTGCGTGTGCCGGAGGCGAACGTGCTGCCCGGGGTCGAGGGTCTCAGAGGGCCGCTCTCCTGCCTCACGCAGGCGCGCTTCGGCATCGCCTTCGGAGCGCTCGGCGCCGCGCGCGCCTGCTTCGACGCGGTGCTCTCCTACACGCGCGAGCGCAAGGTCTTCGGCAAGCCGATCGCGGGCAAGCAGCTCGTGCAGAAGAAGCTCGCCGACATGGCCGTGGAGATCGCGAAGGCGAAGATCATGGTCGTGCACTTCGCCAGGCTGAAGGAGCAGGGTGCGCTCCTCCCGGCACAGGTCTCGCTCTGCAAGAAGAACAACGTCGGCGTCTCGCTCCAGATCGCGCGCGAGGCGCGCAGCCTGCTCGGCGCCAACGGCATCTTGCTCGAGTACCCCGTGGTGCGACACATGCTGAACCTCGAGAGCGTCTACACCTACGAGGGCACCGACGAGGTGCACACGCTGGTGCTCGGTCAGGCGCTCACGGGGGAGAACGCGTTCTGATCGTGCTCGCCGGGGAGATCGTCGCTGCTCCGAGCGTAGTCGGGGGGGCCCCAAGCCACGCGCGCGGAGCGCGTGCCCAGGAGACTCCGTCGATGCGCTCCGCGCCCACCTCGCCCGTCTCGGCCACGTGCTTCGCCGCCGCGCTGCTCGCGGCGGCGCTCTCGACCGCCTGCGGCTCCGTGCCCCGGCCACGGAGCGCCGCGACGAGCGCCGCGGACGGCAACCCGCTCGGGCCCTCCTACGTGCTCTTGCCGCTCCCCACCGAGGACGACAGCCTGCTCGGGCGCGTCTTGCCCGTGGCCCCGGAGCCCGGGCGCAGCCTCGAGGAGACGGCGCGCGCGAACCCCTGCGCCGAGCACCTCAGCGAGCCACGCGAGACGCCGCTCGCCAGCCACTTCAGCTACGCCGAGGAGCTCTCGGCCGGCGCGCGCGCGGGCGCCGTGCTGGGCGCCTTCGGCTTCTCGGCCGACGCGCGGCGAGCCACGCATTTCGTCTACGATCTGAAGACCGACAAACGCCTCGGCCGGGTCGACACGGCCGCCTACGACGCATGCTGCGCGGAGAAGGGCTGCGGCTACGGCTACGTGAGCGCGCTGATCCACGGCGACGGCAGCTATGCGACGGGCGAGGAGGGCCGCGCCCTGGGCTCGGTGGAGGTCCCGCTCGTGGCGAGCGCCTCGGGTGAGGTGGCCCTCTCGATCCTGCAGAAGCGCCAGGTGCGAGGCTACGTGGCCGCGCTGATCACGGTGACCGATCGTGCTCAGGGCGACGCGCTCGGGCCGCTCGGGGTCGCGCGCGCCGCGGGGATCACCGAAGCGACCGCGCCGGAGATGGTCAGGCGCCTCTACGAGCGAGAGCGCGTCTCGGTCACCACGGAGGGCTCGAGCTGGGCCTTCGTGCAGGGTCTGCCGGACGAGAAGCTCGACGGCGCCAAGCTGAACAAGTCGGTGTGGACGACGGGCGTGATCGACTGGTACTCGAGCGACGATCCGACGCTCACCGAGGCGGAGTTCGCGCGGCGCTTCGAGCACGTGACGGGCTCGGACGAGCTCGCGGATCTCACCGGTCGTCGCAACACTCCCGAGCTCGTCATCCTCAGCGCGAGCGCCGCGCTAGGCGCAGGCGCGGCCGCGCTCGGGGTCGGCCTGATCGTGCACGAGAACGAGGTCCAGGCCGGGAACTTCACGGCCTTGGTGTTGGGCGTCGCCGGCCTCTTCGGCTTCGGCGTGCCTGCGCTCATGGTCGCGCTGCACCCCGACGGAACGATCACCAACCACCAGCTCACCGAGCGCGACGCGCGCCTCTACGCCGAGCGCTACAACCGCGCGCTCTTGCGAGGGCTCGCGCGCGACGTCGAGCAGAACCAGCGAGAGTCGCGCCGCGAGGCGCCGGTGCTCACGATCGGCCTCAGGCCCTTCGGCCTCTCGGGCAGCTTCTGAGCGGCGCGCCCGCGCTCAGATCCGGCCGATGAAGTGTGTGCCCGCCGCGCCGTCGAGCGCGCTCGCGAGCAGCTCCGGGCTCGTGATGAGCGCGCGTTTGCCTCCTCGCTGCAGGAAGCGCAGCACCGCGTCGACCTTCGGGCCCATCGAGCCCGGCGGGAAGGCGCCGCTCGCGACCATGCGCTCGCACTCGGCGAGCGTGACGGCGCCGAGGCCTCGCTGCTCGGGTGTGCCCCAGCCCAGGTAGACCTGATCGACCGCGGTGAGGATCACGAGCAGATCGGCGGCGACCTCGTTCGCGAGCAGGCTGGAGCTGAGATCCTTGTCGATGACGGCCTCCACTCCCTCGTAGTCGCCGTCGTCGCCTACCGCGACCGGCACACCACCACCGCCCGCGGCGATCACGATGTGCCCGGACTCGGCGGCCTGGCGCACCATGCGATGCTGGAGCACCTGGCTCGGATCGGGTGAAGCGACGAGCCTGCGGTAGCCGCGGCCCGCGTCTTCGCCGACGACCCAACCGAGCCGCGCGGCGCGCTCGAGGGCCTCCTCCTTCGACATGAAGGGGCCGACGGGCTTCTGCGGCGAGGCGAAGGCCGGGTCGGCGCGATCGACGAGCACCTGCGTGACGACCGTGACGACGAAGCGGTGCACCTCGCGCCGCCTCAGCTCGTTGAGCATCGCCTGCTGCAGGTAGTAGCCGAGGCTGCCCTCGGTCTGCGCGACGAGCACGTCGAGCGGCGTCTCCGGCACGCCCGGCGTCGCGTTGCGCAGGAGCAAGTTGCCCACCTGCGGTCCGTTGCCGTGCGTGATGACGAGGTTGTAGTCGCGCTCGACGAGCGTCATGAGCCGCTCGGAGATGCGGCGCGCGTTCTCGGCCTGCTCCTCCTCGGTGCCGCGCTGGCCGGGCCGGATGAATGCGTGCCCGCCCATCGCGAGCACGGCGGTCGGTCGGGGTCCGCGTTGAATCACGCCCGGCATGCTACGCGAGGCAGCCGCTCGCGTAGCATGTCGCGCCGTGAGCCACGCGCCCGACGCCTTCCGACGACGCCGCGCGCGCCCCGCGATCGTGGGCCACCGAGGCGTACGTGGGGCTCGCCCGGAGAACAGCCTCGCGGCGATCGCCGAGGCTGCGCGGCAAGGCGCCGACGCCGTCGAGATCGACGTGCGCCTCTGCGGCTCGGGCGAAGTGATCGTGCTGCACGACCCCAGCCTGGCGCGCGTGACCGGCGACCCGCGTGAGGCCGAAGCGCTGAGCTACGCCGAGCTCTCGACGCTCGCGCTCGAGGGCAGCGACGAGCGCGTGCCGAGGCTCGAGGAGGCGCTCGAGCTCAGCTGGGCGCTCGGGCTCGGGCTCAACGTCGAGATCAAGCACGACGTGCGTGATCGCGTGGCCACGGTGCGCGCCGTCGCGCGCCTCCTCGGCGCGTGGCGGCGAGCTCACGATCTGGTGATCTCGTCCTTCGATCCGTGGACGCTGCTCGCGCACCACGCGCTCGTGCCGCGGCGTGCCCACGGGCTGCTCGTCCACCGCTCCTGGTACCGAGAGCTGGCGCTCGGCGTGGCGCGTCGGGCGCCCCTCGAGGGCCTGCACCTCACGAGCGAGCTCGTCACCGGGGCGCGTGTGCGCGCGCTCGGCGCGCGGCGCTACCTCGTGACCTGGACGGTGAACGAGCCGACCGAAGCGAGGCGCGTCGCCGCGCTCGGCGTCGACGCGATCATCACCGACCGGCCGGCGCTGCTGCGCGAGGCCCTCGACGCGGGCTGAGGCGAGCTCAGGGGCCCGCGGGCTGCTCGCGTTTGCCCGTCGCGACGAAGAAGACCTCGACGCTGTTCTTGCGCACGGTCTCCGGGCGCAGCGTACGCACCTCGGCGTAGGTCTCGCGCAGCGCGCGGCGCGCGTCTTCGTACTCGGGGCCCATGAAGATCTTGGCGACGAAGCTCGAGCCCGGCTTGCCGTGCGCTCGCGCGACCTCGAGCGCGCGCATGACGAGCTCGTAGCTGCGGTAGCGATCGGAGTCGCGGTTGCCGGTCGTCGACGGCGCCATGTCGCTCAGCACGACGTCGAAGGGGCCGTGCTCGGCGAGCAGCTCGGGCGAGAGCTCGAAGGCGTCGCCCTGTACGACGGTGGCGTTGGGGCCGATGATGGCGGCGATGGGCGAGAGATCGACCGAGAGCAGGCGGCCGGTCCTGCCGATCGTGCGCGCGACGTAGATCGACCACGAGCCCGGGGCCGCGCCCAGATCGAGCACGCGCTGCCCCGGCCGGATCAGGCGGACGCGTTTGTCGATCTCTTCGAGCTTGTAGACGCTGCGCGCGGGGAAACCCTCGCTCTTGGCAGCCTTCGTGAAGCGATCGGGCTTCTTGTAGGGGTTCTTCGGTGCGCTCATCGGACGCGGGCTCCGCTCACGAAGACGCTGCCCCACGGGGGCCGAGAAACGCCGACGCCCCGCGGAGCTCCCGGAGGAGCATCAGCGGGGCGCGGCCGGGGCGCTCGCAG
>ERZ761602.3314-NODE-3314-length-22986-cov-11.818935_pt1 | contig 22986 bp, 19 predicted proteins | sample MGYA00512165_ERZ761602 | MGnify/ENA primary metagenome ERZ761602 (study PRJEB28899, sample SAMN02445085) | bioreactor sludge metagenome | biome: EBPR sludge; isolation source: Thorneside wastewater treatment plant | place: Australia: Brisbane, Thorneside...
TACAAACTCTGGTTTTATTTACATTTACTTTAACCTAAAACCATTTTTATGAAATACACTTGTATCATACTGCTTTTACTGGCCGGCACAGTTTCAGCACAAAAGAAAAAAACGGATGCCCAAAAATCGAAACAAGAAGTAATCAAGTTGATTGATGCCGAGCAGGCCCGATATGCTTCTCTGGCTGATAAAATCTGGGAGTTTGCTGAAGTAGGCTATCAGGAAGTAAAGAGTTCGGCTTTGCTACAGGAAACGTTAAAGCAAGCAGGCTTTACCATAGAAGCCGGAGTGGCCGGTATGCCAACAGCATTTATTGCATCGTATGGATCGGGCAAACCTGTAATCGGAATTTTAGGTGAGTATGATGCTTTGCCGGGAGTATCGCAAGATGCAGTGCCCGAAGTAAAAACGGTACCAGGCCGACCGGCCGGTCATGCCTGCGGGCATCATTTGTTTGGAACGGCATCGGCTGCAGCGGCTATCGCAGTAAAAAACTGGATGATTGCGAAAAACATTTCCGGAACCATTCGCTTTTATGGAACCCCAGCCGAAGAGGGTGGTTCGGGTAAAGTGTATATGGTGCGCGAAGGATTGTTTAACGATGTAGATCTTGTGTTTCACTGGCATCCGGGCTCGGAAAATAGTGCCGGTGCGGGAAGTTCTCTGGCCAACAAAACCGGTAAATTCAGATTTTATGGTGTGGCTTCGCATGCCGCAGCTGCGCCCGACCGGGGTCGCTCGGCATTAGATGGTGTAGAGGCAATGAACGATATGACCAACATGATGCGCGAGCATGTACCGCAGGAAGCACGGATGCATTATGTTATTACCCGTGGTGGTGAAGCACCCAATGTAGTACCCGCTTTTGCAGAGGTATATTATTATGTGCGGCACCCAAACCGTACGGTAGTAAAAGATATGTGGGATCGAATTACCCGGGCGGCACAGGGAGCAGCCCTGGGTACCGATACTAAAGTAGAGTGGGAGATAATAGGAGGTGTGTACGATTTATTACCCAACGAAGCGCTTGCCCGTGTGGTAGATGCCAACTTGCGCACCGTAGGAGGATATACCTATACCGAAACAGAAAAAGTGTTTGCAGAAAAAATTCAAAAAACGTTTACGAATGCTCCCGCGTTGGCCAGTACCAATGCCATAGGCGAATTTAAGATAATGGATGGGGCAGGTTTTGGTTCTACCGATGTGGGCGATGTAAGCTGGGTAGTACCAACGGCCGGTTTAGCTACAGCCACGTGGGTTCCGGGTACAGCGGCACACAGCTGGCAGGCAGTAGCCGCAGGCGGAACTACCATAGGGCATAAGGGAATGATGATGGCAGCCAAAACACTGGCGTTGAGTATTACCGATGTACTGAGTAATCCTGTGTTGATTGAAAACGCATGGAAAGAATTTCGTACCCGCACAGGTGAAAATTTCAAATACGAATCGTTGATAGGCACCCGGGCACCTGCTTTAGATTATAGAAAGTAAGAATTGATTGCAGGAATTGAAGGGTTGGCCAGACTTGCGTATATCACGCTGATAACGGTGGATATACGCTACGAATACGCGTATATTTAGGAGTTAGCGGCAAGTGTAACAAGACCGACAAACAGACAAAAATGGTAACAAATTCAACTCTTCATTATCATATAATCAAAGGAATTATTGACAACGGTTTTGCACCGACAGTTGACGACCTTGCAGACACTTTTCAAGCAGATAAAGAACAAGTAATTAAAGGACTGCACGACTTGCAAGACTATCACGGTGTAGTCTTACACCCAAACGAACCAAAAGTTTGGGTTATTCATCCATTTTCATTAGCACCGACAAATTTTTATGTGCAAACAAAAAACGGGCAATGGTGGGGAAATTGTGCTTGGTGTTCATTGGGAGTTGCAGCACTTCTTAACGAAGACGTAAAAATAACGACAACAATCGGTGCAGAAACGAAACAAGTTGAAATCAATATTGTAAACGGACAAATACAAGAAAAATATTATTTCATTCACTTTCCAGTACCAATGAAAAACGCTTGGGACAATGTGATTTACACTTGTAGCAATATGTTGGTGTTTGAAAGCGAAGAACAAATTAACAGTTGGACAAAACGCCATAACATTCCAAAAGGCGACATTCAACCCATTGAGAAAATTTGGAATTTCTCAAAAAAGTGGTATGGTAATCATCTAAACCCAGAATGGACAAAATGGACAGTTGAAGATGCAAAACGAATATTCATAGAATTTGAACTTGAAGGAAATGTTTGGAATTTGGGCGACTCAAAAGAAAGGTTTTAATGACTGACAGAAGAACACCAGCCGCTAACAAGGTATTGCCAAAAGCGGGGCTGAACGGCTACGATTGGACATTTATGCAAGGTTCAACTTTCGTTCTTCGATTGAACTTTCATGCTAAAAATCCCCGCCTTCGGCAATACCCAAACCGTTAGCGGGCATTGTATCGAACAACACAACGACAATAAACAAGACGATTGAATGAAAATAGAAATTACATATTTCGTGCTGACAATTTTGACATTGGCAGCGTGTAACGACAATAAAACAGGTACAGAAGTAATATGACGTCAGTAGAAACAGGTAAACAGACAATGGCAAACGGTTATTCAGAAGTGAATGGCATTAAAATGTATTACGAAATATATGGACAAGGCAAACCGCTTGTTCTTATTCACGGTGGTGGTTCTACTATACAGACTACGTTTGGCAGAGTAATTCCTCTATTCTCAAAAGACAGACAACTAATTTGTGTTGAACTTCAGGCGCACGGACGAACTGGTGACCGCAATACTCCTATTTCATTTGAACAGGATGCAGACGATGTTGCTGCTTTACTTAAAAATCTAAACATTAACAAAGCAGACATTTTCGGTTTTAGTAATGGTGGCAACACAGCATTACAAATTGCAATCAGACACCCGGAAATTTGTAACAAGGTAGTTGCTGGCTCGGTGTTGCTCAAAAGAGACGGCACATTTCCGCAGTTTTGGGAGTTTATGAAAAATGGAACATTTGAACAAATGCCACAGCAATACAAGGAAGCATTTATTAAAGTAACTCCTGACAGCACAAAACTTATAACGATGTATCAAAAGTGTGCCGACCGTGTAATAAACTTAAAGGACTTTTCAGACGATCAAATAAAATCAATTAAAGCTCCTGTTTTACTCATCAATGGCGACCAAGATGTTGCGTCCGCAGAACACATGGTGGCTATGACAAAGTTAATCCCGAACTGCAAGTTAGCAATTATTCCAGGCGGACACGGAGCATATATTGGAGAGATTACGACCCTAAACCCTGACTACAAAGAGAGCGAATTTATCATTCCATTAATTGAAAAATTTCTTGACGAAAAAACCAAACAATAATACTGAGCGATAAGAATGTAGAAGAACAACGAGCCGCTAACAGGGTAATGTCAAAATGGCGGCTGAAGTACTTCTATGAAACGTTTGTTCTAAATTGAGCTTTGGTGCTACGATTTCCAAACCCCTTGCAAAGCTGAAAAAACCGTTAGCGGTAATTTTAAATGACAACATAGACAGAAATGAAAATATTTAGCAAATCACACTTTAAAGACGAAAAAACTGACCGTAGCTATTTTGAAAATTGGGTAACGCAATTAGAAGAAAACAACGGTAGAAAATATGACCGTTACGAAATCGAGACTTCACTCGGAAAGACACTCGTTTGGGGTCTTAATACAAAAGACGAATACTTAGATACACTTGTTATTTTTCCAGGTGCAAGAACCACATCGTTAATTTGGGACTTTGATAAAGGGCTTGACAATCTCAATCATAAAATCCGTGTTTTTATGGTGGAGACAAATGGTCTTCCAAATTTAAGTGACGGTTCAACACCAAACGTTAAATCCTTAGACTATGGTTTTTGGGCAAATGAAGTTTTTGAAAAACTCAAAATTGAAAGAGCATTTATAGCTGGTGCTTCATTTGGCGGACTAATTTGTATGAAATTTGGAATTGTAAAACCTGAAAAAATCAAGGCCGCGTTTTTATTAAACCCCGGTTGCTTACAACCATTTTCTCTGACCTTAAAAAATCTCTATTATAACCTTCTACCTATCCTAATACCGACTGTTAAAAATGTATCAAATTTTCTTGACAAAGCTGTTTTTTCCAAACCAAATCACAGGCTATCAGATTTTTCAGAAAAAATGATCGTGGACTACGAAGTTTTCGCAATAAGCCGATATAAGGACAGGGCCCAAAAACCGTATTATATGGATAAACAACTTGAAGAAGTTAAGGCGGATACTTATTTACTTGTTGGCGACAAAGACCTATTGTTCCCTTTTCAAAAATCGGTTAACAATGCAAAAAGACAAACTAAAACTTTAAAAGAAGCAAAAATATACAATAACGTAGGACACGGAATAGAAACCTATGACAAAGCAAAGAACTATATTGGAGAAACCATAAAAAACTACCATTAACAACGGTTTTACGTTATGGGGGCTGACATGCTTCGTAGAAACATTTGTACAAAGTTCAACAGTTGTGCTTCGTATGAGCAGTAGTGCTAAAAATCCCCCACAACGCAAAGCCGCAAACCGTTATGTGCTATACAAAAAGACGATTGTGAAAAATTTAACAAGTATACTTTTTTTACTACTCTTAGGTTGCAATAAAAATGATGATAGTAGTCCAGACCTTGAAAAAGGACTTTTAAAGAACCAAAGTATTAGTATTGCAGGTGCTGATAGAAACTATCATATGTTTATTCCAAACAACCCAACAAATGCACCAGTGGTTTTCTTATTTCACGGCAACGGTGGAAGTTCTGATGATATGCTTGGACTAACTAACATTAAAGCACCATATAAGATATGGTTGAACATAGCTTCGCAAGAAAACTTAATTTTAGTTGTGCCGAATGGAACGGTTGGTTCAAGAGGTTGGAATGACTGTAGAAATGATGCAGCAACCAATCCAACGAGTAATGATGTATTGTTTATTAATACCTTACTAGACTTTGTGAAAGCAAAATACAATTCAAATAACTCAAAAGTTTATACGGTAGGCACTTCAAATGGCGGGCATTTTTCAATTCGCCTGGCACAAGAAATTCCAAATAGAATTACTGCCTTTGCTTCAATTGTAGCTTCTAATTCAGTAAACTCACAATGCACTAGTTCCACAATAAAGGTTTCAGCCCTTTTCATGAATGGTACAGATGACCCAATTCTTCCTTACAATGGTGGACAAATGGCTTCAAATCGGGGCGAAGTTTTTTCAACGGAAAACACTATAACCTATTGGGTTCAAAGAAACGAAACTATCACAACACCTGAAGTTTCAAACCTTACAGACATGAACACAAATGACGGCTCAACGGTAACTAAATCTTTATACAAAAACGGTGGGAATGGAACAGAGGTAGTTCTTTATAAAATTAATAATGGAGGGCATACCGAACCAAGCATTGCAGAACGATATAGCTCTATATTTTTATTGGCAGTTGGAAAGCAAAATGGTGATATTGAAATGGCGAATGAAGTTTGGAATTTCTTTAAAACAAAAAGTAAATAGATGTACAGCACACAACATCGAATTGGCAATAGTGGGCTGACAAGTTATAAACTCAATATTTGTAATTCTATTAGATAGTTGTGCAAATATTTGGCTGTCGTTTTTCAAATTCCCCAAGACGTTAACCGTTAGCAGCAACCCTAGCCGGGCGACCGTACAAATCTCAACTGACGGAAAACAGAAAAAATCGCAACGCTTCACAAAAATAAAAGAGATGTTTGCCTCCGCACAAGGCAACACAAAATGCCACCTTAATTTTGTCCAAGCGCCCTCAAGGCTAGCCACCATCTGGCCAAAAATTAAAGCAGGATGGTTATTTAATCATTTGATTAAAATATTTATTCAAATCAGAAACCTATTTTTATATTTGTACCCAAAAGGAATTTTAACATAAAATGACGAAAAGTAGAGAAGTGAAAGTAGTAGATACCACAACAGAAGAAAAGATAAAGGAAGCGGCCCGGGCGGTATTCTATAAAAAAGGCTATGCAGCTACACGGACAAGAGATATTGCAGAGGAAGCAGGCATTAACCTTGCATTGCTCAATTATTATTTCCGCAGTAAAGAGAAGTTGTTTGATATGATAATGCTTGAAACGGTAACAGGTTTTATGCACACAATGGCAACGATACTGAACAACGAGAAAAGCACTTTGGAAAAGAAAGTTGAATTAGTCGCTTCTCATTACATTGACTTTATTTCCAAAGAGCCAAATATCCCGATTTTTATGTTGAGCGAAATTCGCAACAATTCAGATGGATTATTAAAAAAATTACCAATCAGACAACTGATAATGCAATCTTTATTCTTTAAACAACATCAGGAAGCCGTTGCAAAAAGAAAAATTACAGAACCAAACCCATTACACTTTTTAATGAACTTATTGAGTTTGGTAGTTTTCCCTTTCATTGCACAACCTTTATTTCAAGGCATTAGCGGACTGAATGAAACGCAGTTTAACAAACTCATACACGAGCGTAAAAAATTGATACCTATTTGGATAAAAGCAATGATGAAAGCAAAGTATTTTTTTTGCCATAATGTTAATCAAATGATTGAAACATGCAATTAAATAATATGATTAAAGTAAAAACCATACAAAAATCAAAATGGCTCATTGGCGTATTGCTGATTTGCAGCCATTGGGCAATAGCACAGCAAAGCAGTTCATTGACTCTTGACAACTGTCTTGAAATGGCAAAAAAGTATTATCCTTTAATAAAGCAATACACGCTGATAGAAAAGACAAAGGAATATTCCATTGCCAATGCTCAAAAAGGAATGTTGCCACAGTTCAACATTGCAGGGCAGGCAACCTATCAATCGGATGTAACACGAGTGCCTATCTCATTGCCCAACGTGGAAATTCCCACAATGAGCAAAGACCAATACAGACTTTATGGTGAAGTATCGCAGTCCATTACTGACCTATTTACCGTGAAAGACCAAAAAGAGTATATCAATGCAAATTCGGAAATAGAAACGCAAAAAACAGAAGTAGAATTGTACAAATTGAGAGAACGCATTAACAACCTCTTTTTCGGAATACTGTTGATTGACGGACAAATTCAGCAAACCGAAATACTTAAAAAGGATATCCAAAGCGGTGTTGAAAAAGCCAATGTTGCCATTTCCAGCGGAGTTTCTATAAAAAGCACAGCTGACAATTTGAAGGCGGAATTATTGAAAGCCAACCAACGCACCATAGAACTAAAAGCCACGCGAAAAGGCTATGCAGATATGTTGACTTTGTTTATCAATAATCCGATTGATGAAAATACGGTGCTTGAAAAACCACATCGGCAAATGCTTTCCAACACAATCAACCGTCCTGAACTGAAACTTTTAGACTTGCAGAAAAGAACATTTGACATACAAAACAAGCTGATTACCAATAAAAATATGCCCCGTGTCAGTGTGTTTTTTCAAGGCGGGTTGGGCAGACCCGCATTAAATATGTTGGACGGTAATTTTATGGGTTATTACATCGGTGGGCTTCGTTTGAATTGGAACATTACAGGTTTCTATACCTATAAAGACGAAAAGAGAACGCTTGCACTCAATCAGAGTTTTATAGACATACAAAGTGAAACTTTTTTGTTCAATACCAACCTTGCACTAAAACAACAAAACGCTGATGTAACTAAAATGCTGGAACTAATTGAAACCGATAAAAGCATTATATCACTTCGTGAAAGCGTAAAAGCCACAACGCAAAATCAGCTTATTTATGGTACAGCAACTACAAACGATTACCTCATTGCCGTAAATGCGGAAGACCAGGCAAAGCAAAGTTTAATTTTACACGAAATACAGCTTTTAATGACAGAGCACAACGCCCACACAACAGCAGGAAATTAATAACAATACAAAAGTAAGACAATGCATAAAGTAAAAACAATCGGATTAGTGGCAAGCATTGCAGTAATGCTTGCAGCTTGTAATGACAAAAGAAATTCGTTTGATGCTTCAGGAAGTTTTGAAGCAAAGGAAACAATTATTTCTTCGGAAGCTACTGGAACAATTAAGCAGTTCAATATTGAAGAAGGACAAACTTTACAAGCAGGGCAGGCTATCGGCTACATTGACAGCACACAGTTGTATTTGAAGAAAAAACAACTAATGGCACAGGTTGGGGCAATGCTTATTAAAAAGCCCAACATATCGGCACAATTGGCAGCTTTGCATTCGCAACTTGCTACTGCACAAAAAGAAAAAGTACGCATTACCAATTTGGTAAACGGAAGCGCTGCACCGCAAAAACAATTAGACGACATTAATGCACAAATTGACGTAATTGAAAAACAGATTAAAGCACAAAAATCCTCATTGGATATTTCCACAGAAGGGATCAGTAAAGAGGCGGTTTCTGTTTCTACATCGATAGAACAATTGAACGACCAATTAGCAAAATGCAAAATCATCAATCCTGAGAACGGAACGGTGCTTACCAAATATACCGAAGTTAACGAAATGACGGCAGCAGGAAAACCGCTCTACAAAATTGCCGATTTGTCAAACATTATTCTTCGTGCCTACATCACAAGCAACCAACTCGCACAGGTAAAGTTGAACCAAAAAGTAAAAGTACTTACCGATGATGGTAAAGGTGGTTACAAAGAAACAGAGGGAACTATAACGTGGATAAATGACAAAGCGGAGTTTACCCCAAAAACCATTCAGACCAAGAACGAAAGGGCAAATATGGTGTACGCAATCAAAGTAAAAGTAAATAATAACGGTGTGTACAAAATAGGTATGTATGGCGAAATAAAATTTCAATAATAATGGCAGACGTTGTATTAAATAACATTGTAAAAACCTACAATAAGGGCGAAGTAAAGGCAGTAAACAATGTTTCTTTTGAAGTAAACAAAGGCGAATTGTTTGGCTTGATTGGTGCAGACGGAGCAGGAAAAACAAGCATTTTTCGAATACTTACAACGCTGTTACTTCCCAATAGCGGCACAGCTTCTGTAAATGGTTTTGACGTTGTGAAAGACTACAAAGCCATTCGCAAAAATGTGGGTTATATGCCGGGTAAGTTTTCATTGTATCAGGATTTATCCGTTGAAGAAAACCTAAACTTTTTTGCAACGGTATTCAATACCACTGTAACCGAAAATTACGATTTGGTAAAGAATATTTACGTACAATTAGAACCGTTTAAAAATCGCAGATCAGGAAAATTGTCGGGCGGGATGAAACAGAAATTAGCGTTGTGTTGTGCCTTAATCCATCGTCCTACTGTATTGTTTTTAGATGAGCCGACAACAGGCGTAGATGCAGTTTCACGAAGAGAATTTTGGGAAATGCTGAAAGGCTTAAAACAGCAGGGCATTACGATTTTGGTTTCCACGCCTTATATGGACGAAGCCACACTTTGCGAGCGTATCGCATTGATACAAAACGGTAGTATAATGTCTATTGATACGCCCGATGAAATTGTAAAACAGTTTCCCGAAAATTTGTTTGCAGTAAGGGCAGACAATATGAGCAGATTGCTGAATATGTTGCGGAGCAACAAGCAAATAAAAAGCTGTTTTTCATTTGGCGACTTTCATCACATTACGTTTCAAGACGACAACGAGCTTTCACAAAATAAACTAATACAAACCTTACAGGAAGCTAGATTCAAAGATATTGAACTTAAACACATCACACCAACCATTGAAGATTGCTTTATAAAGCTGATGAATTGATATGACAAGCGAAGTAGTAATAAAAGCAGATAAACTTACCAAGCGTTTTGGCGATTTCATCGCAACAAACGAAGTTACGTTTGAAGTATATGTAGGGGAAATTTTTGGTTTCTTAGGTGCGAACGGTGCAGGTAAAACAACCGCAATGAAGATGCTTTGCGGACTTTCCAAGCCATCATCGGGCAATGCTACCATTGCAGGATTTGACATCTACAAGCAGACCGAAGAAATAAAGAAGAACATTGGCTATATGAGCCAGAAATTTTCATTGTATGAAGATTTAACGGTAATAGAAAATATACAATTCTTTGGTGGTATTTATGGCTTATCGGATAAACAACTAAAAGCAAAAAGCAATGAACTGATTGAAACATTAGGATTGCAAAATGAAGCAAAAAAATTGGTGACTTCATTGCCTTTGGGATGGAAACAGAAATTAGCGTTTTCAGTTGCCGTAATTCACGAACCTAAAATTGTTTTTTTAGACGAACCCACAGGAGGTGTTGATCCTGTAACACGCAGACAGTTTTGGGATTTGATTTATTCGGCAGCCGATCGAGGTATTACCATTTTCGTAACTACCCACTATATGGATGAAGCCGAATACTGTAACCGTGTTTCTATAATGGTAGACGGAGTAATTAGAGCTTTGGACACACCCGCCAATTTAAAGCGTCAATATTCCGCAACCTTAATGGACGAAGTTTTTTATGAATTGGCGAGAGGAGCAAAACGAAAATCAGATTAACAATGAAACAGTTTTTATCATTTGTAAGAAAAGAGTTTTATCACGTTTTCCGTGATAGTAAAACTTTGCTAATGCTATTCGGCATACCGATAGTGTTAATAATATTATTTGGTTTTGCCGTAACCAACGAAATTAAGAATGCAAAAATTGTAGTTTGCGATTATGCCAAAGACCCTGCATCGCAGGAAATCATCAATAAGTTGTCCGTTAGTGAAACCTTTTTACTTGATAGAGCATTGCTTAGTCCTTCGCAAGTTGAAGAAGCATTTAGAAAAGAGGACATCAAATTGGCAATTATTTTTCCGGCCAACTTTTACAAAGATTTACAGCACTTAAACAAAGCACAGGTACAAATTATTGCAGACGGTTCAGACCCGAACGCAGCAAGTACACTTACACAATATGCCACTTCGGTAATAATGGAGTATCAGCAAAAGCTGATTCAAAACGCCAAAATGCCTTATACCATCTCACCCGAAGTTAGAATGTTGTACAATCCCGAACTGAAAGGTACAATCAATTTTGTGCCGGGCATTATGGCTTTGGTGTTACTATTGATTTGTGTGTTGATGACAGCCGTATCTATAGTTAAGGAAAAAGAAACGGGCACAATGGAAGTGCTTTTAGTTTCACCATTCAACCCTTTTTTGGTTATCATTTCCAAAGCTATACCCTATTTGGCTTTGTCGTTGGTAAATCTTGCCGTAATACTTCTAGTAAGCGTTACGCTTTTAGATATGCCAATTAATGGCAGCGTTCTGTTATTGTTCGGTGCAAGTACCTTGTTGATTATTTGTGCCTTGTCGTTGGGCTTACTGATTTCAAACGTAACACAATCGCAACAGTCAGCAATGCTCATTTCAGTAATGGGTATGATGTTGCCTACAATGCTGTTTACAGGCTTTATGTTTCCATTGGAAAATATGCCAAATGCCTTGCAGGTATTCAGCAATATAATTCCCTCAAAATGGTATTACATCATTATAAAATCTGTAATGATAAAAGGTTTGGGCTTTTCTGCAATATGGAAAGAAACACTTATCCTGTTCGGAACAACTTGCTTTTTCCTTATTATAAGTTTAACGAAATTTAAAATCAGATTAGCGTGAGAACACTAGGATTTTTATTACGAAAAGAGTTTAAACAAATATTCCGTAACAAATCATTGTTGCCGATGATATTTGTAGCGCCCATCATTCAGTTGCTCATACTGCCGTTAGCAGCCGATTACGAAGTAAAGGACATCAACATTTCTATAGTAGACCACGACCATTCTACCTATTCGCAACAGCTGATTTCAAAAGTTACCGCTTCGGGATATTTTCAATTAGCAGACTACGGTAACTCATTTAAACGAGCACTTAAACTGATTGAAAGCGACAAATCTGATTTGATATTGGAAATACCGCAGGGTTTTGAAAAAAACTTAATCCGTGAAAACAAGGAAAAATTATTTGTTGCCGTTAATGCAATTAATGGCGTAAAGGCGGGTTTAGGTGGTGCATATCTTGCACAGATTATTTCCACATACAATAATGACATTCGTATGAGATGGTTACAGCAACCAAAGTTCAACCCAATGCCACAAATTGAAGTAACATCTTCTAATTGGTTTAATCCTCATCTGAACTACCGCTTTTTTATGGTTCCGGGTATATTAGCCGTATTGGTAACAATGGTAGGCGCATATATGTGCGGCTTAAACATCGTAAAAGAAAAAGAGGTTGGTACGATTGAACAAATCAATGTTACACCCATTAAAAAGTATCAGTTCATTTTGGCTAAGCTAGTACCGTTTTGGATAATCGGGATATTTATTTTTAGTGTCGGCTTATTCTTAGTTGCCCGTTGGGTGTACGGCATTGTTCCTGTTGGCAGTTTGCTATTGCTTTACAGTTATATGTCACTTTATATGGTGGCTGTGTTAGGATTAGGATTGCTTATTTCTACCTTTTCCGATACACAGCAACAGGCAATGTCAATTACATTCTTTTTCATCATCATTTTTATGCTGATGAGTGGTCTTTTTACGTCCATTGACAGTATGCCTCATTGGGCTTACATCATAGCAAAATGTAATCCGGTAACCTATTTCATTGAAGTAGTGCGAATGATTGTTTTAAAAGGAAGTAGCTTTAGCGACATTAAATATCATTTCCTGGTAATGGTAGGTTTTGCCATTTTTTTGAATGGTTTTGCCATTATGAATTACAGGAAAACGAGTTAGAGAGTATTAAACGAATAGAACCGAGCAAAACGCGATAACAACCCCTATTCATTTGGTACATTTGTATTCGTTCCTTACCGGAGTCCCTTCGTGTTGCAAATTCAACATTATGTAAATGACTTTTCTATGTAGGATTTCCTGTAATTGCAAATCCGATACTCCTGCAGAAGAGGGAAACCATGCAGGTATTACGCAACCAAAACAGGTAAATTGCAGGGGTAGAATCAAAGGATAAAGATGTAAAAAGGTAAGTTATATGAGAATATTTTTTCTGGCCATATTCTTAAGTTTTTCGGGTAGTACCATTGCGCAGCAAACTGTTAGAAATTGGTTTGGTGTAACCAGTTTTTTAGGAGGTAACAAATACGGACATGCCTGGCCTCCGGAGAATATATTTATAGAAAGCAATGTACGCAGGCATTTTGTTGCGTTAGAATACCTAAGCCCTGTTGAAAATGTATTTTGGTTTAACCGATCTCCTATTGGTTGGGGCTGGGAAGATTCGTTGCACGAGTATGCTAAGAATAATACCATAAACATCATTACACTTGTTGGCGGATTTCCCTGGCAAACAATGGATGGAAAAATAGGCTCGCGTATGCCAATTAATATTGATGCAGACCCTTTAGATGAAAACAGTTATTATGCGCTTAGCCGGCTATGTTATAATCTGGCAGCACGCTGGGGTAACAATTCTAAGGCGAAGATAAACAACAACGAACTGGCCAAAGAAACCAAACCAGCCAGCGGGTTAGGGTTAGTGAAATACATCGAAATATTGAACGAATGGGATAATACATGGAGTGGGTCTTCCATAAAATTCAATGCCGCCAGCTATGCAGTTTGTTTAAAAGTATGCTATGATGCTATAAAGTCAGCCGATCCATCAATGGGTATAGTAATGGGCGGAATATCAAGAATGGATATACCGTTGATTGAGCAGGTAATGCAGGAGTGGGAAAAACGGTACGGTACATTCCCACGTGATATCATAATTAATTATCATCGGTATTTACATGATGGACTGGCCGGAGGCAAACGAACAAAGGGTCTTATTCCCGAGTCGGGTCCATTTGGCGCATTTAATCAGATTCATGAAATGAATAATCTGAAACGAGATTGGGCTATTACTGAATTTGGCTGGGATGCCGACTCCACAAGCCTGCAACGCACACCTATTTTGAAAGAAGCAGATGGTGTAACCAACATGAGCGCAGAAAAAAGTAAAGGAAATCTGATTGTGCGAAGTGCCCTTATTTATGCCACAGCAAGCCGTTGTAAAATGGCCGTGTTCTATCACATCAGAAATGAGAACAACGAAGGCAAAGGATACCTGTATGCAAGTTCAGGAATATTTTATAGGTCGGGCCCGGATTATTATGCCACGGAAGCATACGAGCCGGTTAAAGAGTTTCTGGATACGGTTGGCGATTTTGAATTGCCGGCAACCCTAATCAGCAGTAAGCCTCCTTACCAGGTATTATTTAAGAAGGGGAAGAAAAAAGTACTGGCCACCTGGAACGATACTAGTGCCGTTACTTATATAGAGCAGTAGAAATCAGGAGTTGATAAACTTACCAATCTCATTTAAAAATTTATCGGGGTCTTGCCAGAAATTGCGGCTGTACACCCGTATAAACGGCCATGCTTTAGCATCCAGCAATTGCGGGGTAAGGGCATGATCGGCCCGGGCACTCATACTGGTGTAATAATTTCCGTCATCGGTAAGAATAGCACCATAAGCCTGCGATTTCTTATTAACCGTAAGATCATGAAAAGGAATAGCATGCTGCTGAAAGTTAAACTCAGGCCATTTCTGTTCGGCCCGCTTTTTAATTTCTTGCTTTAGGCGCATAAAATTATTCTTTGATGCGGCCTGCAGTACTTCCGTTGTAAACTCACCATTGGAAACCTTCCAGGCATATTGCAAATAGGCTTTTAAAAGTTTGGGTCCGGTATGAAGGGTTTCTTCAACCTGTAATTGCTCGGGTAAAAAACTACATACTACAATAATTTTTTCCCGTGCACGGCTAACAGCCACATTTAATCTATTCTCGCCTCCGGCAAGATTCAAACTTCCAAACTGTGCGGGTATGCGGTTTTGTTTATCGGGTGCGTAGCCAATAGAGAACAGAACAATGTCGCACTCATCGCCCTGTACATTTTCAATATTCTTTACAAAAATTGATTTTGGGATGGAACCAAGTTCTTCTTCCAGTAAATCCAGAATAAGATTTTGTTGCGGAGCATTGAAGGTAATAATGCCTATCGATTTATCGGGTTTATTTTTTAGAGTAGTTGTTACATGCTCAACAATACGAATAGCTTCAACCACATTTGAATTGTTTTGCCATACACCTGCCACCCGGTCATATACTATTGCGTGTTCTGTGGAAAGCATGGCTTGTTTGTGGGGTAACAATTGTAATGTTCCGTTATAGAAGTGCCGGTTCGAGAAATCAATCAGCTCCAGTGTTTTGCTTCGGTAGTGCCCATGCAGTACAGTTGAAATCAGGTAGCGATTGCACAAATCAAGCAACGAATCTACTTCAGCATCGGCATGTGTTTCATCTTCATCTTGCCAGCGGGCGTGGTAAAAATCGCCCGGCTTTAGTTGCATGGCATCGCCAGCCACAATAGCCTGCTTGCCGCGATACAAGGCTGGTATGCCACGTTCGGCAAAGCATTGCGAGGCTTCATCAAAAATAACCAGATCAAAAAAATCTTCCATTGGAAAAATAGCCGAAACCGACTCGGGCGATGCAAGCCAGCAGGGAATAACTTTAAAAAGTTCTTCGGTAAAGGAAGCAACCACTTTACGAACCGGCCAGATTTTTTTCTTTTTAGTAACCTGGTGCAATAAATCGCGGTACGATACACGGTTATTAAGACGATTTACTTTTAAGTCCTCAATAGTTTTTTCGCGTGCGCGAAGTAGAATTATTTCCTCGCACAAATTTTGTTTTTCGGTAATCAGATCGCGCAATTCATTTTCTAAGAGCGAAATTTTTCCAGATGAAACCATACGCAATTCAGGGCTCCGGATTTCCAGGTGATCGATCCAGGTAAGAGCAAGGCTGTTCAAAAACAAACTCTTCATCTGGTATTCATCCCAGGCAGGATGAAGTTCGAATAATTTGTTCAGCACTTGTTTTTCAACCGTATTTAGTCCTTCAATCAGTTTATCAAACTCGCACAGCGAATCGAAGTCTTCCTTAAGACTTTCTTGCAAATGCTGGCTAAACCAGGGTTGTGTAGTAATAGAATTAACTTGTGAAGAGGTAAGATACGTAGTCCAGTTTTCTTTTTTTGGTAAAATTTCTGATAACAAATCATAAAGCGTGGTAAGGCGTGTAGTAAACTCTTGCCGCGAAATACCGGTTGGATCAATAATATGTTTTAACCCCCGCACTTGTGCAAAAACCAATTTTGCCTGCAACGCAAAGTGTTGGTCGGCAAACCATTGAATAAATTCTTTTTGAGAGAATGATTCCGGAACTTGTTTAAGCCAAACCTTGCCTTTCAGTTTAGAAAGATTATGCTCCAGATTCAACCGGTTGTCCAATCGCTGTTCTAGTGTTGCAAATCCTGGTTTGCTGCTTGTTAATTCGTTCTGAACAAGAACTCGTTTAATCAGAAATTTATCTTTTGAAAATAACTCCCACCTAACCAGCCCGATCAGACTTCTGCGGGCTTTCATACTCCGGTACAATGCCTTTTGCAAATTTCCCAGTTGATGCCCAGGTGTAAAAATTTCGGGTCCTTCGTTCTCGAAACAGCTCATGGTATTTTTTTCGATGTTGGAAAGCCAGAGTGCACTGGTTTCTTCATCAGTTTCCGAAATCATGCTTTGGAAGTACCGGTAAATCGAATCATTAGTTAACAGCGATTTGATTTCATCTATCAATGTTTTTTTTTCAAGCAACAGTTCACATTGCTCCCAATCTAACCGGATACCAAGTTTATTGAACAATGTTGTTGTTAATAACTGAAAGTGCTGGTTTACATCAGCAATTGTTTTTCGTATGGCAGTTTCATCGCTGGCTTGCCATGCGCTAAACGATTTGCGATCTTTCCACGGATAATCTGAGCGCTTCAGCGTTTGTGCATAATGCGAGTATGTAGTGAGCTTATGTAAAAAGGGGGTTAGGGTATCGTACCGGAAGTGCGAAAATTCCTGCTTTAGGTTAATTGATTCCTGAGCAGGGTTAGATTGCAGATATAATTCTTTAATAGTTGTGCCACAGGTTTTTTCATCAAACAACGCATGTTTAAACTTTTCCAGCTCTTCTGTTATCTGGTCTATTCTGTGGCTGATCTGTAAAAATTTTCGATCTAGTTGAATGGCATCAATGCTAACATTGCGGGTTTTGTATTCATCTAATCTGTTAATCTGCCGGGCAATTTTCTCGTAAATTTCTTTTCGGTCGTTTTTAAAATCATGAACTAAAGCAGCAAAGTCGGTTAATTGTTTACTTTGAAGGCGCTGATACACCACATCCAACGCGGCCCGCTTCTGACAAACAACCAGTACCCGTTTTCCGGTTGCCAGCGCATCGCCAATCAGGTTGCAGATCAATTGCGATTTACCCGTGCCGGGGGGGCCTTGCACCACAAGAGAATGCCCGAGCTTTACAGCCTTTACAGAATTCTCCTGCCAGATATCAGCCGGAAAGCAAGTATAAATTTTTTCTTCTTTAACCTGAGTTATAAAGTTTTTGCTTTCGGGATAGGAGGTGGACCGGGATTCAAAGAAACTCTCCAGATCAGATACTTGTTCATTTTCTATAAGATGTAAATAGTCGGGAACAAGAAATGAACCGGCTTGTGGAAAAATTCCTAACACAGCCTTTGGAAATAATTTTAGCTCACCTGTTTTTAATCCTTCCTCAAATGCATCGCGCTTTATGTTTACAAATGGAGTTAACTCATCGCGAAAATTGTCTGAATTAAAATTAATTTCAAGTTCATTTTTTTGAAGCAGTTGATAGATGACGGTGCGAAATGCGGTGCTATCGCGATCAATTTCTTCAAAGGTTTCATCCAGTAAGGCTTCGGTTGGTTTTACCTGGTTATAATGCGCATAGGCTAACAAAAACGATTTATTAAAAGTAATACCGGCATCTTCGCGCGGTTCTAACCACCATTGGTTATTTTGAATGGTAAGCGATACGGGGAAAAAGAGTAACGGGCACCGTACAAGGGTATCGTCTTTAAGTTTTCCTTGTACTATGGGCCATCCTACATGTAAGTCTTTGGAGCCCCGCTCTTCATAAATAAATTGATCAATGCGTTGCAGTTTCTTCAACTTCCGGCTGGCTTCATTTGCGGCTTCCATCCGGCTATCCAATACCGGACAAATAAATTTTGGCTTCTCGCGTATTAACGCATTAATAATAGAGAAGGCAGGTTCGCCATTAAACTGACTTAATTCCTGCACATCAATAAACTGATCGGCCGTAAGACGGGCTAAAAATAATGAGCGATTATTTCCCGAAAGGTTGGTAAGGCGCCTAAGGTACGTGATAAGTAGTTTTTTGGTTTTATCGGTAAGAGCCACGTTATGGATTTAAAGAGAGGTAAGGTAATATTTTACTATAAAACGTTTCATCTACCAGTGCTATTTTCTTAACCTCTTCAAGTGTATTAAAATTTCCGTGTTGAAACCGGTAAGTGGCTATAGCCTTCGCCAAATTGTATTTAATGTAAGGATGGTTGTTTAATTCCTGCTCATTTGCGTGATTAAGCGATATTTTTCTGGGTTGAAAATTAGGGTTAACAAAATATTTTTTTTCTAATTGTCCGATAACGGCCGAATCTAATCCAGGTACTTCTCTTAGTTGAGTTAATGAAATAAAGCCGCCCAGCTTGTTACGATAAGTAATAATTCGCGCACTAAGTTTACTTCCAATACCATAAATTTTTATTAGCTGGGCCGAATCTGCCAGATTAATATCAAAGCTTTCCGATTTTAGTTCTGTAGTAGTAACGATTTTTTCTTTTTGTATTTTATTGTGGGTATTGACCAGTTGATCGGGTAGCAATATGAACGGTTCAAGCTGGCTATAGAACAGCGTATCCATTCCATACATCTTTAAAAGATCAGTTTTAATTTTAAACTTTCCGTTTTTGTTGCGATAGTTTTGGATACGCTGTGTAAGGTATGGCGGAAACCCGAGGCTATCCAGTTGCGCTGACGTGGCCGTATTAGGGTCGAAAGCAAATCGCACACTTTCTTTTAGAAAAATCACAGAGTCTTTTTGTTCGGGCCAGTACGCAAGCAAACTATCCAGCTTTCGCTGATTATCGGTAAAATCAACGGGTTGTTGACTTTGCCAGTGATGATAGACCGGAATGATAAATACGCCTGCCAAAAGCAAGGGTAATAAGATAAGCAACCCGTTTGCTTCGCGGGTGGAGATTCCGAAAAAAGCCCGTGTCCAGGATCTGAGACGGTTGATCATACATGAATAAATGTTGTTGAGGTAATCTTTTTTATGCCCCAAAAAGCGACTTAATCTCGCACACAAAATACCAGTTGCATGCCATCACCTCTTAAATCAAATTTAAACTTATTATCATCTTTAGAAAATTTAAGATCGGATTAAACCCGTATTATTGCATTTCGTAAACCATTTTCTATGAAAAAATTACTGCTTGCCTGTCTGGTTTTTATGGTGATAAATGAAAGTTTTGGATGGGGAGCAACCGGCCATCGTGCTACCGGGCTTATTGCCGAACGTTACCTTTCCAAAAAAGCGAAGAAAAAAATTGATGCCATTCTGGGTGGCGAATCGATACCTATGGTAAGCAATTGGATGGACGAAATCCGGTCCGACTCAACCTATAATTATACAACCGACTGGCACTGGACAACCATTCCCGATGGTGGTAAATATGAAGATGTGGAGGCTAATCCGGATGGTAAAATCATCTTAATGCTTGAAAAAATTATTACGGAACTAAAGTCTGGTAAACTGGATAAGAAGAAGGAACAAGAGTATGTAAAAATGCTTATTCACATGGTGGGCGATATGCACCAGCCTTTACACGTTGGTAAACCAGGCGATAGAGGTGGCAATAATGTAAAAGTAAAATGGTTCCGGAATGACACTAACCTTCACACCGTGTGGGATAGCGAGATGATAAATGATACCCGATTGAGTTACACTGAACTGGCCGATGCTCTTGGAAAACCCGATAAGGCAAGTATTCAAAATTGGTTAAGCGGCAACGTTCGCGATTGGGCCGAAGAATCGATGCAATACCGTACGCAGGTGTATGATATTGGTAATGGTAATTTAAGTTACACATATCCATTTAAGAATCTTTCGGTCGTAAAGCTGCGCATATTGCAGGCGGGTATTCGTATTGCGGGGTTACTCAATACAATCTACGGTTAATTGCATCGTAATTAGTTGTATTTCTTCCACCAGGATTGAAAAACAATCAGCCCCCAAATTCGCGCATGTACATCTTGCGGATTAGATGCGGTAAGTTGCTTTTTTAACTTTTGTATTTCTGTATAGTTAAAAATCCCCTGGTCAGAAATCATTTTTTCAGAAAGCAGATCATCAATCATGCCTTTTAATTCTTTGCGTAACCAATTTAGGAGAGGTACTTCAAAACCTTTTTTTGGCCTGTTGTAAAGTTCAGGGGGTAATTCATTGCGAAAGGCATCCTGAAGAACACGTTTGCGCATAGAGCGGTTAATTTTATAATCATCGGGCAGACTAAAAACAAAATCTACCACCCGGTAATCCAGAAACGGAACCCGAACTTCCAGGCTGTTGGCCATGCTCATACTGTCCACTTTGGTAAGCATATCGCCCGGTAGAACCAGGCTCATATCGGTAAGTAAAATTTTGCGCATCGTTTCAGGTGCAGAAATAAAGCGCAGATAATTTTCCTTTCGTGATACAAACTCTTGCTGAATTAATTTTTGTTGAGTGGTTTCATTTAATAGCATAAAGGCCTGCTCGCCCTGTGTAAAACCCGCCCACTGCCAGTATCGTTCGCGGGGTGGTAATTTCAGGCCTTCCGCAAACCGGTTTAACTGGCGAACAAGATTACCAATTTTGCTACTGCGCGATTGCGGCAAACTTTTCCATAGCGGAGCAAGGGTTGCAATTACATCTTCTTTCCAGGTTTTATTTATTATTCGGTTAAAGGCAGCATGTTTGTTGTATCCCCCCAGCAATTCATCGGCACCATCGCCCGATAGCGCCACTGTAGCATGCCTGCGGGTTTCTTTACTCAATATATATACATTCAGCGCAGACGAATCAGCAAACGGTTCGTCCAGGTAATTCAAAACGTGTTGTACATGATCTAGCCAATCGTTGTGCGTAAGTGAAAAAACGGTGTGATTGGTTTTAAGATGTTTGGCCACTGCGTTGGCGTAAACAGTTTCATCAAAAAACTTATCATCGCGAAAGCCTATCGAGAATGTGTGCAGGTCGGGTTTGTGTTTTGCGGCCAGCGCAGTAATTACAGAAGAATCTACACCACCACTTAAAAATGAACCAATGGGTACATCGGCCACTAACCTGCGTTGTACAGAGTCTTCCAACAGATCTTTTAATTGATCTTTAGCCTGATCATAGTTGAGAACTGGTAAATTTTCTTTGTCGGGAATAGAATAGTATTGTCCGTTCTCTGATTTTTTATTTCTGATTTTTAAAAAATGACCGGGCAAAAGTTTTTTTACATGGGTAAATATGGTGTGCGGTGCCGGAATGTAGTTAAGGTGTAAGTATGTTTGTAGCGAAGTATAATCCAGTTCCTTATCGATTCCGTATTGCAACATTGATTTCATCTCGGATGCAAACAGGAATTTGTCTTCATCGAAAAGATAGAGTAAGGGTTTGATGCCGTACCGGTCGCGAGCCAGAAAAAAAGTTTGTTCCTGTTTATCGTAAATACAAAAGGCAAAAAAACCATTTAGTTTTTTTAGACAATTCTCTTTTTCGCGAATGAAAAGGTTGAGTAGGACTTCTGTATCCGATAAAGAGGTAAACCGGATGCCTTGCGCTTCCAGTTCTTTTCTAAGCTCGCGATAGTTAAAAATCTCACCATTAAATACAATGCAAAAACGTTTTTGGGCATCCCACATGGGCTGGTTTGCAACGGCACTGGTATCAATAATAGAAAGCCTGCGATGCCCCAGTGCTACATACTCATCAGTATACACATCATGCGCATCGGGGCCGCGTTTTTCCAATGCCAGTGTGGCAGCCGTAACATGAATCATGTTAAATCTGCCAAGCAGGTTAAAGGCAAAAACTCCGGTTATGCCGCACATAAATTTAGTAGTAGGCAGTAAGCAGTTTCAGGAGGCAGTCAAATTGTTAACCGATAGATTACAACTGCCTACTGCTAACTGCCTACTTTATCTTAAAGTGTTTTGATTTTAATATTCTTAAACCACACTTCGTTACCGTGATCCTGAAAGTCGATGTAACCGGTTGGCGCCATGCCATATCCTGCTGCCTCTTTCCATTTGCTGGCATTTTTTCTTTGTATCCAATCCTCAGATTGAAACTCATACTCAACTACTTTAGAATCATTCAGCCAATGTTCTACATGGTTACCATTCACAACAATTTTTGAGGTGTTCCACTCGCCTGCAGGTTTTATGGTTTTGGTAGCGGGGGCGGCATGCACATCGTAATTACTACCGGTCTTTTGCATTTCGGTTAGTTCACCCGGATATCCCACATCATCAATTAACTGATATTCAGGCCCGCTATAATAAGGCTGTTCAAATTCTTCGGTTACGCGATACATCACCCCGCTGTTGGCTTCGGCAGCCACTTTCCAATCAAACACAAGTTCAAAGTTTTGAAATTGTTCGGTTGTGCGAATGTCCGAACGCTGATTTCCGTCTCCGGTAGTTTCATTTAGTGCTTTGCAATGAAGCGTGCCATCCAGTACTTCCCATGTATTATTTGGCCGCGCTTTAAATATTGTCCAGCCGGTAAGAGTTTTACCATCAAATAAAAGTTTCCAGCCGGCTGCACTTTCATCAGCAGTTAATTGATTTTCAGTTGATACCGCGTCTGATTTTTCATCGGTTTTGGGAGGTGTGCAGGCGGTAAATGCAAATACAAGCAAACCGGTAAAACCAAGGGCATGTACTTTTTTCATACTATTAAAAGATTTGTGGTGGGTTACTTAATTGATTTTAAAGAAATTAAGGTCAAATTCAACGTTTAGAATAACTTTGGT
>ERZ761602.3315-NODE-3315-length-22983-cov-6.808618_pt1 | contig 22983 bp, 27 predicted proteins | sample MGYA00512165_ERZ761602 | MGnify/ENA primary metagenome ERZ761602 (study PRJEB28899, sample SAMN02445085) | bioreactor sludge metagenome | biome: EBPR sludge; isolation source: Thorneside wastewater treatment plant | place: Australia: Brisbane, Thorneside...
CCCCACTATAGAAGAATTTTCGCGATGTCCTGAGAAGTGTTCTTATCAGGACGTCGTTTCGTGAGACTAAATCCTTTGGGTCTCGACGCCGTCTCGAAGTCGGTCGAGGGAAGCCAGCGCTCGGAGGGTCGCGTAACGCGGTGGGGCGAGCGTCAACTCGCCGCCATTTTTACTGGCGCTGCAGCGCCTCGATCAGCGGGCACGACACCGTGCCGCGTGCGGCGGAGCAGGCCTGCACCATCCGCGCTAGCGCCTTCTCGATGCGGCGCAGGTCGGCCAACTTGTCGCGCACGTCGGCGAGTTTCTGCTCGGCAAGGCGGCGGGCCTCGTCGCAGTGCGTGCCGTCGTCCAGTTTGAGCAGGCCGGCCACCTCGTCGAGGCTGAACCCGAGGCGCTGGGCCGACTTCACAAAGCGCACCCGCGCCACGTCGCCCAAGCCATAGCGGCGAATACTGCCGTATGGTTTGTCCGGCTCGGCCAACAGACCCTTGCGCTGGTAGAAGCGAATCGTCTCCACATTGACGCCGGCTGCCTCGGCAAACGCGCCGATGGTGAGGCTCTCGAGGGCTTGGTCCATGCCGCTTGACTCCGTACTGAACTACGGAAGTAAGGTTACCCTGTTCGCAAGGCGCGGAAAGGATCGACGCATGTCACCAAGCAGAAACGGCCGCGGCGCTCTCGCGACTGGCGGGGTCGCCGCGCTGCTCGCCTCGACCTGCTGCCTGGGGCCGCTCGTCCTCGCGGCCCTCGGTGTCAGCGGCGCCTGGATCGGCAACCTGACCGCGCTCGAGCCGTACCGGCCGCTGTTCCTCGGTGCGGCGCTGGTGGCGATGTACTTCGCCTGGCGCCGCATTTTCCGTCCGGCACAGGACTGTCAGCCGGGCGAGGTCTGCGCCGTGCCGCAAGTACACCGCGCATACCGGATCGTGTTCTGGATCGTCGCAGCGCTCGTGCTGGTCGCGCTGGCGTTCCCGTACGTGCTGCCACTCTTCTACTGAAAGGACCTCGTCATGAAGACCAGATTGCTGTGCATCGTTGCCCTGACCACCGCCTTCGCTGCCACCGCGTGGGCTGGCACGCAGACCGTGACGCTGTCGGTGCCGGGCATGACCTGTGCGGCGTGCCCGCTCACCGTCAAGCAGGCATTGAGCAGGGTCCAGGGCGTGACGAAGACCGACGTCAGCTACGAGAAGAAGCAGGCCGTGGTGACATTCGACGACGCCAAGACCAGTATCCAGGCGCTGACCAAGGCGACCGGCGACGCGGGCTACCCGTCCGTCGCCAAGCAGTAGGGGGCAGCAGGGGCGGCGGCTCCGTACACGAGATCCCTCAAGACAGGACGAACCCAGGTGACGCAACTGCACATTGACGGCATGACGTGCACTAGGTGCGCCGAGCATGTCCGCACTGCCCTGCGGAGAGTGCCGGGCGTGCGCTCCGTGTCGGTGTCGTACCCCGACCGAACCGCCACGCTGCAGGTCGACGCAGGCACGTCGACGCAGGCGCTGACAGCTGCGGTGACGGAAGCGGGCTACCGTGCGCGGCACGGCGACGCCCCGTCGTCAACACGTTCGCCGTCGACCGACCCGCACGGCAGGGTGCGCGAAGGGCTAGGCTGGCTAGGCAGTCCCGCGCAAATGGCCAGGGAAGCGCAGGCGCTGCACGTCGCGGTCATTGGCAGCGGCGGCGCGGCGATGGCGGCTGCGTTGAAGGCCGCCGAGCAAGGCGCGCGCGTCACGCTGATCGAGTGCGGCACGATCGGCGGCACCTGCGTCAACATCGGTTGCTTGCCTTCCAAGATCATGATCCGCGCCGCGCACGTCGCGCACCTGCGGCGTGAGAGTCCGTTCGATGCCGGCATTTCAGCGATCGCGCCGACCGTTCGGCGCGATCGGCTGCTCTCGCAGCAGCGGGCGCGCGTGGACGAACTGCGCCACGGCAAGTACGAGAGCGTCCTGAGCGCGACGCCCGCCATCACCGTGGTGCGCGGCACGGCGCGCTTCAAGGACAGGCAGACGCTGAGCGTCGCGTTGCGCGACGTCGGCGAACAGGACATCGTTTTCGACCGCTGCCTGGTGGCCACCGGTGCGAGTCCAGCATCGCCGCCGATCCCGGGCCTAAAGGACACGCAGTACTGGACCTCGACCGAGGCCCTGGCCAGTGATTCGATTCCGCAGCGGCTGGCCGTGCTCGGCTCGTCGGTGGTCGCGGTGGAACTGGCGCAAGCCTTCGCCCGCCTGGGCAGTCAAGTGACTATCCTCGCGCGCAGCAGGCTTCTCTTCCGCGAGGACCCGGCCATCGGCGAGGCATTGACGGCGGTGTTCCGCGACGAAGGCATCACGGTGCTGGAGCAGACGCAGGCCAGCCTGGTCACTTATGCCGACGGTGAATTCGTGCTGACGACGAATCACGGCCAGCTTCGCGCCGACCACTTGCTCGTCGCCACTGGGCGCACGCCCAACACGCGCGCCCTGAACCTGGACGCCGCCGGCGTGAGCCTCGACGAACGCGGCGCCATTCGCGTGGACGATCACATGCGCACTGGTGCGCCGAACATATATGCTGCTGGCGACTGTACCGACCAGCCCCAGTTCGTCTATGTCGCGGCCGCGGCGGGTACCCGGGCGGCGCTCAACATGGCCGGCGGCAACGCGCGGATCGATCTCACGGCCATGCCCGCGGTCGTCTTCACCGATCCCCAGGTCGCGACCGTTGGCCTCACCGAGGCCGAGGCGCATCGCGCCGGCATCGAGACCGACAGCCGCACGCTGACGCTGGAGAACGTACCGCGCGCCCTCGTCAACTTCGACACCCGCGGCTTCATCAAGCTGGTGGCCGAAGCCGGCTCCGGCCGGCTGCTGGGGGTGCAGGCGGTTGCAGCTGACGCCGGCGAGTTCATCCAGGCGGCTGCCCTGGCCATCCACGTCCGCATGACGGTGCAGGATCTGGCCAACCAGTTGTTCCCGTACCTGACGATGGTCGAAGGCCTGAAGCTCGCAGCTCAGACCTTCAGCAAGGACGTGAAGCAGCTCTCGTGCTGCGCGGGGTGATGGGCGACTGAAGAGCCGCCGCCGACTGACATCGAGCGCCTCTGCGGCGGCCAGGCGCGCGGCACTCAGTGCGAGTGCCGATGGTGCTCGTCCGGGAAGTGCATGGTGGCGACGTGGCCGAGGTCAGGGACATGGACTACGAGCTGGTGGCCAAGCCCGCCGTGGTCCAGCTCTACCTGCGCGACCACGGCAAGCCGGCCACCGCACGCTTCACCGTGAAGTGAACGCCATGTCTGCCAGCCGACTGACCTGTTCCTCGGTGGTCTGTTCTCAACACTGGAGCATCGGATGCACCGAAGAGGAATCATGCCGGCCGGGCGCTGGCATCACGCCGCCCGCGCTACCCTGGCAACACGCTGTGGCGGTTCAGAAGCCCGATCGCGAAGCGATCCCGGCTGACCCTCACGGTCTCCGAAATAGCGCGCGGCCAGTCGGACACGAAGCAGAGGGCCGCGATCGACGTCGCCTTGTCGAACACGGAGTCTGCGAACGGCAGGCAGGTGGCGTCGCTCGTGAGGTACTCGGCTCGGCCGGCACCCTCGTGGCGGGCGAAGTCCAGCGATGCCGGATCGATGTCTATACCCACCAAGCGCGCCCCCACGGATCCGGCGCGGCGCGTCAACCAGTCCATTCCGCAACCGATGTCCAGCACGGTGTTGCTGAGCTGCAGCCGGAGGGCATCGCGCACGGCCGTCCACCCCGGCTCGCCGATCCCGCGGCCCCGCGGCATGTCGCGCCATGCGTCGTGCCCGCGCGTCACCGGGTGTGCATTTGCTGCCAGGCACACACGAGCGCCTCGGCAGCACGCTCGACCTCATCGACCGTGGTCCCGCGGCCGACCGACAGCCGCACCGCACCGGCCGCCCGTGCCGCATCAACGCCCATCGCTGCCAGTACCCCGCTCACGGCATCGTGCTCGGAATGGCACGCCGACCCGACCGAGGCCGCCACTGCGTCGGCCGCTTCACCGAGCAATGCGCGTCCGCTCACACCTGGGAACGACACATGCAGTGTGTTGGGCAGTCGATGTTCGGGGTGGCCGTTGAGCTTCAGCTCAGGGATGGCGGTGGCCAGGCGTCGATGCAGGTGATCGCGCATCTCACGCATGTGCGCCGATGCGATGGGTAGCGAGCGCTGGGCCGCAACCGCGGCCGCGCCGAGCGCGACGATGGACGCCACGTTCTCGGTGCCCGGCCTGAGGCCGTGCTCCTGCTCGGCACCATGGAGCACCGATCGGATCGGCGTGCCGCTGCGCACGTACAAGGCGCCCACGCCCTTGGGTGCATAGAACTTGTGCCCCGCCAACGTCAGAAGATCGACGCCGAGTTCGTCGACATGGAGCGGCAGCTTGCCGGTGGACTGCGCGGCGTCCGTATGCAGCACGATGCCTCGTTCGCGCGTCAGGCGAGCGATCTCGCGAATCGGCTGCACGGTGCCCACTTCATTGTTGGCATGCATCACCGAGACGAGCGCCGTCTCAGCGCGCAACGAACGCTCCAAGGCCTCGAGCGAGATCCGCCCGAAACCGTCGACGGGCACGACCGTCACGTCCCAGCCTTGTTCACGCAAGAACACGGCGGGCGCCATCACCGCCGGATGCTCGATCGCGCTGATCACGAGATGGCGCCGGGCCGTGCCGAGCGCCCGCGCCACGCCGAGCAGCGCCAGGTTGTTGGCCTCGGTGGCGCAGCCGGTGAACACGATCTCCTGCGGTTGCGCGCCGATCAGGTCGGCCACCTGATGCCGTGCCGTCGTGACGGCCTGCGCCGCGCGGCGGCCGAAGGGATGTGTACTCGATGGATTGCCGAACTGATCGCGCAGCCAGGGAAGCATCGCGTCGAGCACTTCGGGCGCCACCGGCGTGGTGGCGTTGTGGTCGAGATTGATGGGGTCGCGCATCGGTCGTCCTTCTGAATGAAAACGGACTTCGATCTACTGCTGAAGATCGCCCCGCTTCTGCTCGTATTCCTCCCGCTCGATCTCCCCTCGCGCGTAGCGCTCCTGGAGGATCTCGAGCGGAGTCCTCCGGCGGGTGTCGCCGCTTCCGCGGTCACGCATCCCGAACCAGCGAACAAGCGCGATCCCACCAGCGATGACCAGGACCCAGAAGATGATCATGATGATCCAGCCAGGACCCATCCACCCGTAGCCATCGGTCCACCCCATCATTTCCGTCTCCTGGAGAACGAGGCTTCGCCAGCCCCCCCTCAGCGCGGCGAGACTGGCACGCGTTCGATTGGGCGTTCACGCATTGGTTCTCAGGTCCTCAAGACATGGCGACCGGTCCGCCCATGGCACGCCACGCCGTCATGCCGCCGCGGACAACACGAACGTCGACAAAGCCGGCGTCCGCCAGCACGCTGGCTGCTTGTGCCGAGCGACGGTCGGTACGGCAGACCAGGCGGATGGCGTCCTGCCGCCGACCATGCAGTTCCGGCACTCGAACCGGAAGCTCCGCCAGTGGCAGGTTGGTGGCGCCGGGAATGTGGCCTTCCTGGTCGTTGAACTCGGCAGGGTCGCGCACATCGAGGACGAGCACAGGTTCCCCACGCTCCAACTGCTGCTTGAGCGTGCCCACGTCCAGCATCGGCTGCGCTCTGAGTTTGCGCAGCCAGCGGGGCAGGAAGGTCACCGCGCAGATCAGCGCCAGCGCAATCAGGCCATTGCGCACCATGCCTGCGTCGCCCCCCAGGGCCTGGCGGCCGGCATGGCCCAGCCAGGTGTAGGCCAGTGCCCCGGGCAGCATGAACACCGCGCTGGCCACAACGTAGGTCGCGAAGCGGATGCGTGTGAGGCCGAGCGCGTAGTTCAACAGGTTGAAGGGAAACAGCGGCACCAGCCGCACGAAGGCGATGAATCGCCAGCCTTCGTCGGCGACGCCGGCGTTCAGCCGCTGCAAGCGCGGCCCGGCGCGCCGGCTCACCCAGTCCGCCCCCAGATAGCGGGCGATCAGGAACGCCAGTGCTCCGCCGAGCGTCGCCCCCGTGAGGTTCCACACCGTTCCCCACACCGGGCCGAACAATGCGCCGCCTGCGAGCGTGACCAGCGCGCCGGGCAGGAACAGCACCGTGGCGGCGGCGTAGACGGCGATGAACACGATGGGGCCGGCCGCTCCTGCGTCCTCTACCCAGGTGCCCAGCGTCGCGGCGTCGAACAGGTCTCGGAACGCGAGGGTAGTGCCCACCAGGGCGAACAGGGCGAGCGCCATGGCCCAGCGCAAGGCCGTGGACTTCATCGCGTCACCTGCTCACCGTGCCAGTCGCGGCGGTTGATCGCATAGCCGTCGACTTCGCCGCGGAACGGCAGCATCAACATGCCGTCGAGCCGGGCCACCTCGTGAGGATCGGTGTGGCCGTGGATGCCGATCGTCATCGCCTCGTGGCCGGCGCGCGGCTGGGCGCGGTAGGTGCCGAACAGGCGGTCCCACCAGGGCAGGTTGAAGCCGAAGTTGGAGTTGGTCTCGTCGTCCTCGACCGAGTGGTGCACACGGTGCATGTCGGGCGTGACGACGAACCAGCGCAATACCCGGTCCAGCGCGGCCGGCAGCCGGATGTTGCCGTGGTTGAACATGGCCGTCGCGTTGAGCAGCACCTCGAAGATCACCACGGCCAGCACCGGCGGCCCGAGCACGGTGATGGTGGCGAACTTGATGAGCATCGACAGCGCGATCTCGATCGGGTGGAAGCGCGCTCCGGTCGTCACGTCGTAGTCGAGGTCGGCGTGGTGCACCCGGTGCAGCCGCCACAGCGCGGGCACGGCGTGGACCATCACGTGCTGCAGCCAGATGACGAAGTCCATCGCGATCACGGCCACGGGCACGGCGATCCAGAACGGCACCTGGAAGTGGTTGAGCAGACCCCAGCCGTTGGCCACGCCGAAGGCGGCGATCCCGGCCGCAGCCAGCGGGAAGACCAGCCGCAGCAGCAGGGTGTTCAGCACCACCAGGCCCAGATTGCTGCCCCAGCGCAAGGCCTTGGACACGGTCAACGCGCGACGGGGCGCCACGACCTCCCAGAGCCCGATGACGGCGAAGACGCCCAGGAAGAAGGCCAGCCGGATGGCCGGTTCGTTGGCGAGAACGTACTGTTCGAGATCCATGTCAGGCTCCAATGCGACAACCGGCGGCCGGCTCCTGTTCGAGCTCAATTGCCTTTATTCGCACGATCGTTAGCATGTACATCATGGACAACCGAACACTCAAGGATCTTCTGTACGAACAGGTCGCCCGCGTGGGCAAGGCGTTGGCCAGCCCGAAGCGGCTGGAGATGTTGGAGATGCTGGCGCAGGGCGAGAAGTCGGTGGAAGCGGTCGCCGAGGCGGTGTCGGTCGACATCAAGCTCGCCAGTGCGCACCTGAAGGCCCTGAAGGAAGCGCGCCTGGTGCAGAGCCGGCGCGACGGCAAGCGCATGCTCTATCGCCTGAGCGGCCAGGACGTGGCCCAACTGGGCGTCACGCTGCGGCAGGTGGCCGAAGAACACTTGGTGGAGCTGCGCCTGGCCGTCCAGCAGATGATGGCCGAGCCAGAGCGCTTGGCCAAGGTCGGGCGCAGGGATCTGATGGCGCAGGCCAAGCGCGGCGAGGTCGTCGTGCTCGATGTGCGGCCCCCGCAGGAGTACGAGACCGCGCATCTGCCCTACGCGCGCTCCATGCCGCTGGCCGAGCTCGCGCATCGGCTGTCCGAACTGCCGCGTGACGTGGAGATAGTCGCCTACTGCCGCGGCCCGTTCTGCCTGATGTCCGACGAAGCCGTGGCGCTGCTGAAGAAGCGCGGCTTTCGAGCACGCAAGACCTTCGACGGCGTCAGCGAATGGCAGGCGGCGGGCCTGCCGCTGACCCGGCCCTGACCCTGGCCTTGAAGAAGGACTGAAGCATGACCTCCTCCCTGTTCATCCTCAATGACGCGCCGTATGGCAACGAGCGCGCCTACAACGGGCTGCGGCTCGCTGGTGCGCTGGCGGCCAAGGAAGACCAGTCAGTGCGCCTGTTCCTGATGGCCGACGCCGTCGGATGTGCCAAGAGCGGGCAGAAGGTGCCTGAGGGCTACTACAACGTGCAGATCATGCTCGGCAAGGTGACGCGCAAGGGCGAGGTCGGCCTGTGCGGCACCTGCATGGATGCCCGCGGCCTGCGTGACGAGGAGTTGATCGACGGCGCTCGGCGCGGCACGCTGACGCAGCTGGCGGACTGGACGGCCGAGGCCGACAAGGTCCTGGTGTTCTGATCCCGAGCCCGTGACTGCGAAGCCCGTGAGCGCGGCCCCCGAACTCGGCGTCATCGAGGGCTACTTCGGTCGGCCGTGGCAGCACGCCGATCGCAAGCAGGTGATGTCACGCCTGCGCGAGTTCGGGTATGCGTTCTTCCACTTCGCGCCGAAGGCCGATGCCTTCCTGCGGCGCAGTTGGCGTGAGCCGCATCCCGACGCGGCGTTGGCCGAGCTGGCCGACCTGTCGGCCCACTGCCGCAGCCTCGGGTTGCGGTTCGGTGTGGGCCTGAGCCCCTACGAGCTGTACCGTGACTTCAGCGGGGCGGACAAGACCGCCTTCATGGCCAAGGTTCGATCACTCGATCAGATCGGCATCGACGATTTGGCGATCCTGTTCGACGATACCCGGGGCGATGTGCCGGACCTCGCCGCACGCGAAGCCGGGATCGTGCACACCGCGATGGCCCATACCCGCGCCAGCCGGGTTTTCATGTGCCCGACCTACTACTCCGACGACCGCATGCTCGATGTCGTGTTCGGCGAACGGCCGGCGGGCTACCTGCAGGACCTGGGGCGCCGGCTCGACCCGCGCGTCGGCGTGTACTGGACGGGCGAGGAGATCTGTTCGCGCGAGTTCAGCCCGGGCCACCTCGGCCGAGTGACCGAAGCCCTGGGCCGCAAGCCGACCCTGTGGGACAACTACCCGGTCAACGACGGCCCGCGCATGTCGCGCTTCCTGCACCTGCGCGGCTTCACCGGCCGCCCAAGTGCGATCGGTCCGCACATCGCGGCGCACGCCATCAACCCGGCCCTGCAGCCGCATCTGAGCCTGATTCCCGCGGCGACGCTGGTGGCCAGCTATCGCGAGGGCTCGGCCTACCGCTACATGCACGCCTTCCGGGAGGCTGCGCACGCGCTGGCAGGTGCCGACATCGCGGCCATGCTGGAGCAGGACCTGCATGCCCTGCAGGACCGCGGCTTCGACCAGCTGGGCGACGACCGCGAGCGACTGCGCCAGCGCTACGCGGCGGTGGATCAGCCGATGTCGGCAGAGGTCGTGCGCTGGCTGGACGGCGCCGACACCGTGGACGGCTGGGTCGAGCAGGCATGAGGATGTCTGTGCCAGACCCATCGCGCCTCCGATCTTCCCTTGCAACACAACCCACTGGAGACAAGCGTGACCACACGCCGATTGGCCCTGACCCTTGCCTTGGCCGCAGCCACAGGCCTGCCCCTCGTGGTGCACGCCCAGGCGGCCGACAAGGCCACCATCAACGCCCTGGAGGGCTACTTCGACTTCGTGGACGCGAACGCCGGCACGATCCTGCCCGAGCAGATCCCGGCCGAGGACTACAAGAAGTTCCACGTGCTCGACGTGCGCGATGCGGCCCAGTTCGCCAAGGAGCACGTGCCCGGCGCAGCGAACATCGAATGGCGCCAGGTCTTTGCGCAGCACGCCAAGTTGCCCAGGGACAAGACGATCCTCGTGTACTGCAACACCAGCTCCTTCGCTGCCCAGGTGGCGATGGCGCTGCGCATGGACGGCTTCGAGAATGTGCGCCTGCTGTACGGCGGCTTCAACGAATGGAAGGCTCGCGGAGGCATGGACGCCCACGCGCGGGGGAGCAAGAAGAGCTGACGGATGGGTGGGCTCCCGCAACCCTTGCGACGCGTGACTGAGGGTCCGCAGGACGCGACGGCACGGCATCGGTCCGAACCGCCGCAGGGCCAGGACTGATCTTGGCTGGACGCTCCCATGCCGGGTCCCATGTCGGGCCCCAGTTCCGGACGCGCACCGGCGTTCGACCGGTTGCCGGCCTGGCCATCTCGCTGGCCCTGCATGCGCTGATGTTCATCGGGGCGTTCACGCACCTGGGCGCGGCCCGGGACAGGCGTGACCCGCCTGCGCGCGAGCCCGCGGTCACGGTGCTGTACCTCCGTCCGCTCGAGCCCGAGAATTCCGCACCTGAGCCCGAGCCTCCGCCACCCAAGGCCCAAGCGCCTGCGCTGCCGCCCCCGCCCATCCCGGCACCGGGCGTCCCCTCGGTGGTCGAGCCTGTCACCCCGCGCGAACCTGCATCGATGGTGGCACCGCCCGCACCAACGGCAGCGGAATGGGCCTTCGCCTCGACGTACAAGCTCAAGAACAGCAAGGGCTACCGATACACCTGGGGCCAGCAGGTCCGCAGCATGATGGGAACGGCGGTCGAAGGTCCCGATCAGGGCATGGTCCGGTTCCGGGTGGAGATCGCGCCCGATGGCAGCCTGACCCGGCTCGAGACGCTCTGGTCCACATCGCCCGTGGCCGAGCGGCTGGCCCGCCAGGCCATCGCCAACATTCCGCGCTGGCCAGCCACGCCGACGGGCCGTCCCTTGGTCTTTGAGAAGACCATCTCGTTCACGCCGTTCGCAGCAGACGGCTCGCCGCTCTACAAGGACGATTGCCTGCCCGACCCGCCGGTGTTCAGTAACCCGTTTGCCTGGGACGGCAAATCGGTCCGCGAGCCCGCAGCCAAGCCGACCACGAAGGCGGATCCCCAGGCGCGGGAGGATTGCCTCAAGCAGCTGCCGCAGGACTCGATCGAAGCCGAGACCGCACGCGACCAGCGCCTGATGGACCAGCGGGGCTGGGGCGCCAGCAAGCCGGGACTTTGAGCCCGAGCCGCTGATCGGGGCGGCGCGACCGGCGGGCGCCTTGCCGAGTCGGCGCCCCGCTACTGGCGCAGATCACCCTACGCCTCACAGCCTCCACCTGCACGGACCTAGTGCAAGTGACGATGGTGCTCGTCGGGGAAATGTTCGTGCGAGTGGTTCATCGGCGAATGCCGGTGACGGTGGGTGTGCCGGGGCGGCGGATCCTCGTCCGGTGAGTGGTGATTGTGGTGCACGTCGTGCTCATGTTCATGTTCATGCTCCATGGCCTCGTGCACGTGCTGGTGGCCATGCCGCTCGCTGATATGCAGCCAAACGCCAAGAGCCATCAGCGCACTGGCGATGACGAGCTCTGGTGAAACGGTTTCGCCGAGCAGCAGCACTGCCAGCACCGCGCCGAAGAACGGCGCCATCGTGAAGTAGGCCCCGGTGCGCGCCGTGCCGAGGTGCCGCAGTGCGACGACGAACAGCGTCAGGCTGATCCCATAGGAGAAAAGGCCCAGCACCGCAGAACCCGCCAACAGCGGCCACGGCGGCAGCGAAGCTCCGAGCGCAATCGCGATCGCAAGGTTGACACTGCCAGCAGTCAGCCCCTTGACCATTGCCACCCAGGTGGCGTCGGCCAGCGACACCTTGCGGGTGAGGTTGTTGTCGATGCCCCAGGCCAGGCCGGCGCCAAGGACGGCCGCTGTCGGCCACGCGTTGCCAAACTCCGCCTGACCGGGCCAGCTCAGCACCACCGCGCCCGCCACGATGGCCAGCATGCCCAGCGCGATGCGACGGTCGAAGTTCTCCTTGAACGCAAACCAGGCCAGCAGTGCCGTAAATACACCCTCAGCGTTGAGCAGCAGCGAGGCGCCCGAGGCAGGCATTCCCGAAAGCCCGAACATCAGCAGCACCGGCCCGACCACGCCACCGGCCAGCACGGCACCGATCAGCCAGGGCCATTCGCCACGCTCCAGGCGCGCAGAAGGCGTGCGCCTGACGGCGCGCAGCACAGCAAGTCCAATGCCCGAGCCCAGGTAGAGCAATCCGGCCAGCATCCACGGTCCGACGCCGGCCATCAACGACTTGGCCAGCGGGGTCCCCGCGCCGAAGAGTGCCGCGGCACACAGCGCCGCCCCCACGCCCGCAGGCAGACCACTGGCGGACTTGGGACGTTCGGGCGCGGGCGTATTCATCGGCGACGGGTCTCCTGCGTCATTGAGCCGTCAGATCGGCCACCAGCCTGGCCTTGAGCGCTCGTTCGCGGATCTTCTCGTCGGGCTCGTCCGCCCACTGGTACGTGCTCTTCCAGGACCAGACCATGCCATCAATGCGAACGAAGCGCACATCGCCGGCCTTGCCTTCCACCGGCTTGCTCTGGCGCCCACCCTCGAACTCGAACGCGATCGTGTGCGCTCCAGGTTGCAGCTTGAGGCGAACCATCGTGTCGGGCAGCGTCTCGACCAGCGGACCCTTGTCCGCCTGCACCTTCACGAAGTTCCTGCCGTCTCCCCAGTTGCGGCGCACGACATAGACGGTCAGGGCCTTGGGGTCGGGTGCGAAACGCTTGGCTTCTGCATCCGCGTTCAGGCTGGGTGCGGGCGCCTTGGTGCAGGCGATCACGCGCCCCTTGTTGGTCTTGTAGCAATGCGGCAGTTCGGCCGACGGGTCGGGCGGGGGCGGTGTGGCACACCCGGCCAGCAACGCGCCTGAAGCCAGCAGCACGAACAGATGAAAGCGTTTGGTGAACATGGTGAGTCTCCAGTCGGTGGGGTCGATTCAATTCATGTGGAGCGATCAAGGCAGGTCCGATCGCCACAGCTGCCCGGCGTCGATCTGCAATCGGTACTGCGCCCGCAGCGCTTCGGCACGAGCCGCCTGTTCCGCGGAGGTGGCTTCCAGCGCCTGCCGGCGCACGAGCAGCAGCGCCTGCACGTCGGCCTCGCCGGCGGCGTAGGCCTTCTGGGTCAGGCGCGAGGTCTCGCGAAGTGCGGCGGCCGATTCCTCGGCCAGACGCCAGCGTTCGACGCTGCCGATGGCTTCCTGGACCTGCGCTGAGACGGTCAGTTCGAGTTCGCGGCGCTGCCGCTCCAGCGCTGCGCGCGCCACCTCGACCTGCTTGAGCGCTTCGAGTGCAGCCTGCTCGCGGTAGGTGCCGCCCAAGGGGATGCTCAGGCTGATGCCGACCACCCGCTCGGTGCGTCTGGCCTCCGAAGAGGTAAAGACTCCGACGGTCGGGTCCGGCGTGCGGTCCGCCCGGGCACGATCCGCTGCCACTTCCGCCTTGCGCAATCCCTGCGTTGCCGCCACCAGCAGAGGATGCGCGTCGAGCACGCGCTCGCGCCATTGGGCCTCGCTCGCAACCAGCGGGGCAGGTTCCGGCAGGGGCCTGGGCTCGGCAGGCAACGAGGGATACCGGATCTTCAGTGCCGCCAGCGCCTTGGCCTCGGCGGTAGCGGCCATGGCCGCCTGCTGCCGCGCCTGCGCGAGGTCGCCCTGGGCGACGTTCAGCTCGAGACGCGAAGCGTCGCCGGACTTCTGCCGAAGGCCCACGGTGCGCAGGTTTTCCTCGGCTGCCCGGACCTGGTTGTCCATCACCTCGCGGGCCTGGCGTGCCGCGAGCCAGTCGATCCAGGTATCCAGCAGGTTGCGTGCGGCCTCGGTGCGCGCGGCCGCCAGCTGTGCGCGGGCCAGCCCGAGCCCGCTCTGGCCGAGACGGCGGTCGAGGTCGTCCTTTCCTGCGATGCGGATCGGCCGCTCGACCTGCACGGACCACTCGTTGGAATTGCCTGCGCCATCGATGCGGCGGCGCTGCGCGGTCCCGCCCACGGTCCATTCGTAGGGTCCGGCATCCAGCATGGCTGCGCTGTGGCCGGAGGCTTCCAGGCTGCGGAGGGCCTGCACCACCGCCGGGTCCTGGTCGATGGCGGCGTGTGCCTGCTCCGTGCGCGGTAACTCGGTCGGCGCAACCGCACCGGCGGCGCTCACGCCCGTTGAGATCGAACCGAGGCTGATCAGCGCCGCGAACGCGAGCGCGGCGAATCGGTGAGGGATCATTTGATTTCTCCGGACTGGGCCAACGCGGTGACCCAGAAGCGCAGCCCGGTGCCGGCGAAGTCGGCGCGCAGCGCTGCAAGCAGGGGGTCGAGTTCCTCGGTCCTAAGGAGGACCTGCACCTGGACCGAGCGGCTGCGCCCCATCACCTGTTCGGTGCTGCTCAGGCGCCCGTGGGCGGTGCCGTGGCTGAAGGTCGGCGTGCTCGTGAAGACCTCGTTGCCGGCCACATCCAGCAGCGTGTCCAGCAGCTTTTCCTCGATCTCGGGCGGGCTCACCAGGGTGAGGCACAGGCTAGGCATGGTTCAGCTCCTTGGCTTCAGCGACGGCGGCCGCGGATTGGCCGAAGCGCAGGTAGAGGATGGGCAGCAGGATCAGCGTTAGCGCCGTGGCAGTGATCAGGCCACCGATGACAACGATGGCCAGCGGGCGCTGGATCTCCGACCCCGGGCCGCTGGCGAACAGCAGCGGGATCAGGCCGAAGGCGGTGATGGACGCCGTCATCAGCACCGGCCGCAGCCGGCGCCTGGCCCCCTGGACCACGGCCTCGTGCAGTGTCAAGCCCTCGGCATGGAGCTGGTTGAAGTAGCTCACCAGCACCACACCGTTGAGCACCGCGATGCCTAGCAGCGCAATGAAGCCCACCGAGGCCGGCACCGACAGGTACTCACCGGTGGCCCACAGCGCCACGATGCCGCCGACCAGCGCAAACGGGATGTTCGACACCACCAGCAGGGCCTGACGCACCGAGCCGAAGGTCGAGAACAGGATGATGAAGATGAAGCCCAGCGACGCGGGCACCACCAGGATCAATCTTGCGGCGGCACGCTGCTGGTTTTCGAACTGGCCGCCCCAGGCCACCCGGTAGCCCGTGGGCAGCTTGACCTCCTGCGCCACCTTGGCACGCGCCTCCTCGACGAAGCCGACCAGGTCGCGGCCGGTCACGTTGGCGATGACGACGCTGTAGCGGCTGCCCAGCTCCCGCTCGATCTTCACCGGGCCACTGTCGCGTTCCAGCTTGGCCAGCGATTGCAGGGGCACGCTCTGCCCGTCGGCCGTGCTGATGCGCAGCGCTGCAAAGTCAGCTGGCGAGACGCGCACGCCATCGGGCCCGCGCAGCAGGATCGGGATGCGCTTGCCGCCGGCGATCACCGTGCCCGCACGCTGACCTTCGATCTGCACGCGCAGGGCGTCCTGCACATCCTCGACCGACAGGCCGTAGCGTCCGGCCGCAAGCCGGTCCACCACCACGCGCAGGTACTGCACGCCGTCGTTCTCGACCGTGTAGACGTCCTGGTTGCCCGGCACCGTCTTCATCAGCTTCTCGATCTGGCCGGCCAGGTCGTTCAGCGTGGTCAGGTCAGGCCCGAAGACCTTGATTGCTACGTCGCCGCGCACGCCGATGATCATCTCCGACACGCGCATGTCGATCGGCTGGGTGAAGCTGTAGGCCACGCCGGGCAACTGGTCGAGCACGCCGCGGATCTTGTCCATCAGCGCTTCCTTGCTCTGGACTTGCCAGGCCTCGCGCGGCTTGAGCACCAGAAAGGTGTCGGTCTGGTTCAGGCCCATCGGGTCGAGGCCGATCTCGTCGGACCCCGCGCGCGCCACCACGCCGGTGATATCGGAGATCTCCTTCATCAGCGCCTGGTGAATCTTCAGGTCGAGCGCGGCGGTTTCCTCCAGGCTCACTGACGGCAGCTTCTCGATGCCGACGATGATGTCGCCTTCGTCCATGGTCGGCATGAAGGTCTTGCCGACCTGGGTGTACACCCCCGCCGCCACTGCCAGCATCAGGGCGGCTGCCACGACCACCAGCGTCTGACGCTTGAGCGCGAAGGCCAGTGTCGGCTCGTACAGCTTCAGCAGCAGGCGCGGCAGCCAAGGATCTTCATGGCTGACCTTCTTCAGCAGGTAGGACGCCAGCACCGGAATCACGGTAAGCGACAGCACCAGCGAGCTGATCAGCGCGAACACGATGGTCAGCGCCACCGGCACGAAGAACTTGCCTTCCAGCCCCTGCAGCGTGAGCAGCGGAAGGAACACGACGATGATGATCAGCATGCCGGCGGCCACTGGCGCGGCGACTTCACGCACGGCACGGAACACGACGTGCAGGCGCGGCAGCCTCTCCGAGGCCTTGTCGTGGCTCAGGTGCTGAACCACGTTTTCCACTACGACCACGGCGGCATCGACCAGCATGCCCAGTGCGATGGCCAGGCCGCCCAGGCTCATCAGATTGGCCGACATGCCTGTCGTGCGCATCAGGATGAAGGTGGCCAGCGCCGACAGCGGCAGCACCATCGCCACGGTGACGGCCGCACGCAGGTTGCCGAGGAAGGCACCCAGCAGCACAAGCACCAGCACGGTGGCTTCCATCAGTGCCTTCGAGACCGTGCCCACCGCCTTCTCGACCAGCGTGGCGCGGTTGTAGAAGACCTTGATCTCGACGCCCTTGGGCAGGGTGGGCTTGATGTCTTCGAGTTTCTTCGTGACCCCTTCGACGACCTTCTGCGCGTTCGCGCCGGCCAGCCCGAGCACCAGCCCTTCCACGGCCTCGCCGCGACCGTCTTTGGTCACCACGCCGTAGCGGGTGACGCTGCCTTCGCGCACCTGTGCCACATCACCCAGGCGCACCGCCATGCCCTTGTCGTTCTTGACGACGATGGCGCGCAGATCGTCCTGCGTCTTGATGCTGCCCTCGGTGCGCACCAGCAGGACCTCGTCGCCTTCACCCAGCCGGCCGGCGCCGTCGTTGCGGTTGTTGGCCTCGATGGCAGACTTGATCTGTGCCGTCGACAAGCCCACCGCGGACAGCTTCACGGGATCGGGCAGCACCTCGAAGCTGCGCACCTTGCCACCCAAGGCGTTCACATCGGCCACGCCCACGACGGAGCGCAGGGCAGGCCGGATCACCCAGTCCAGCACGCTGCGCCGCTCCTCCAGCGAGAGGCCCTCGCCCTCGACGGTGAACATGAACATCTCGCCCAAAGGCGTGGTGATGGGCGCCATGCCGCCGCTGATGCCGCCGGGCAGGTCGCCGGCGATGCCCGACAAGCGCTCGGCCACCTGCTGGCGCGCCCAGTAGATGTCGGTGCCGTCGTCGAAGTCGATCGTCACGTCGACGATGCCGTACTTCGACACCGAGCGCAGCATGCGCTGCTTGGGGATGCCCAGCATCTCGACCTCGATGGGTAGTGCGATGCGGCTTTCCACCTCCTCGGGCGTCATGCCCGGGGCCTTCATGATGATCTTGACCTGCGTACTCGACACGTCGGGAAACGCATCGATGGGCAAATCCTTGAAGGCCAGCCAGCCGCCGGCCATCAGCACCAGGCCGGCGATCAGCACGAAGAGTCGTTGTGCCAGCGCGAATTGAACAAGGCGGGCCAGCATCTCAGTTGCTCCCGCCCTTGCCGAGCCAGGCGGACTTCAGCGCGATGACCGAACCGACGGCGATTTCCTGCCCGGCGCGCAGTGCACCCTTGACGCGCACCGACTGGCCGGCACTGTCGAGCACCGTCACCGGCAGGGCCGTGAAACCCTGCGCGGTACGAACGAAGACATAGGCCTTGTCGTCCTGCCGCACGACAGCCGGCACGGGCACCGGCCAACCGTCTTCGGTGCTGGCAAAGGGCACGCGCACCTGCACGAACTCGCCCAGCCGCAGCGTCTGCGCACCGCGCGTGACCTGTGCGCGCAGCATCACCGTCTGGCTGTCGCTGACCGTGGCGCCGAAGCCCAGCGGCGTGGCAGTCACTTCCCGATCGACCCCGGTGACCGAAGCGCCCTTGGTGGCGATCTGCGCCTGGCGGTCCACCGGCACCTGGATGTCCAGCCACAGTTTGCGCGTGTCTGCAATGCGCACCAGGGCGTCGGCACCCTGCGCCCGCATGCCGGGCTTGGCTTCGAGCTTGACCACGATGCCGGGCGCGCGTGCACGCAGCACCAGCGCATCCTGCATCGCGCCGCCTTCGGCCACGCGCTTGATGGCAGCAGCGTCCATGCCAGCCAGGCGCAGTGCCCCCTCGGCGTGCCGCTGTCGGGCTTGCTCTTCCGCGGCGGCGGACTCCGCTTCCTGCACGCGACGCTGTGGGACGATGCCTTCTGCGAACAACAGCTGCTCGCGCTTGAGCGTGGCCTGAGTGAGCCGACCTTTGGAAGCCGCCTCGCTCAGTTTGAGTTGCAGTTCGCCCAGCTCCGGGCTCACCAGCCGCAGCAGGGCTTGCCCGGCCTGGACGCTGTCGTTCTCGCTGACCAGCAACTGATCCACCACACCGGCCACCGGTGCGCTGAGCACGTACTCCTGGCTGGGTGGCAGCACCACCCGGGCGGGGAAGGCCTGGCCGCCAATGGCAGCCGGCTGTTCCAGCTTCAACAAGCGCACACCCAGCGACTGCAACTGGGCGGGCGTGACGGCGAAGTCGTTGGACTTCTGGGCGGACGCTGTGCAGACAGCAGTCAGGGCGAACAGGCCCTGGGCGCAACGCAGCAGCGCGCGCCGGGTGAGGCGATAAGACATGAGAACTCCACGGGGTACCGGCTCGCCCGTCGATGGAGCGAGCCGCTGAATAGTCGGCTGGGCGGCTGTTCAGGCGCGCAACGGCGGCGCGCGGCCTGCCGGTGGCAGGCTTCGGTGGAGTCGGTGAAGGGCCGTGGCGGCTTCGTTCCACGACAGGTGAGCGGTGACGGGCGACCCCCGGACCGGGATCACCCAAGCGGAGGCCAGGACAGCATCCTGAAGATCGCCGTCAACAAAGGCGTCGGGGGTCTGTGCACGCGACTCGGCGCGCACGGTCGTGACCGCATGCACGAAGTCGAGCTCGTGATGGTCTTCTTCGACGTGGTGAGCGGTGTGCTCAGGCTCGGCAAGCTGCGCATGGACCGCACTGCCGTCGATGCCGGAATCGTGATGATGGCGATGCAGCGGGGTGCCAACGATGTCGGCCACCAGCAACAAGACCAACGCCCAGCGGAAGAACTTCGCCAACCGACGCCCCAGGCCCAGCGTCAGGCCGGCGTTCGGCGCGGCGCTGTGGGTTGGGCGAAGGGCAAGAACCATGGGTGAGGGCGCGGCAGGGGTGCTGTGATCAGGCTGCGATCAAAGGTACTTGGTGATGTCTTTGAAGTCGGCCATGGCCAGGCGAACGGCCTGTGGCTGCCCCTGCAGCGCATCGTCCAGGCAGTGGTCGAGGTGTTGATGCACCAGCGTGCGTTTGGCTGCTGCGACCGCGCGCTCGACGGCGTGCAGCTGTTGCGCGATGTCGATGCACTCGCGGCCGGACTCCACCATGGCGATGACGTTTTGAAGATGCCCGCTGGCGCGTTTCAGGCGCTTCGCGACATTCACATAGCCGGGATGGGAATGGCTCTCTTGCATAGGCCGTATCCTACCCCAGAGGATAGGATCCCTGCGAGCCTGCGGCGAGCAATCGAGGGTCAGAGGTGCTGGCCATCGTGCCGACGGCGGGGCTCGACGCGGTGCTGGTGGCGGTGGAACTGGCCTTGGAGAGCGGGCCGCCGTCAGGGCGGTTTAGCGTGGAGCATGTCAGCGTTGGAGCGGCGCGCGCGCTTCAGGCTCATTGTGGCCAGTTGAACGATTTGACGCGCGATGCCGGCATGGCGCGCACGTCGCTGCACCTGGCGCCGCGCTGAGCCCTCGACTGTCTTCAATCGTTCGAATCGCCTGAGAGCCTCGCCCTGTCAATTGCCAATCCTGCGGGCGCTGCGGCGCTTGTTGCGAGCACGCAGACCGCATGCAGCGGCGCGGTCGGCGATTCGTCCATCTGCTCATCGATGAGCTGCGCAGTCACCAACGCACTGGCAAAGCCCTCTGCGATTTGGTCAAAGCGAAACTGCTCGCAATCTGCTTCGGTAAGGTTCTTCATGAGACATAGTGTCTCGGACTCCTGACGGATGAATCTATCGAAATGGGGGAGAAACCGGGCTCTGCTGTGGCCCACCACGGCTGCCCGGCGCAGGTCTGAAGGCAAACTCCGACATTCAGGGAATGCCTTTCCCGCTGAAGCGACGGCGTCGAGGTCTTCGCCAGCCAATGCGGCGCATGCATTAGACCGAGTGTTGAGTCGCGAGATGGTGCCTCGTACCATTCACCAGTGCGGCTGAAACATGATCAGTGCCATGCCGGTCAGCGCGACGGCGACGCCGGCCATGTCCCATGCCGTCGACGATCCACAGCAACAGCAACGCGACGCCGATATAGACCCCGCCGTACGCTGCATACACCCGCCCCGCCGCTGTCTCGTGCAGAGTAAGCAGCCAGGCGAAGAGGGCCAGGCTCGCCCCCGCCGGAACGCGCAACCACGCGGATCTGCCCTGCTTCAGCCACAGTTAGGGCAGATCGCAGCCAACGATCTCGGCCAGGGCCGTGGCGATGAACAGGGCAAATGTCCTCATGCGGTTAGCGTACCGCCAAGTCGGCCACCAGCCTTGCCTTCAGTGCGCGCTCGCGGATCGCATCCTCGGACTCGGTCGCCCAGGTGAACGTGCTCTTCCATGCCCACACCATTCCGTCGAGCCTGACGAACCGCACTTCGCCTGCCTTGCCCGCGACCGTCGTCGCTGGACGCTGCCCCTCGACGTCGAAGGCGATCGTGTGCGAGCCCGGCTTCAGCCTGTATCGCACCATCGTGTTCGGAAGGGTCTCGACGGTGGCTCCGTCATCCACCTGGACCTTCACGAAGTTCCGGCCGTCGCCCCAGTTGCGCCGAACGACGTACACGGTGAGGGCGTTCGGGTCAGGCGCGAACTGCTTGGCCTGCGCATCGGCATTCAGGCTCGGCACCGGGGCCGAGGTGCAGGCGATCACGCGGCCCTTGTTGGTCTTGTGGCAGTACGGGATCTCGGCGGTGGGATCGGGTGCGGGCGGCGTGGCACAGCCCGCGAGCAACCCGGCCACCAAGACCACCGAGGCACAGGTCAGTCGGCTGGCAGTCATGGCGTTCACTTCACGGTGAAGCGTGCGGTGGCCGGCTTGCCGCCGACGGGCACGACCGCGACGGCCTTCGTCCCGGGGCCGACCTTGAAGCTGCCGGTGGCTTCGAGCTTGTCGCCAGCCGGCTTCAGCTCGACCTCATGCTTCTCGGTTCCTGTCAGAAGCGTGAGCTTCGCGCTGGCCTTGGACACGTCGGCCGGCTTGCCGTGGTCGCGCAAATAGAGCTGGATCACGGTGGCCTTGGCCACCAGTTCGAAGTCCATGTCCTTGACCTCGACCACGACACCGCCATGCAGCGGCTTGTGTTCGTGGGCATGGTCGTGCTTGTCGCCGGCGGCAAAGGCGGAACCAGCCAGCGCGAGGGTGATGGAGGCGAGGAAGGCTTGCGTCTTCATGAGAGTCCTTTCAGGGGGTGGGTGTGGACAGGGAATGGTTCATAGCGCCATCAAAGTGCCTCGGCGTCCTTGTCGTCCATCAGCCGCTCGGCGTCCTTGCGGCCGAAGAGCCAGAACATCGCGGGCGTCAGGAAGGTGTCGAGCAGGGTCGAGCTGATCAGGCCGGAGAAGATCACCACCGCCACCGGGTGCAGCACCTCGGTGCCGGGGCGCTCGGCCTCGAACAGCAGCGGCGCGAGTGCGAAGGCCGTCACCAGCGCCGTCATCAGCACCGGGCTCAGTCGCTCGAGCGAGCCGCGGACGATCATCTTCTGGTCGAAGCTCTCGCCCTCGAAGCGCATCAGGTTGATGTAGTGGCTGACCTTGAGGATGCCGTTGCGCACCGAGATGCCAGCCAAGGTGATGAAGCCCACCAAGGCAGCCACCGACAGCGGCTGGCCAGACAACCACAGCCCGATCACCGCGCCGACCAGTGCCAGCGGGATGTTCACCATGATCAATGCCGACAGCGTCGTGGACTGGTAGCGGCTGTAGAGCACCACGAACATCAGCGTCAGCGACACGATGGACAACAGGCCGACCAGGCGCGAGGCCTCTTCCTGCGCCTGGAACTGCCCGCCCAGCGTGATGAAGTAGCCCTCGGGCAGCTTCGTCTCGGCCACCACCTTGCGGATGTCGGCGACGATTTCCGAGAGGGCACGGCCCGACGCGTTCGCCGACAGCACGATGCGCCGCTTGCCGTCGTCCCGGCTGATCTGGTTCGGGCCGTCGCCATCCTCGATGGAGGCCACCTTGGACAGCGGAATGCGGCCGGTCGGCGTCTCGATCAGGATCTGGCTCAGTCCCTCGATCGAGCGGGCCGACTCGGGCAGCTTCACCACCAGCGCAAAGCGCCGGCCGCCTTCTACGATCTGCGTGACCTTCTCGCCCTCGACCAGGCTTTGCAGCGTGGCCAGCACCTGGGGTGCCGGCACGCCGTACTGCGCAGCGGCGGCGTAGTCCACCCGCACCTTGATCTGCGGCGCCAGCACCTGCTTCTCGATCTGCAGGTCGGCGATGCCGGGGATGGCAGCCAGCCGCTGGCGCAGCGCATCCGCCTGACCGCGCAGGGCGTCGAGATCCTCGCCGTAGATCTTGATCGCGATCTGCGAGCGCACGCCCGAAAGCATGTGGTCGATGCGGTGCGAGATCGGCTGCCCGATCTCGATGGCCGCCGGCAGGTTGGCCAGTCGCGCCCGGATGTCGGCCCGCACCTCGTCCATCGAACGCGTCAGTTCCGAGGCCGGCTTCAGGCCGACGTCCAGCTCGCTGACGTGCACGCCTTCGGCGTGCTCGTCGAGCTCCGCTCGACCACTGCGGCGGCCCACATGCGTGACCTCGGGCACCTGGCTCACCAGCACCTCGGCCTGGCGGGCCAGCGCCGAGCTTTCCGTCAGTGTCACGCCGGGATTCAGGCGCAGCCCGATCAGCAGCGTGCCTTCATTGAAGGGCGGCAGGAAGGTGGTCGGGAAGAACGGTACGGCGGCCGCGGCTACCAGCACGGCCGCGCCTGCCGCGGCCATGGCGGCCTTAGGCCGGTCGAGCACGGCTTGTAGGCTGCTGCGGTAGCGCCCCTTCAGCCAGGCCAGGACCCGGGTGTCGCCGTGGTCCAGGTTCTTCATGCGCGGCAGCAGGTAGAAGCTGAGCACC
>ERZ761602.3316-NODE-3316-length-22978-cov-53.925010_pt1 | contig 22978 bp, 16 predicted proteins | sample MGYA00512165_ERZ761602 | MGnify/ENA primary metagenome ERZ761602 (study PRJEB28899, sample SAMN02445085) | bioreactor sludge metagenome | biome: EBPR sludge; isolation source: Thorneside wastewater treatment plant | place: Australia: Brisbane, Thorneside...
TTTGCACGTTTTGGGTACGGGCAACCGTTAAGGTAAACTGGGTTTGGGGATTAAACGGATTGGGGTAAGCCTCCGAAAGGGCAAACGTATCCGCAAGTTCAATACGCACATCAAAGGGCATGCCATGCGTAGCCGCACCGTTTAAACTGTATTCGGTTATTCGGAATGTATGTACCCCATAAGCCAAGTTGGGGATAGACAGTTGGTAGTCTTGGGGCCTATGGGGGGTACCTGCGCTTTGAATCCGTTGCAAAACTTCCCAGTCATTTGCTGTTTGGCGCTCTATTACAAAGTAGTCGCTATTGATTTCTTGTGCGGTTCGCCACAAAATCGTGGCTGTTTGCCCTGTAATCTGCGTTTGAATTCCCGTAAAGGTAACAGGTAGAGCGGCATCTGCAATGTAAAGCATCAAACCGCTATCTCCTGTAGCCGTTGCATAATAATTAACAGCCGTTTTAGCGAGAACCACTGCCAGATCACCGCTCGAAACATCAATACTGCGTAAGGTTTGTGTAGTACCAGAAGTCATGGTTCCCCATGCCGTATCCAACCAGCGAACAATTGCCCCATTTTCGCCAACGGCCATACAAAGATTGGCGGAAACACAATCCACATCTAATAGGGTAGCCATTGTTGTAGAAGTTTGGGCGGTCCAATTAGTGCCATTCCACTTTAGAATCGTTCCACCAGCCCCTACAGCGAGGCAATACGTACCATTCAAACAATGTACCCCATATAAGTTTTGTGTAGAACCCGTACTTTGAACATTAAAAGAACTGGTGTTACCCCTTAAAACGACCCCGTTATCTCCCGTTGCCACACAAACAACACTGGAGCCAGACTGACGGCAGAACACGCCATTCAAGTGCGCTGTTGTTGGTGAACTTAACAAACTCCAAACCCCACTAGACATCCGAACAAGCGTGCCGTTATCTCCAACAGCCACGCAGGAACTGGACGAAATGCAAGAGATAGCCTTTAGGTTTTCTGTGGTAATGTTGGCCTCTACCCGCTCCCAACTAAAACCAACGCCACTCCATCGCGCAATCTCGCCACCGTTGCCGACTGCAAAGCAAACCGAGTTTGTGCAAACAACGGAGTTCCATGTTGCAGCAGATACAGGCACTTCATACAGCCACTCATTATTACTTTTGTAAAAAACACGTCCATTATCACTAACCATGACACAAGTATTTGCATCTGGGCAAGAAGAATCTCGCAGATTTTGGACAATACCGCCCGTTGCATATTTCCAAGCATTACCATTATCAGACAAAACCGCTACCCCGCTTTCACCAACTCCAATGCAAAAACTATTTACCCCCTCATCATACGTACAAGAAACCCCATATAAATTCGTGCTTGTCAGGTTGTCAATCAGCGTCCAATCAAGGCTATTCCAGTCCATAATGTTTCCACCTGCTTGTACCGCCACACACCAGCTTGCGTTCGCACAAGAAACATCTAAAAAATGGGAGATACTTCCAGAGGTTTGGCTGGCCCATACACTGCTTTCCCACCTTAGAACGGTTCCATTGTCCCCTACGGCTGTACAAGCGGTGTCAAAACATGAAATTCCATTGAGTGTTTCGATAGTGCCTGTTGTTGAGGTACTCCACGTAGTGCCATTCCAAAAAAATGCCTTACCATTTCCACCGACAGCCATACAAGCGGATACACTGGTACAATCTAGGCCGAAGAGCGATTCCGTAGTACCCATAGACTCATCGCTCCATGCCGTGCCATTCCAAGATAAAAGCGTGCCGCTTGCACCTGCTGCTTTACAAAAAGTAGCACTTAAACACACTACGCCGTTTAGGTGATTGGCCGTAGGCGTTGCAACAACAGTCCAAACGCTCTCATCCCAATACATCGTTGCACCATTATTCCCCACAGCCATGCAAAAAGAGGGAGTTGGGCAATCTATATCATTCATATTGCTTGTGGTTTGGCTAACGACACCTTCCAACTCCCAACGGGAGTCAGTTTCATCAAAAAAGACTTTAACAAGTGTACCCGATTCACCCACGGCAAAACACGTTGGTAAGCTATCCGTATCGGGATCAACACAAGACACCGATTGTAAGGTATTACCTGCCGCCGCAGGGTTTGTCATCGTCCATTGGGCTTGGCTGCTTGGGCTTGTTAGAGAAGCCAACAAGCTACTGACGAACATAATTTTGCAGAGGTGAAGGTTAGGTCTGACACATAACCTTCCCTAGGTTACCAGAGAAGACTTCATAAGAATTGGTTTTAACATGGGGTTGAGGTAAAGTTTCAATCAAAAGAGAAGAGTCTTACCTTTTGATTGACAACATGATTTGACGAGCATAAAGCCTTTATCACAAAAGAAACCAAAGATAAAGAATATTGATTGATAAACCTGCATCAAGAATAAAACCTGTCATGTTGAATTTGGATGACGAAAAATAGGTCTTTAATATGGTGATGAAAAAACGTTATTTACACTTTCTGAGGGATAAAGTTTACAATTTCCCAAATTAGAAGCTAAACGCATCTTTTACATGCTACTTACCTACTTGTGTTGAATGCGCATTGCAATTCTGAAATGTATCCCTTTCAGGAAATAAAATGGTTTTAGGCTTAGGCCTTTGGCGAGTGTTTGTGTAAAACGGATGAGCGGCGGATTCGGTGGGATAATTCTTATGTTTTGGGAACCGTTTCCCCAAAGAACTGATTCATCTGGCAAGGAGCCTTATTCGTCGAATAAAAAAAAAGCTTGATCGAACAAATCTGAACCGTACCTCTTTTTTGGAGGATTTTGCACACGTCACAAAGGACAAACGTTCCAAGAGTAAACGTGAGTTAAAATGAATCCGACCCAAAGCGTTCTGAGCAATTACAAAGAGGTGCGAACCCTGAGCAACCATACCCTGAGCGGCGTTCTGAGCAGAAAACCCTTAGGAGTCCTTCAGCAGGCCAAAGCCGCCATCCTGAACCGCCAAAGCCGTCATCTATTGGCAAACTCGGAAATCATGGAAGATCGGTGGCATGAGCGTACTCTTCTCTATAAAGAGATTTTAATTTTGCTCTTCATTGGTCTGCTGGTGGTACTTCGTGCCATGTACAGCTAAACCAGAACCCTATTTATGCGCAACCGTATTGTCTTTCTGACCTTGAAAATAGCCTTTTTAGTGCTTCATCACGCCACCGTAGTTGCGCAACATACCCAGATAGACTGTGCTCGTCTTCCGGATGCCCTTTCCGCAATAGAGTGGCCACAAATGGTGGCCTGTGCTATCGAGGCCCGGAACCAGAAAGATCTTGAAACGGCTATTCACCTCCTACGTTTGGTTTCAGCGCAATTTCCACAGGAGGTGAATCCACGCTTAGAATTGGCCATCACCTTGGCTTGGGCGAAAAAATATGAAGAAGCGCAGGCATTGTATCGCGATTTATTGTATGCGGATCCCGATCTTTTCCCTGCGTTGATGGGGCAGGCTTGGGTAACGGCATGGCAGGGAGCGCCGGAGCGTGCCGCAGAGCGGTTTAAGGCGCTGGTAGTTGCGTATCCAGAGCAAATGGAGCCTAAGATCGGTCTAGCGTTTTCGTATCGGGCATTGCTACACTACGACGCAGCCCGTCGGTTATATCGGGAAGTATTGGCCCAAGTCCCCGATCATGCAGGGGCTATAGACGGATTAGAGGCCCTGAAGTATGCCGCAAAAACCGATCTGACCATCAATACGGGAAAATTAACAGTTTCAGAGGGCCGGCATGTGGAGCAACAAGTGGCTGAGGTGGCCCATCAACTGAACCGGAAGTTTGCGTTGACTGCCACGGCTTTTCGCGATGTGCAAACCGAAAATCGGACCGATGCTTGGAAGGGTGCACGTGTGGGAGCGATGATCCGTCTGACGGAAAAGACACGCACCGGACTGGCCCTGTTTGGTTCAAAAGGCCAATTGGATTACCGTTATGGGATTTCATTGGATGTCAATGTACGTGCCGGAAGTGCCGTTACGTTTTTGGCAACGCTGCGTCCGGGTCTGAAAAATGGAAAAGATTTTGAATGGATTGCCGGGGGTGGTTTTTTAGTTCAAAATAATCCGCGAAACTACTTTTTGTCGCAGTGTTTTATAGAACAGTTGGCGGGTTTACCCCAAAGTATGACCTGTGCGGGAACATATAAACAACGGGTTGGAAACCGCTTCTCGGTGCAACCAACACTGGTTTGGCATCGCCCGATTCCGGAAAATCCAGAACAACAGATTTTAGATATAAACTTCGCCTTGCAATATCAGTTTACGCCTCGGTTACTAGCTGGCGCAAATATTGGATTCGGGAAAGATAACACCCAGCGGCTTGGTTTTGGAGTGCGCTTCCGAAGATAAAAAATTAGGTATTACTGTTTGGGAAGAATAATGGGAAAGGGTGCGCGGGAATCGGGCGAAGGCTTGACTCCCGCGTATTTTTTATCGTTTGGTTGGTTCGGTTCAGGCGATAGAAGGGCCGTTCAATATCTCGTACAACTGCTGAAAATTCTCGGTATCGGGATTTTCGGTGATAGACAGGACTTCCACTTCAGGGATTTGTGCAAGTACCGTCCGAAGATAGGTCGTAGCCATAGGCAAAAAATGGCCGATGGCTTCTTGTTCACCCACCACCCAGACAGCTAACGAAAATGTACCTTCCGACGGGGCTACTTCCAATAAATACAATTGTTGAGATAGGTTTCCCAATGCAAAATGGATGGCTTCGGGCGAGGTTTCGGCCACTTGTTTTAGTTGTGCGATCAGTTTAATGGCTTTTTGCATGTCATGGTCGGGTTTATGTGCCTATAACTTCACCCATCTACCGTTCTCTTCTACTTCTATTTTCATGATAGGATGAATTTCCCAAAGTGTTCCCCGTGTTTTTCCTAATTGTTCGGGGTGTTCAGGATCCATAAAGAGCCAGCCTGAAATCCGAACCCGTTTTTGGGTATTGGCAATGGCATTTAAGCGGGTAAGTGACCAGTCGGGGTTCTGGGCACGCAGTCGCGGGGTGGGTTCCACGACAATAGATTTTGCTCGGTCTCGTCGTCGGGTTTCAACAAGCCACATATGAAAGTCTAACATCTCATTTTCGATGCCATTACAATTGGTGGTTTCTGGGCCGGAAATTTTTGCACCCGCTAAGAAGCCCTCTACCGAGACCGCCATCTGTTCATACTCGGCCACCAACTGCACATCGCGTAAGCGCCAATTTTGTCGGTCTTTGCGATGGATTTCTTTCGGAACTGGGAGTTTATACACCCAGTCGAAGGAGACGGGCCGATACGCCTGTGGCCAGTGGTCTCGGTTTTTTTGGATATTCATTAGTGGATCACCACCCGAACCTTCAGCAGGACATCCACGGAATGGCTTGCTTTTGATCATCGCAGGTGTAGGCTGCGGCGTGGGCGCGGGAGGGGATGGAAAAGAAGAAGGTGGTTTTTCTGGTTTCTTCATTGTGTCGGTTGATTGGGGTACGGATTCAGGATTTTTCATGAGGTAATAATACCCTGCCCCTGCAAAACCGATGATTATGATGCTCCAGAAGAGATTTTTGAACATGCTGAATAGAAGGTCGTGAAAAGCGCAGTTGCGCAGATGGTAGCAATGACTTAGATTCCCGAAAATACGATCCGCAAACCCCAAATCATGCATCCAATGGCAACCAAAGAAGAATTTATCCAGACCATACAAACAGCGTATCAGTTTTCTGGAACCACCATTGCGTTAGGTGGCGCCTTATACAAAGGAGAAAGCCTACCCAACACCTTGGTGCGTGTTCCCGTTAAAATGCTCAATCGGCATGGCTTGATTGCTGGTGCTACCGGAACCGGAAAAACCAAAACCCTGCAACTCTTTGCCGAAAAACTTTCGGAAAACGGCATTCCAGTATTGTTGATGGATATCAAAGGCGACCTTTCGGGAATTGCGGCCAGTGGTGATCCGAACAATACCCGTGCATTAGAACGCCACCAGAAAATCGGGCTACCCTATAAGGTTACCGCCAATCCGGTAGAATTCCTAACCCTTTCCGGAGAAAAAGGGGCACGGCTACGCGCCACCGTTACCGAATTTGGCCCGGTATTGTTTTCCAAAATTTTAGGGCTGAACGATACGCAATCTGGTGCCGTTTCTGTGGTTTTTAAATACTGCGATGACAAACAATTGCCTCTTTTAGACCTTAAAGACTTCAAAAAGACCCTTTCTTATTTGGCAGAAGAAGGCAAAGCCGAGATTACTGCAGAATATGGCGCCATTTCGACAGCCACCGTTGGAACCATTATCCGGAAAGTACTGGAGTTGGAGCAACAAGGCGCCGAAGTGTTTTTTGGCGAGCCGTCTTTCGAGGTGGATGACCTCTGCCGGATAGATCTTGAAACGGGTCGCGGTATGGTGAACATCCTCCGGCTCACCGATTTGCAAGACCGTCCTAAATTGTTTGCAACCTTTATGCTACAATTGCTGGCCGAGGTGTATGCATCGTTTCCGGAAGAAGGGGATTTGGAGGCCCCTAAGTTGTGTATTTTTATAGATGAAGCCCATCTAGTGTTTTCGGAAGCTTCGCAGGTTTTACTCAACCAAATTGAAGCCATCATCAAATTGATCCGCTCGAAAGGCATTGGTATCTTCTTTATTACCCAAAACCCTGCCGATATTCCCAATGCCGTTTTAGGACAATTGGGCCTCAAAGTACAACACGCCCTTCGTGCTTTTACTGCGAAAGACCGCAAAGATATTAAATCGGCGGCTGAAAACTACCCGGAATCGAAATTCTATCAAGTGGAAGATGAACTGACCGAATTGGGGATTGGGGAGGCTTTTGTCACAGTACTCAGTCCGAAAGGGACTCCAACCCCATTGGTACACACGTTGATGTGTGCGCCCGGTTCGCGAATGGATGTACTTACACCGATGGAGTTGGACGCGCTGGTTGCGAAATCTAAACTGGCTGCTAAATACAACAAGGTGGTAGATCCGCAAAGTGCCTACGAAATACTCAATGCCAAAATGCAGCAAGCCCAACTTGCCGAACAACAAGCCGAGTTGCAGCGCCAGCAGGAAAAAGCACAGGCCGAGCAGCTAAAACAGCAACAAAAAGCACAAACCGAAACAGCCAAGCGCAAACCTGAAAAAACCATTGTAGAGCAGGTACTGACCAGTTCGGTGGGTAAACAAGTGACCAAAACCGTCTTTAACGAATTGGCCCGAGGCTTGCTTGGTGTATTGGGTCTGGGTGGGCGTAGGCGTTAGTTCCCTACTTTTAACCGACTTAATGCCGTTCTTGCCCGTTGTTCTAAGCCCTTATGATAATCGAATTTTTCCCGATACATCAGGGCTTTCCGATAGGCAAGAATGGCATTCTCTGGTTGTTGGAGGGCTTCGTAGCATTCACCAATATAGAGTTGGCTATAAGGGCCCCACTTGGCAAGAGGATCTCCAGGGTTTTGGACAGCCCGATCAAAAAAAACAATTGCTTCTTCGTAGCGTTGGGATTTTTGAAGTGACAGCCCTTTCCGGTAGTGTGCTTCTGCGAGGTGCGTTGGGGAGATGGTTTCTTGGGATAAGATGTTTTCCACTTCTGTAAGTACAAAGGCATAATCGCCCGCATCCGAAGCATTTTGTAGGCGTAGTAATTGCTTCTCAATAGGCGTCATTGGTGTTTCGATACGCAGTGTCGCCTGTCTGAGGGCAAATTCATCCATGTCATAGGCAAATCCGGCTTTCACTTTTTGGTACATCTCCACAGCGGCCTTCCGGTCTCCACCCATTTCTAAGGCCTGACCCATTTTAAAATATGCCTGCCCAACAAGGGTCGTTCCCTGAAACTCCTGTGTAAATCGTGTAAGCTCTCGAATGGCTTCTTCGTATTGATTCAGCCGGAAGTAAAGTTCTCCCAGATAAAACAAAAAGATGGTAGGCACAACTACTTCGCTCTTTTTCCCGGATCGTGTAGCGGCCTCCAAATAAGGCAGCGCCTCACGCGCCTGAAACTTATTACGTAGGGCGTAGCCGTATAAAAAATTGAGTAATGGACTTTGTGGATATGCCTTTTGCAACGCACCAATCTTCTGGATTCCGTTCCGTTCATTTCGGTTCAAGATCTCGTCGCTCAGTGCAAAATAAATTGCAGCTTCTTCTTGTACCCACTTGGCCTTTGTAATGGCCCGTTCTAAGTGATTTAGGCCATCTTGTACCGTACCACGATACCCCAGAAAACCCAGAAGGCCTTGATATGTTCTTGGTGCAGAGCCGATCAAAACTTGCATCAAGCCCATACCTTTATAGGCTTCTTCAAAATATGGATCTTGCTCTATGCACCATACATAGTTGTTGTACGCCTCTCGTCCGGCCATTGCAGCGCCAAGCATATCATTCCGCAAAATACCAACAATGGCACGGTGCATGGCCGACTCGGCTGTCAAAAACCGACGCCATAACGGATCGCTCACATAACGTAAAGCCGTATTAAGCGCCGTGTTATGCGTTTTGAATTCATTAAGCCTCGCTGTTGTTTGACCAAAACCAAATTGCCAGACCGCCATTGACGATAAATGGTACTGTGCCATCGCTTGGCTCATGGGGTCTTTGTTGTATTGGATCACTTGTTGGAATTGCTGTGTGGCCTGAGTGATACGAAATGCAAAAAAAGCTTCTCGACCTAGTTTGAGCGCTGGGATCATGGGAAGATCGTGCTTAGGTTGGGCAATGACCAATGTGCAGGCCAGCAAAAGCCACAAAGAAATCCGTCTATATATCGAAAGCATCTGTTTTTTATCAAAAAGTCTTCGGGTGAGTTGCAGACATCTCTAACAACGCACCCGAAGACCCAAAAGTATAGTTCGGAATCAAAAATTAATGATGTGGTACATTATTCCGCTGCTGTTAGGCGAACATCATCGGCATGTGGATCCGGATTTACTTCGTGTAACTGTCCCTCGGACTTGGCAATTACCGTACAGACCATCAGGTCACCTGTAATGTTGGTTACTGTCCGAAGCATATCGAGAATCCGATCTACCCCTAAAATAAGTGCAATTCCGGCACTTGGAACCCCTACCGATTCCAAAATAATGATGAGCATAATAACACCAGCTCCCGGTACTGCTGCGGTTCCGATGGAGGCCATTACGGCAAGTAATAACACATTCAACTGTGCTGAAAAACTTAGGTCCATACCTAATGCCTGGGCAATAAAAACGGTCGCAACCCCTTGATATAGGGCCGTCCCATCCATATTAACCGTTGCCCCCAATGGCAAGACAAACGAAGAAATTTCTTTGGAGGCCCCTATTTTCTCTTCGGCGCACTCCATCGTTACAGGAAGGGTGGCTCCACTCGAACTGGTGGAAAAGCCAACTAATTGGGCACGGGAAATGGCCTTAAAAAACTTTTTGATGTTATAACGACTCAAACCATATAAAAATGCCGGATACACTACAGTCGTGTGGATAATGAGTCCGCCTATAACCGTTATGCAATAGATGCCTAAAGCCCCCAGCAGTTGGAGTAATTTTCCAAGATCGTCTCCTGCCACGCTGACAATGGTACTGGACATGAGGGCGAAGACACCCAAAGGTGCCATGAGCATGATGATGTCCACCAATTTGATCACCAAATCATTCAAGCCGTCAAAGAAGTCTAATATGGGCTTGGCCTTGACCTTGGGAATCTGTAAAAGTCCAATCCCAAAGAAAATAGCAAAGAAGACAATCTGAAGCATGTTGCGGTTGTCTGCTCCGGCCTTAAAAATATTATCCGGAACCATATCAATAAGGATTTGCAAAGGCCCCCGTTGTCCCACAGAGGCGGCGGCGTCTTTACTGGTTTGTACATTATCGGCATAAGAAGACATCAAGGACTCACGCATCTCGGGTGGAACCTGATGGCCGGGTTGAAAAATATTCGCAACCAGAAGACCAATCGCAATGGCAATGGCTGTTGTTAGAATGTAAAGTCCTAGTGTTTTACCTCCAATACGGCCTAATTTTCGGATGTCTGCCAGAGAAGCCACACCCATAATCAAGGACGCCAAAACCAATGGAACAGCGATCAGTTTGAGGAGGTTAATGAAAATAGTACCGAAAGGGGTAATCCAGTCGGTTGTGAACTGCTGAAAACCATTGGTTGCTGCGACTACGCCATAAACCAAGCCCAGAAGCAACCCTAAAATAATTTGCCAATGTAGTTGTTTGTACCAAACCATAACGAATGCAGGTTAAAATGATGAACGGGGAAATGGCAACAATACGTTTAATATATCCCAATAAGGGGCGGTATATCCTCTATATGAGCCAAAGATAACACAAACCGCCTAATATTCCGCCTAAAAAGGTATTTGCAAGATTAACACGGTCATTATTGATCCAACGGTATCCGGCAATGAGGCGGTTTTCTACCAAACCGCTATATCGTCGTTCTACCACCACGCCAGAAGCATCCATATATTGCGCCTGAACCGTTCCGCCAAGAATGCTATCCAGAAACATGGAAACCATACCAGCGCCCACAATTATAAAGGCTCCTTTCCAGATCCATACATCGCCTAAAAAGGCGGCACTCGCCAGCCAAACCGCACCTGATCCGAAAAGCGCTCCGATGGTTCCAGATACCGAAATACCGCCGGAGACGCCGGGTGGCACCAGGCGAAACGTAGGCAATTGCCAGGTCTTTCCTTGAAAATAGCCCCCAATTTCGGTTCCCCAGGTGTCGGCAGCGGCAGCGGCAAAAGAGGCCACAAAAGCCCAATAAAAGACCTCGTTCTGGAAAAATACGTATAAAACCAGCATTGCCCAGGCAAACCCACCATTGGCATAAACCTGACCAGCATCCCGACGCGAAGTTTTTTCGTTTTTTCCTTCGATGGCTGCTTTTCGCTTCTTACCAAATTTGGATAATAAACTCGACAGTACAAAAAAAGTGAGGCCGGGTAAGCTCCATTTCCATTCCCCCAGTCCAAAAACCGTCATGCCAAACAATGCCACCGCAAGCGTGCCCGATAGGTCCAGAAACTTCAAACGCCAAGCCGAAAAGGCAAAACCGATCCCCACCAATACCGAAAATGCTAAATAATAGGCCAAACCATGATGGTGATTCACGAAAACAAGGGCCGTCAGAATTGCGACAACCATGAAAAAATTATCCCAGCCATCTCCGCCTAAGGCCTCCGCAAGGGTCGCAGCAACTGCCGAAGTAAAAGCTGCCAATATGATCGTGTCCCAGCCCCAGCGTAAATCAAAACCATTCAGGTATAGCCCAATCAGAACCAATAAAAAAGCGGAAAGTGCAAATGCTATTGAGCCTGCCACCGATTTCTTGGACTCGCCAATCTGATACGCCATCGGTTTCGGCACGCTCATCCCCACCCAAGAGGCAAGTGGATCCGAAAAGGAGAGCACTAAAAACGTACACTGTATGGCAAATATCCGTCCTTCATCAGGACTCCAACTGGTAATCAATGCAAAAAGCAATGCCAATGGAAAAGTGACAGTGCCCCAGCTTTTTCGGGAAATACCATGCATTCCCTGAAACCAGTGATGTTGGATTGCTATAAAGTTTGCAGCAACAAATATGAGCGCCAGTACATAGATCCAGAATGGATTGGTAAAAAGCAGCGGTGAAAGCGTAACAAACAATCCTGTAAACGCATGAATCAACCGACGGGTCACCTCCGCAGAAACGTGTAGGCGGGCATTTAGCCACTCGCCTATCCCCACCAAGCCCAGTAAAAACAACGTACAAGCGAGAAAGATTGGTAGATCTGTCCACAACTCCGAAACTGAATCGAACATAAAACGTTTTTTCAACAAATACACAGGGTAGGTGGTTCAGCGTTCAAAATACAAACGCTTAAACCATTTGCCAACTAAGTGTGAAAGGCCATTATATTGTTTTTTTCTGGATGATTGTTCTTTGATGTGGGATTTCATAGTTTATGGGGGCAATTAATCCGGCCTTCTGAATTTTTCGGAGTATAACCTTCATCCGAAAACCCACAGACTTTCATGGCAAAATTTGTACACCACTCCATATACCGTCTTGGGGACGCGCTGGCTGCTTCACTAAAAGAGGAGCAAGTGCTGCCTCCGATACCTCCACAGGTCTCTCCAGACGCACTACAAGAATTGGCTGATTTGTTCCCGCGCCCAAGTGAATCCCTGACAATGGATGAGGCACAACAGCAGGAGGCATTGCCACCTCTTGTGCCCGATACTTGGACTTCTAACACTTTCGCGGATGCTCCTTCGCTTACCGCGACGGTTCCCCCAATCCCACCGGAGCTACCGCAAACCGTTGTCGTGCCTTCAGAAATTCCGGTTCCTCTTCCCTCAAACGTGTTACCTGAAACTCCTATGCCAAACACAACAGTGCCTTCGTATCCGTCTCCTAATTCAGGACCCGATGTGGACCTGAACGAATATCCGGACGCCGTAAATTATAATACGGGCAACCCCACCGCGCCCCCCGCAGAAACCTCCATTCCTGTAAACGTCCCCTCAGGACCGTTTGGAAAGCCCTATGCTTTGCCCAATGTGGTGTACCAGACCGAAGGCGAACTTGTCAACGAAGCCGTAGATTCTGGTTGGCGAAATAAAAATAGTTGGCTTTATGCTGGAATGATTTCTATGGCGGGGGTTATTGGGATTGCGGCACTCGTGGTGTATGCCTATCTCACCCTGAACTACTACAGCCTTGCGCTGGCCATCACCGGAACAGGTGTTATTGCCTTTTTCACCACATTATATGCCTCCAATCGGCTTTCAAACTCATCCGACTTGGATAAGGGCGAATACCGAAAGGCCATCACGACTTCCTTTATCTTGGTCTATTTCTTGTTGATTGGTGCAAAAACCGCCACCGATACCCTCGCAAGTAGCCAAATTCAAATGGGTACCCTCTTAGATCAATTCACGTATCTCGTGGGCATGATTGTGGGTTTCTATTTTACGTCGAGCATTGTCCGAGATTGGCGGCAGGCTGATGTTGCCTCGGACGATGTGCCTTACACCGAGGGAGAAGGCGGATAAGGGAGTATTCGTTTTGTTTTTCGGCCCTCGACAAGAGGGCTTTTTTGTAGGGTATTCCTTGACATCTTTTGAATAGATTGTCTTACATTCTTCATTTAGCTTTTGATTTATACCTGTCAAGGTTGATAGACATATTCCTTAACTTCATTTTCTTACTACACAAAAGTTAAGATCGGTGGCGGAACGTTTATATACGAAATGCTTTTTAAAAAAATCTCTACCGTTCCCATTTTTTATTCTACTTGCTATGATGGCCGTACAACTTAGCTTTTTTATCACCTACACATGAAAGAGCCTGAAAAGTTATCATTTTTTGCCGGATTGACCTTCGGGGTTTTTATTACCGCCATGTATATTGGCGTGGGTGTTTTTGTTTGGGTACTCAACCCTAAGCTAAAAATGATGTCTCCTGAAATTGCACCTTGGGTGAGTGCTTTGTTCATTGTTTATGGGTGTATTCGGGGATACCGGATATATCAGGACTTTGGAAAACAATAAATTACGACTGCATTCGTTTCTGGCTTAATTTCGATCTGGAATTCCCAGAGGCCGATAAAGCAACCAAAACTGTACAGGATTGTGATGAAACAAATACGCTGGACACTCTTTTTGATCACGCTCGCCGTAATTGGTTGTACCGACCGCAATGATGGGGTCGTTTTGGATACCATGACCAGTGGAAAGATCAAAATTGTAGTGGACGAATCCTATAAACCCATTTTTGAGACTCAGTTAGATGTTTTTCATTCGGATTATCCAGATGCCAAGATAACCCCGCTATACCTCTCGGAGACCGAAATGATGAACAAGTTTCTGGCGAGTGACTCGTTCCATGTTGCGATATCCTCCCGCGAACTGACGCCACAGGAAAAGCAGTATTTTGAAAAGATCAAGGTTGTGCCAATCACAACCAAAATCGCAAAAGATGCCATCGCCCTTGTGATCCACCCCTCAATGGGGGAGGTAAAACTGACGGTTGGGCAGTTGAAAGAAATATTCTCCGGTAAAATCCGGTCTTGGAGTGGTGTAGGTGCAAAAGGAGGAGACTTGCGTGTGGTGTTTGATAACCCCAATTCCAGTTCTGCGCGGTATGTATCTGAACAGTTCACGGGCGGGGCAAAACTACCCGATAATATTTTTGCCACCAAACAGACCTCGGATGTATTAACTTATGTTTCACAGAACCCCGGTGTGCTTGGGGTGATTGGTGTAAACTGGATTAGTGATCTCGACGACCCGACCAATCCTTCTTTTACCAACAAAGTAGAAGTGGTGGCCGTTGCAAAGTCTGAAGGTGAGGAGTACTTTAAACCTTATCAGGCGTATATTGCACGCAAAGATTATCCATTAACACGCGAGGTACACGTAATTAGTCGTGAAGGCCGCAATGGCTTAGGGAAAGGTTTTTCCTTCTTCACAGCCTCCGATAAAGGACAGCGCATAATCCTTAAATCCGGTTTGGTTCCGGCAACTGCGCCGTTACGGCTCATCAAAGCCAAAAATGAATCCCCATACTAAAATAAAACAACCTTAACTTTGTATATTCTGGACTTTCCGTCATCCTCAACCCCAATAAACATCATGAACAAGATCCATACGTTCACGAAAAGCCTTTTAACGCTCCTTGTGTGCTGGCTGGCCATTCAGGCTGTGCCCGCCCAGTCGCTGAGCGATGCAGAAAAATTGCTGAGTTACGACCGCGCCGAAGAGGCGATTACCCTGCTGAGGTCCCTGAGTCAGGCAGCGCCTGCCGATGTCCCAACCAATTTTGCACTGGGAAAAATATTGCTCAATCAGGGAGACAAAGATGGAGCGATTGCCGTATTCCAGCAGTTGGCTTCCGGAACACCAAATACGGCAGGGGCATTGCTTGGGGCAGCGCAAATTTTGATTTTGAACAACAATGTTGCTGGAGCTAAAACCAACCTCGACAAAGTAGCGCGTTTAGCCAAAAAAGATGCAACACTGATGCGCATTATTGGGGAATCTTTGTTATTGGGTGAACATGCAGATCCTACCCTTGCCCTCACGTTTCTGGAAAAAGCCCGGAGTATGGCCAAAACGGACCCTACGGTCTATAAGGCATTGGCAGATGCTTATGATGGTCAGAACAATGCCGGAAAAGCAGTGACCCAATGGGAATATGTGATGCAATATTCTCCCAATGACCCCATTCCACACTACGAGGTCGGAAAAATCTGGCAACGTGCCAAAAATAGTGATATGGCCATTGCCTCCTTTACAAAAGCCAATGAGTTGGATCCCAAATTCCTTGGGCCTTTGCGCCGTATTCGGGACTTATACTACGACAATAACCAATGGGGAGGAACTTTAGATGCTTCAGAGAAAATTGTGGCTACTGGTGCCGCCACTTTTGAAGACTGGCGCCCATATGTAGAAGCTGCCTACTTCTCTCGTAACTATGACACCTTGATTCGTATCATTCCTGGTGTTGTAGCAAAATATCCGGAAGAAAACTATCTCTGGCGTTTGTTGGGTTATGCGCAATACGAAAAAAGTAACTATCAGGCTGCATTGGATGCCATGAATACCTTCTTCCCAAAGCAAGACCCTGAAAAAATCTTGGTTTCGGATTATGATTATACCGCCAAGATCTATGAGAAATTAGGTGCAGACTCTACCGCTGCCACCTACTACGAGAAAGTGGTGGAGTTAGATCCAGAAGGCAAAAAAGAACTAAATGGAACGATTGCCAATATCTACTTCAAGAAAAGAAACTGGAACAAAGCAGGACAGTACTTCCTGAAGAAAATTCAAACCTCTGCCGAGGTGAAAGACCAAGATGTCCTCTTGTTGGGCTATTGCTATTTTTATAACCAACAATATGCCCAAGCAGATAGCACTTTTGGTAAGGTGGCTGAAATGCGTCCAGATTTGCCCGCCGCGCCTTATTGGCAAGGATATACCCGTCAGATCCAAGAAGACAACCAAAACCGCGCCAATAAGCTAACCGAGGATATGCCAGGTTTTAAGATTGGTACTGCAAAAGCTTCGTTTGATAAGTTTATCGAACTGGCACAATCCGACCCGGCCAAGTACAAGCCACAATTTACGCGGGCATATAAATACCTGATTTCGTATTACGGTGTACAAAAAGACTTGGACAACACAAAGGCATACATCAATAAATATCTGACGGAAATTGATCCGAATAATGCCTTCTATAAGGAATTGCTGGCGAATCTGAATCAGTATGGATTCCAGACAACCGTTCAGGTACCGAAAACGCCTGTTACCGGAGGTAAGTCTCCCGCGAAACCCAATGGAAAAAGTAAATAATGAACGTTTAACATAAATTTTCTTCCCATGCCTACTTATGAATATCGAAGGGAGGATGGCACTACGTTTGAGGTTCAACAATCCATAACCGAACCAGCACTTGAATCTTGTCCGAACACTGGTCTGCCTGTTAAACGGATAATTTCTGGCGCTGGGTTGGTCTTCAAAGGAAGCGGGTTTTATCTGACCGATTATGCCCGCAGTGGAAATAAGGCCGAAAGTACGGCTACTTCCAGCGAATCATAATGCAAACTTAAACCCCGTTTTACCGACGGGGTTTTTTGTTTTACGGGTGGCAATATTGGCTATAGCCCTTCCGTTCTTCCATAGTAACTTTTCATCATAACACTTCTTCTGCCATGAAAAACTCATTTCTGAAATTTTTTATTCTATGTATCATTGCTTTTCCTATTGGTGTTCAAGCTCAAATTGCCATCGAAAACAATGATGATCCAATGTCTCGTGCAGCAATGGTAAAGCCAGATGCTGCATGGCGGCCATATGAGGTCAAATCCATTGTGGTAAATACACAACTACGAGACCAGGTTGCCGAAACCCAAGTGTCGCAAACCATTCATAACCCAAGCCATCGGGTGATGGAGGTGGAACTGTTATTCCCTTTGCCAGATGGCGGCTCGGTGCAAAGTTTCACCTTGATGGTCAATGGAAAAGAAATGCCTGGCCGTTTGTTACCCAAAGACGAGGCCCGTGGTATTTATGAAGCAATTGTTCGGCGAAAAAAAGATCCAGCTTTGATGGAATATGCGGGCTATGGCGTGTTTAAGACCAGTATTTTCCCCATCCCCTCCGGCGAAGATCGTACTATTACGCTTAAATACACCCAGCTTTGTACCAAGGAAAAAGGGATTGTTTCGTTTAGCTATCCGTTTGGAACACAAAAATTTTCAGGCGGTCGGATAGGGAAAGTGGCTTTTAAAGGACGTATTGTCTCTACGGAACCCTTAAAAACCCTGTACAGCCCAACGGATCAACTCCAGATAGACCGCCCTTCCGACCGCGAGGCCATTGTCTCGTTTGAAGAAGCCAATGTACGCCGCGAGCGCGACTTTAAACTCACTTTTACAGCGGAAGCGGGTGAAGTGGGGGCAACGGTACTGAGCTTTCGTCCAGACGATAAACAAGATGGCTATTTTATGTTGCTTGCTTCGCCGGATGTAAAAACAGCGCGTAGCCGGAAGATATTGCCTAAAACAGTTTTATTTGTCTTGGATCGTTCCGGTTCAATGGAAGGAAAAAAACTAGAGCAGGCGAAAGAAGCCCTGAAATTTGTACTGAACAACCTGCGCGAAGGAGATTATTTTAATATTGTAGATTATGATGACAGTATCCGTGCGTGGAAATCCGCGTTGCAACCATACAATGCAGACAATCGCCGAGAGGCATTACGTTATACCGAGGCCATCGAGTCCGGCGGAGGAACCAATATCCATAGTGCCCTCGAAAAAGCAATGGAGCAGATTCAAAACGAGAAGCGACCCAATTACGTTCTTTTTCTAACCGATGGGCTGCCAACCGCCGGTAATACCAACGAGATGCAAATTGCCGAAAATACCCGCCGTAAAAACCGGCATCAAGCACGAGTTTTTGCCTTTGGTGTGGGTGAGGACGTAAATGCCCGGCTTTTGGATCGTTTGGTAAATGGGAATGGCGGAAGAAGCGAGTATGTGAGCCTCGAAGATAATCTGGAAGCCAAAATCGCCGCGTTCTATTCAGGCATTACCGCACCCTTGTTGACGAATATTCAGATAGAAATGAGTCATACCAATCTTAACCGTGCGTATCCAAGCGTGCTACCAGACTTGTTTGAAGGAGGACAGGTTGTATGGGTGGGCCGCTACAATAAGTCTGGTAAAACAAAAGTGAGTATTTCAGGAAAGGTAGGGGATGAATTAAAGACCTTCCGTTTTGATGCAGACTTGGCTCAGGTCTCTGACGGCACGACCCATAGCTATGTGGAAAAGTTATGGGCAACACGCAGAATCGGAACCATTATTGACCAAATAGACCTGAATGGCCGGAACGAGGAATTGGTAAATGAATTGGTGAGTTTGTCTAAAAAACACGGTATTCTGACGCCTTATACCAGCTTTTTAGCCGATGAAGACGTGGATTTGCGGGCGACCTCGGCGAATATGCAGCGTGCTTATTCTGCCACTGAAGACCTGAATGAAACGTCTGGTGCTTACGCGAATGCCCAGCGCTCGGCCAAGCAAGATATGATGAACCAATCAGTGGTGGTGGCCAATAAACCGATGGCCAAACGCAATCCGGTGAGACCTGCTCCTAGCAATAGGGGGGGCGTAGCTTCCGAACCTCCCAAGGCGGAAGAAGAAAAAGAAACCTTACAACAAGTTGGGACAAAAACCTTCTTCCTGCGCAATAACCATTGGATAGAAAGCGAAATTACGGCTGAGGAAGAAAAAACAGCAAAAGTGATTAAGTTGATGACGGATGAATACTTTGCTTTTACACGTAGTCAGACTCCGGAGGTAAACCAATATCTGAACTTAGACCGTACCACAATTGTACGGATTGGCAGCCAAGTTTACAAGTTTGAGCGTTAACCTCTCATTTAGTTCATAATCCAAGCCGGAGACCCTCAAAGGGGCTTCGGCTCTTTTTATTGGCACTGAGGATATGTATCTTTGAACTTTCCTTACCCAAATACAGACCCATGCAACAAAGTGACCGTGTATTCAACCGCCTGACAATTGTGGCAGCTTTAGGCTATTTTGTAGATCTCTACGATATGGCTTTGTACAATCTTGTAAAAAAAGAAAGTTTAATGGCGCTGGGGTTTGCCGGACAAGCCCTAATAGATGCTGAAATTTCTTTATTTAGCTGGCAGAACACTGGTATGCTTGTTGGTGGGTTGTTGTGGGGCATTGGGGGAGACAAACGAGGCCGCCTAACCGTTTTGTTTGGCTCCATTTTTCTTTATTCAGTGGCCAATATTGCCAATGCTTTTGTTACGGATTATTATTCATATGCCCTCTGTCGCTTATTGGCAGGTATTGGCCTTGCGGGTGAATTGGGCGCTGGCATAACGCTGGTCTCCGAATCGCTCACCAAAGAGAAAAGAGGTTATGGCACCATGATGGTGGTGGGATTTGGCTTGCTCGGTGGGGTCACGGCGGCGTTTTGTTCACGATTTTTAGACTGGCAGACGAATTATCTGGTGGGGGGCGCGATGGGATTGGTGTTGTTGTTGCTCCGGATCGGGACTTTTGAACCGACCATGTTTCTCAAAACCAAGATGACCACAGTGGCACGTGGTAACTTTCTCATGCTTCTGCATCCACCGCGTTTGGGGAAGTATGTTTGGTGCATCGCCATTGGTTTACCGATCTGGTTTTGTTCGGGTATTCTGATTGCGTTTGCGGATCGTTTGGCACAGGGAAGTGGGGTTCTGGGAGTCATCACAATTGCCAACTCGGCAGTGTTTTATAATTTGGGCGTTTCCTCTGGCGACTTTCTCAGTGGTTGGTTAAGCCAGGTATTTAAATCTCGGAGACGTGTGATCCTCGGTTTTCAGTTGGCATTACTGGGTATTATATTTGTTTACCTGCTTTGGCCCGGTGTCCCGCAGTGGCTATTCTATTTCTTTACGTGGCTTATTGGGCTGGGTGCAGGGTATTGGGCGGTTTTTGTGACCAATGCCGCCGAGCAATTTGGTACCAATATTCGGTCAACGGTTTCTAATACGGTGCCGAATTTTGTTCGGGGGGCACTGGTTCCTATGGGATGGGTATTTGCTTTCTTGTATCCTAAAGTAGGCATGACATATGCCGCTCTGTTCATCGGGATTACCGTAAGTGTAGTAGCCATATATGCTACCTTCCAGATTGAAGAAACCTATGGGAAAGACTTAGATTATGTAGAAGAATAAACGGCTGAAATTGGTCGGAACCAAAATTAAGTTGAGCCGTGAGAACAAAAAGCCAGCCGGACTGTATTCCACACAAAATTGCCATGCAGTTCCCTTGGATTTGGCGTACCTTAATATACCGCTCTAAAAAAACCAGCGCTTTATAAACCGGAAATTATCACCTTATCGAATAAAATTATGGGTAACATTGGATCAACGGAAATCATTGTCATTGCCTTAGTGATTTTCATTTTCTTCGGCGCCAAACGCCTACCTGAAATTGCTCGGGGCTTAGGCAAGGGCATTGGTGAATTTAAAAAAGCCACCCGTGATATTCAGAACGAACTGAATGTACAAGCGGATGACTACCAGTATCAGCAACAACAGTCATACAACCAAGCGCCGCAAATTCAGCCACCTCAGCCGCCTGTTGGCCAGACGCAGCCCCGCACGCCGTCCGCTCAGGCTCCACGAGACAATGCCTAAGTAAGGATTTGTGGTACGTTTGTTGTTTGTATTTCCATTCTGATTTTTCATGTATCGTACATTTTCGGAAGCCCAGACCGCGCTTTTGAAAGGCGAAACCAGTTCCCAAGCACTGGTATTGTCGTTTTTAGCCGCTATTGAAGAACGAAATCCTTCGCTTAATGCCTTCTTAACTGTAGATCGGGAAGGGGCACTCCGGCAAGCGGAAGCCCTTGATGTACTCGTGGCTACAGGTAATCCGCCACCTTTGGCCGGATTGGTTTTGGGGGTAAAAGATGTAATTTGCATTCGTGACCAAAAAGTAACCTGTGCTTCCAGAATGCTGGCAGATTTTACCTCGCTCTATGATGCCACTGCTATTGAACGGCTTCGTCAGGCGGGGGCCATCTTTATCGGAAAACTGAACTGCGACGAGTTTGCAATGGGTTCTTCCAATGAGAACTCCTACTTTGGCCCCGTTCGGAATCCCATTAATCCGGCCTATGTACCTGGCGGCTCTTCTGGCGGGTCGGCAGCAGCGGTTGCAGCGGGCCTTTGTCATGCGGCTTTAGGAACGGATACGGGCGGTTCTATTCGTCAGCCAGCGGCTTATTGTGGGGTCTTGGGTATTAAACCCACCTATGGCCGTGTGAGTCGGCGTGGCTTGGTGGCCTATGCGTCGTCTTTCGACTCGATGGGTGTTTTTGCCCATACCGCCGAGGATGCCGCCCGGATCCTGACGGTGATGGCGGGCCACGATGAATGGGATGCCACTTCTGCACCTATCGAGGTTCCTGCATATCCCAATCTGTTGAAAGGATCGGTTAAGGGTTTAAAGATTGGCCTTCCTAAAGAGTTCTTTGGCGAAGGGTTGGATCCAGAAATCAACACGGTTATCCAAAAAGAAGTGGCCCGCCTTGCTTCGAATGGTGCAAGCGTCCATTCTGTATCACTGCCCAATTCTAAGTATGGTATTGCGACCTATTACATCTTGACCACAGCCGAGGCTTCCTCTAATCTGGCGCGATACGATGGAGTGCGGTACGGTTATCGTGCAGATGTGAGGGCACTCCGCGCTGAAATGAAAGAAAATGGCGACGAAGAACCGCTGCTTAATCGGCTTTATGCCCAAACCCGTACCGAAGGATTTGGCGATGAGGTGAAGCGTCGTATCATGTTGGGAACGTATGTGCTTTCCGCCGGATACTACGATGCCTATTATGGCAAGGCCCAACAGGTTCGCAGATTGATCCGTTCCGATTTTGAGCGTGCATTTGATGAAGTGGACGTTTTAGTCACGCCTACGGCCCCAACGACGGCTTTTCCATTGGGGTCACAAACCGAAGATCCACTCACCATGTATTTAAACGATATTTATACGGTTACGGCCAACCTTGCTGGCATTCCGGGAATCTCAGTTCCGGTAGGACTACATAGCAACGGTTTACCAATCGGATTACAAGTGTTAGGTCGGCCTTTCGACGAAGCGCTTTTGCTGAATATGGCACATCATATTTTAATGGATTGAAGCAGGTCGCATCGGTTCTCGCTAAGCCATTTCCAACAATAGGACAATCGATAAACAGTCCAAACGATAAATGGTTATCAAATCAATCTATCGCTTGGACTGTTTGGTTTTTCGCGCAGGCACCATCAGCCGAATTGTTTTTAATTCACGGTCGCATTAATGGTGAGGGTGTAGGTTCCCGGAGCGATATTGCCGAGCGTCCAGAGACCTGTGGCATTGCTGTACGAACCCGTAGCAGTTGTGGCGCTAACAAAGGTTAGACCTGAAGGTAATACATCGCGGACGACCACGCCATTTGCGGTTCCGGGACCTTTGTTTACCAAGGTGAGTGTGTAGGTGAGCGTATCCCCCGGACGAACGACTGGACTGCTGGAGGTTTTGGTGAGTTCTAAATCCGCTTGTGGTGCCACGCTCGAACATGTCGGTGGCGCGGTGACGGTGACGGGTGTGTTGGTACACGTTGCCGAAGTGTTGTCGGTGAGGGTAAGCGTAAGGTTTCCACCTGAAATCGGGAAAGCGGCGCTTGCGGCGCTGGTGGCGCCATAGTTCACGCTGGCAAAAACGGTGGAAGTTGGTGCAGGTGCGATTTTATCCACCTTGTAGTTTGCGCCGGTGTTGCTACCTGTCGCGCTGATGGTAAAGGTAAAGGTATCGTCTGCCGGATCGCTCGGCGTACCATTGTCATTACACGTTGGGGTGACGGTGGGCGTGTTGATGGTACAGGTTACCGCGCAGCTACCCGGATCACTGACGGATGCGGTTTGGGTGCATGAAC